>ERZ773225.3960-NODE-3960-length-12505-cov-2.952289_pt1 | contig 12505 bp, 10 predicted proteins | sample MGYA00580993_ERZ773225 | MGnify/ENA primary metagenome ERZ773225 (study PRJEB29015, sample SAMEA2737748) | human gut metagenome | biome: human gut; feature: human-associated habitat; material: faeces | place: China | collected 2012 ... | reverse complement strand
TTATGCTGTTAAACACAGATTTTCCGGTTTCTCAAATCGCTGAAAAGGCCGGTTTTTCCAATCACAGCAATTTTATTAAAAGTTTTAAAAGCGTTTATCAATTACTGCCAAAAGATTTCCGCTTAAATAAATAAAGCACAGGGTGCAGGCAAAATTGCCTGCGCCCCATGCCTTTTGGATGGAGTGCATTTTTTATTTATTGCAGGTTCAGCCTGCGTTTTAAGAAATATTTTGTAATAAAGAAATATGCCGTGAGATAGGCAATTTCTAACACTAATATCGCCAAAATAGCCGGCTGGGGACGGTATAGCTCACTGAGGGAATAGGATCCCGCAAGGGCGTAAAAGTATGCTCCGCCTGCCAGTAAAAATGAATTGATGATTTGGCTGACGATGTAAAATCCCAGAAATACCGCAACCGATGATACCACCTTGTGGGAATTCATAGAATGTCCCACGCTCATGGAGGCGTAAATCATCATGTTAGAGCCAAACGTGCTAATGAGCATAATTACCAAAATTTCCACTGCGTATAGCCAGAAAACACCGCCCATTTGGCTTAAAATCTCGCGAAATGCGTCAATCACAGAACCAAAAATCTCTACGAAAGACACGTTGGCTCCCACCATTGTGAACGAAAATCCTGCAAACACTGCCACAATGAGGCTAATAATCTGGTAAAGCACTGCGACTATCGCCTTTGCAACAATATTTTGCCAGGTAGAAACCGGCAGAGTGTTCATTAAATATCCCTCTTCGCCCAAAAGGTTCTTTTTAAACCGCAGAATGGAAACAACCAGGCTCAGGCAAAGGGCCGCAAAAATCAGCCCGAAGAACAGGATAATGGAAACCATTGTGAGAACGGTCATAATTGTATTATCCCAGTTCATGTCTGGCGCCGTTCTTAAAAACAGCGATGAAATAATGCCCATCACCAGCACAGCGCCGTAAATGGGAAGCAGCATTCTGCCGCTGGCCTTTAATTCATATTTTAATAATTTCCCTAACATTTGAATACCTCCCGGAATAAAGTGTCCACACTTTTTCCCTGCTCGTCGCGGATATTGTCCACCATGTCCTGCAGCACAATTTCGCCTTTGTTGATGAACAGCACCTCGTCTAAAACCTTTTCCACATCAGAAATCAGGTGGGTGGAAATCACCACAGTGGAGTTTTCGGAATAATTGGATATGATGGTGTTTAAAATATAGTCCCGGGTTGCAGGGTCAACGCCGCCCATGGGTTCGTCCAGCAGATACAGGTCTGCCTCGCGGCTCATCACCAAGATGAGCTGAACCTTTTCTTTTGTGCCCTTTGACAGCGTTTTCAATCGAAGCGATTCGTCGATGTTTAAATTTCTCAGCATGGTATATGCTTTGTCTACATTAAAGTTGTCGTAAAAATCCTTATAAAATGCAATCAGCTCTGAAACCCGCATCCACTCCGGCAAGCAAACACAGTCTGAAAGATAAGATACCGCCTTTTTGCTCTCAATGCCCACCCGATTTCCGTTTATCAGCAGCTGACCGCTGGTTGGGGTAAGCAGTCCGTTTGCAATTTTAATCAGTGTTGTTTTTCCGCTTCCGTTGGGACCTAAAAGCCCCACAATGCGCCCCCGCTTTAACTGAAAATTCAGGTTTTGAAGCGCCGGATATTGCCCATAAAACTTGCTTAAATTATTGCAGCTTAAAATAATATCACTCATGTATTTCCTCTCCTTTATCATATTTTTCAATCAACGAGATTGTTTGCGTCTTGTCGTAACCGATTTTTTTCATGTTCTGCAAAAAAACCTGAATGCTTTCTTCTGCCAGTTCCTGTTTTACCTTTAAAATCATGGCGTTATCCTCCGTTATAAATCTTCCGCTTGTTCTGTTGGCATGCATAAGGCCAATGCGTTCCAGCTCGGAAAGGGCCTTCTGCATGGTATTTGGATTCACCTCGGCATCTGCCGCCAGCTCACGGACAGAGGAAAGCTTCGACCCAGCCGCAATTTCCCCGGACACGATAAACAGCTTTATTTGTTCTACAATCTGTGTATAGATTGGCCTGTCATTGTTAAATTCCCAGTTCATAGTATCACCTCCTGTTTTGTACTTCTGTATTAATAACTTAATACAATAATACTATAATACAATTTGTTTGTCAAGTACTTTTTTAAAAAAAAGCGCAGATTTTTACATCTGCGCTTTTTCTATGAAAACAGGGTGCAGCCCATTTCCTTGAACTGCCTTATTTTTTCTTCCAATCCTTGTTTGCTGACTTGATAATAGGAGGCCAGACAGTCGATGCACAGAAAAGACTGTGCGCCGCGGTTCACCATTTTTTTATGCAGGCCAATTTCATCTCGCGTAAGCTCCCGGCCGCATTTTAAGCACCCACTCATCGCGCGGCAAACTCCGCCGTGAACACCCGGCAGCCGTGAGCCGGCACATTGCAGGAAAATGCATCCTGATCAATTACGCCAATATGCTCCCCGGTGATAGCATCGGTAAAATCAAGGGTTACGCCGGTATAAAACGGAATACCCGCTTCATGCAGGCTAAAGGCCGGATGCATCTCCGTGTCGTGGCCGTTAAAAAATGCAATAGCAAAACGATTGTTTGCAAGGTGCTTAATGTAAACCCTGTCGTTGTCCCAAATGGCATTGGAATGTACCATATAGGGCGGCCTTGCCTCCTCGTCCTGGTCAATGGCGATAAGCCGTTGGTTTTTCAGAAGTTTTTCGCTGAAAGAATTCATATTCCGAATGTCGCCGCCCATCATCAGCGGGGCCCCGGCCATGCACCAGTATGCAAAATGCGCCTCATATTCCGTGTCTGAGCAGCCGCTGTCAATTCCCACATTGCCCTTTCCATACATGCCGACAATGAGCATATCCGGGTCGTTAAAACACCCGGGGGCAGACATGCTCCAGTTGTCCTCCTGACTTAGAATAATATCGGAAAACGATTTGTAAGAGTCGAAAATATCGCCGGTGGAACGATACATATGCACGCCCACAGAGCGCATCCAGTTCCAGGGCTCCCCATGTCCCCAGTTGCAGGCGGAAAACAAAATTTCCCTGCCGGAGGCCTTTAGGGCCATGCTCATAGTTAAATACGCATTTTGTGCATTTCCCGATTTGGGGAAATAACAAAAATCATATTTTAAAAAGTCCACGCCCCAGTCTGCAAAGGTTTTTGCGTCTGCATATTCATGCCCATAGCTGCCGGGGTATCCGCCGCAGGTTTTCATTCCTGCGCAGGAATACATTCCAAATTTTAAGCCCTTGCTATGGACATAATCTGCCACATATTTCATGCCGCGGGGAAATTTCTCCGGGTCGGCAATGAGCTTTCCGTCCCGGCTCCGTTCCTTTAAAGACCAGCAGTCGTCAATTACCACATATTCATAACCTGCATCTTTGTAGCCTTTTTCCACTATTGTGTCTGCAATTTCCAGCACAATGTCTTCGTTAATGTTCTGTCCGAAGGTGTTCCATGAATTCCAGCCCATGGGCGGTGTTTTTGCCAACATATTCATCTCTCCCTGTATCGTTTATTGTAAGGACAGTATATTATAGTTTCCTATTATATAAAATGGAAGAATGTTGATTAAACATGTCAAAATGTTGCTTTTTTGCCTTTGACTCCAAATTAAGAGGGAATTTGTCGAAAAGTTTCTTCTATTTGCTGTCAAATATTTACATTTTTTTCAAATTAAATGGTATATAATGGAAATAAATTTACATTTGGAGGCATACATAAGATGAAAAATGAACTGAACACTTATACCCGGCCGGGGGCGCTCTTTCGAAACACCGGTATCGGCGAGGTTTTTTCCAAGCTCGACAAAATGGAAATAATTGAAAACGTGTTTTTGCTGCTTCTATGCAGAATATGCTTTATGGGATATTTAGTATCCCCCTTTGGAGTGGCTTATTTTGCGGCGGTGTTTTTAAAACGCAGGCGCCCGGCCTATGTGTTGTGTGCGGTGATTGGTATCCTTTCTGTGGGATATACCACATTTTCATTTAAATATGGCGGGACAATTTTAATTATTGCCGCAATTAGCGCCATTTTTTCCAAAGAGCTTTCCGGCAAAAAAATATTTCCAGCGCTCATCTGTTCCGGCGCGCTGTTCATTAACGGCATGATTTATGTGATAGCCGAAGGCTTTTTCGCCTACGACACGCTGCTGCTTTTAGCAGAGTGCGGCGGGGCCTGCCTCTCTTATTTTGCTTTTGACAAATTAGTGCTGTTAGTCCGCACCAGTCCCAGACGGCGGATCTTCGAGTCGGCAGAAACCATTAGCCTGGTAATTCTTTGCGGCACTGTGGTTTTGAGCGTAGCGCTGATTGATAACATGCTTCCGTTTGCCCATGTTTTAGCGATTACCGTAATTTTAGCGCTGAGCGTTTCCTGCGGTTTTTCTGTTTCCTGTCCTGCCGGCGTTGTGTTTGGCCTGTGTTTGGGAATTGCCAGCGTTTATCCGCCGCAAACCGTTTGCATTTACTGTTTGTCTGCCCTGGCCTCAGGCTTTGTCAAACGGTATGGCAAATTTGGAGCGGCGGCGGCTTTTGCCGTTACCAGCTTTGCCGCCACCATGCTCATGTGCCCGGAATCGAACGGAATTATAACCGTATCTTATGTGGCCCTTGCAACGCTGATTTTGTTATTCATTCCCGATAAGTTCTTAAACCGGTTTGGCGCTTTGGCTATTAAGGCAAAAGAGGAAGCAGCTGCCGGCGACCGCATTCGCAATGCGGTGGAAACAAAAATGACCCAGACCATAAACTCCATCGACTCTGTCAGCGTGGTGTTCCGCGATGTGCTGGATTCTCTGCTGGAGCAAAACGGCGAAACGCACGGGGTAATTTTCGACAACACCGCCGACACGGTTTGCAAAAAGTGCACCCTCTGCAAGTTTTGCTGGAACAAAAACCGGGACGATACCCTGTCTTATATGAACGCAATGTATAAAACAATGGAACGGAAAAATTCCATCAGCAAGCACGATGTGCCTCAGGAATTTTCAGACATGTGCATCCGGTGCGAACCGTTTGTATCGGAACTGAACAAAAACTATGAGGCCTATAAGATTACCCGCATGTGGGCAGGCAGGGTAATGGAAAGCAAGCGGTTGGTGGCAGAACAGTTTAACAACATTTCTATGATTTTAAAAAACATGAAGACAAGCCTTGCCGAGCAGATGAACTGTGAGCCGGAGCTGGAGCATAAAATTGCCACGGCCTTAGACCGGCGCGGAATTTCAGCAAACAAAATTAATGTAAGCGCCGGCGACGGATTCACCGTTACCATGGACAAAGTGAGCTGCGGGCGGAACTTAGTTTGCTCAACAACAGTGGCCGCCGCCGTGTCGGAGGTGTTGGAGGTTCCTATGCTGCGTGAAAACCGGGAATGCAGCGACGACGTGTGCCATTTAAAATTTTCCCAGCAGACCCGGTTTGTAACCGACATTGCCGTTGCCTCGGCCACACGGGATAAATCCAGCGGCAGCGGGGACGTTGCCCTATCCTTTCCCTGCGGGAACGGAAAAACCGCGGTTATTTTGTCTGACGGAATGGGAAGCGGCGAAAAGGCCCACTTTCAAAGCTCCATTACCGCACAGCTTGCCAAAAATCTGCTTTCAGCTGGATTTGACAAAGAAACCTGCGTAAGGCTCATCAACAACATTCTAATGATGAACGCCGACCGCGACACCTTTGCCACCATTGATTTGTGCATTGTAAATTTATACACCGGTTCCATGGAGTTTGTAAAAACCGGTGCGGCAAACTCCTATATTAAAACCGCCTCCGGCAGCGAAACGGTTTATGCCTCGTCTCTTCCTGCCGGTTTGGTGCAGGGACTCGAACCCGACTATGACATGCGGTATATGAAATCGGGAGATTATCTCATCATGGCGTCAGACGGCATAACAGACGTTTTAGACAGCCCCGACCACAACGAAATCTTTGATATTGCAGAAGGCTTTACCGGCAGTGCAAAGGTTTTGGCGGACAACATTTTAAACGCCGCCCTGTCATACACCGACGGGATCGCATATGATGATATGACGGTTGCTGTTTGCGCAGTTTCAGAAAATATGTAAAAAAAACAATAACACTTTTTCCTCCGCTTCATATAATGTAGTAAAGAAAGTGAAGGAGGCACGGCAGATGCGTTTAAAGTATAAAATTTGGGCGTTGGTTTGCGGTGCGTTCTGTTTGGGAATTTTCGCAGGTCTTCTGCTCCCTCCGTTTTGGCTGGTGGTTATCGAAGGCATCATGCTCATTTTCATTGCATTTTGCAAGATTTGTGGTTAGCTCTCTCCTTATAAATTTATTACATATATCAAAACGCACAGAAAGGGGCGGTGTTCTTGAAGGTGGTTGTCCTACAGTTTCCAAAAGTTATCACAGGAATTTTAAAGTCTATACTTAGGATAAAGAGTTGATACATAACACCCCGCCGGGATGTCCGGCGGGGTATTTTTTTTCTAAAATAAAAATATTTTTTAAAATTTTGTATTATTTTATGTTTGTTTTCATATCGGTTGCAGTTTATTTCCCTGCCTGCTATAATAAAAAATAGTGGAACAGCGATACTGAATGCCGAGGCATAAAATAGCTTAAAGCCGCATGGATACTATATTTTAACGACTTTTTCATTCTCATGGCAGCGACAGTTAAGCGCTATTTGACGCTTTTTTGACGCCCATACTTCACAGGGGACTTTATAAAGAGAATTAAGCAGATATGAGAGATTAGACTCCATTTGGGAGCGAAAAATTGCTTTTTCCCGTGCCACGTTGAAAATTCATTTTCGTTCCTTCCCGTGCCACGCTTGAAGTTAAAAACTTCCGTAGCAAGCATAGGAAGAGGGTACCCTCTTCCGAAAAACTGTTTGTTGTGGGCGCCCAAACTCTCATTGCTTTTTGCAAATGGCTATCCACAGTTAATCTTGGGAAATTCATAAGTTGTAGTAAAATAAAATTGACTAAAATACACGGATGGAGATAGACTTATGTATTACGAAATAAAAACAAGCAGATTATTATTGCGTCCCTTAAGCATTAATGATTTAGATTCAGTTCATATTTATGCTTCCGATAACGACAACACTAAGTTTATGTTTTGGCTACCCAACGATACAAAAGAAGAAACAGCACAGTTTTTATTAAAGGTTACTGACGAATGGAGAAAAGAAAGCCCAAGTTTTTATGAATTTGCAAATACGCTTAATAATGAGCAGATAGGAGCCATTTCAATTACATTGAATGAAGAAAAAAATGTAGGTGAGTTCGGTTGGATTATTAACAAGCAGTATTGGAAAAAAGGTTATGCAACAGAAGCCGCTCTTGCAATAAAGGACTTCGCAATAAAAGAATTAAAGGTTTCTAAATTAATCGCAACTTGTGATTCTAGAAATAGCAATTCATATAAACTGATGGAGAAAATTGGTCTTGGATTAGAAAGTGATAATGGGACAAGAACATATCCAAAGAACGGTGAAACAGCAAAAGAATTAATGTACTCGTTAATTATCAAATAAACTGTCATTTTTTGCATTATGAATAAATTGTACAAGGAATAATGCAGAACCAGTTGCCCTTGTCAACGATAAATGAACGATCTACGCCCGTCGTTGATTTGCATTCCCTATTATATGAGGAGTAGTCACGTAGTAGGCAATTTGAAATGCAGTATTCATGTGACTTTGTAGACGAAAAAACAGAGTGAGTAAGAGTTTGATACTCCTACCACTCAAGATGGCGTTCTGCTGCGTAACAGGACTTAATCTCTATATCCTTCTAAAATACTTTTTAACAGCGTAACATCACAATCTCACTTGACGCTTTTTTGACGCCCGTGCTTACATAGAGAAGATATAAAGAGATATAAGTAGATTTATGACAATACATAAAAATCCTGTATTCAAGCCACTTTAGGGCGATACTTATAAACATTTATGAGAGCTTATAAAATACGTTTTGTCTATTCGACAATAAAAAAAAGTGAAATAATATTGAAATTCTATGAAAAGAGGGCGTTTATTTTGACAGGAAAAGAACGAATTACCCGAATTTTAAATCATCAGCCGGTGGACCGGGTCGGGCTGTTTGAACATTTTTGGGACGATACATACAAGGCCTGGACGGCTGAAGGACATATAAATAACGGCGAACCCTTTGAAGACCATTTTGGCTACGACATACAGACCTTTTGGGCATTTAATCTTGTTGCTGATTTCAATTTTGAAACAAAGGTCATTTCTGAAAACGAAGATACCGTTACCCTGCTGGACGGGAACGGCGCAATTCTGCGCCGCCACAAGCTGCACGACTCCACGCCGGAGCATGTTGACTTTAACGTAAAAGACCGGGAGGGTTGGGAAAAGCTTAAACCAATGCTCACGCCGGACCCACGGAGAATCAATTTTGAGGGGTATCGGAACGCAAAAAAAGCTGCCGAAGAGGCAGGTCGTTTTTTCGTATGGAGCGGCGTTAACGTATTTGAGTGCATACACCCCGTCTGCGGGCACGAAAACATGTTGGTCGGCATGGCGCTTGATCCGGATTGGGTAACAGATATGGTAGACACCTATGCCAGGCTCACCGTTGACCTGCAAAAAGTGCTCTTTGAGCAGGAGGGGTATCCCGACGGTATTTGGTTCTATGAAGATATGGGATATAAAGGAAGCCCGTTTATGTCCCCGGACATGTACCGCGAAATCATCAAGCCGGGCCACATTTACACCATTGACTATGCCAAAAGCCTGAACTTGCCGGTTATTATGCACTCCTGCGGTTTTGTTGAACCCCTGCTTCCGGATATGATTGACGCCGGCATTAACTGCCTGCAAGCGCTGGAGGTTAAGGCCGGCATGGATTTAATAAAGCTGCACGAGCTCTACGGAGATAAAATTGCCTTTATGGGCGGCTTGGATGTTCGTGCTCTTTACAGCAACGACCGGGAAGTTATTTTAAAAGAACTGGAAGCGAAGCTCCCAATTGTAAAACAGGGATTTAACTATATTATACATAGCGACCATTCCATTCCCAAAACGGTGAATTACGAAAGTTATTGCTATTTTGTTGAAAAGGCGTTAGAGCTGGGAACTTATTAAGCCTTTGTGGTTTACACAAATTTTACTGTATTTTCGTAAAAAAAACCGCTGACTTATGTTGTCAGCGGTTTTTTTTATTTACTTTATATAATTCATGGGGTCCTGCGCTTCGCCGTCTGCCCGGACTTCAAAGTGCAGGTGCGGTCCGGTGCTTCTGCCCGTACTGCCGACTCTTGCAATTAAATCGCCCTTTGCCACCACGTCGCCGGGGGACACTAAAATCTCAGAACAGTGGGCGTAATATGTCACGAATCCATTTCCGTGGTCAATGGAGATAAAGTTTCCATATCCGTTATTTTTAAACTGCGCCTCCGTCACAATGCCGTTGTCCGACGCATAAATCGGCGTGCCGGTAGAAGCGCCCAAATCAATGCCGGCATGCATTCTGCCCCATCTCGCGCCAAAGGGCGAGGTCAGCGTTCCGCTGGTTGGCACTGCAAATTCTCCCGTTCCTACAGACGGCGGAAGCTCTTTCGTTCCCACCCGCTCTACCTGTGTTACAGGCTCTTTTAAAATGTCGTTTTTCAATACGGTTTCTTCAACGGTAACTCCGTCAATTTTCGTAATATAAGAATCAACAAATTTTAATCCATTTACACCCTCGGTGTCAACTTCTGTTTTGCCCTGATAGAGGGTGTCGTCTTCATTTGATATGGTTTCAAACGGAATTTCAAACTCCCCGTTAACATGTTCTACGGTTTTAACCGACAAAACTGGCTCGCCGGTATAAATTTTCAGCGTCTGGCCCGCAAGGCTTGTTTGGTCTGAAAGCTGGTTGTCCGCTAAAATGCTCTCAGCTGTGGTATCAAAATTTGCCGCAATGTCTTCTAAGCTTTCACCGTCCTGCACCTCATAGGACACAAATTTGCCCGCCAAAAGCTCTGCATACACGCTGTCTGCCGTTTTAACCGTGTCTTTCACCACATGTGTGGACGTTATTTTCACCTCTTGTGCAAATTCTGCCGTAACGTTTTCGTTGCCTGCGGTAAAGCCCGCCAAATACTGTTCGAGCAAACGCTCCGCATCCTCCTGAGTGGGCAGCGCCGCGAAATATACACCGTCATATGTGATGCTAAAACCTTCTGTCATTTCCTCAGAGGTGGATTTTAAATTCTCCGCAAGCTCTTCCTTTTCCGTAAAGCTGTCCTTTTTAATCAGCTCCACCTGAAAGCTCTCTTTTCCGCTGGGCTCAAACTCCACGTCGGCAATGTCTTTCACCTCGGTTTTCACTTCGTCCAGCACTTCGTAAAACTCGCTTTTCGCCGCCACCGTTCCCACTACCGTGTTGTCCACCTTTACCGTATAGCCCAGTGAAAAGGAGGAAGCAACTACCGCACAGGCTACTGCTGTGCCTGCAATTGCCGCAGTTGTTCCGGCAAAAATTTTTAGCTTCTTTCTGTTAAAAATCCAATTTCTTTTTTGAATTTCTGTATGGTTTGTTCCATTTTTGTCCTTCGCGCCCATTGGTTCGTTTGCGCTGTAATACTTTTTCGGCACCTGTATGACCTTTGTGGTCTGTGCCCGTTCAGTATTCTGAATCATTGAATGAATCACCCTCGTTTTTTTAATTACAGTAACAGTATATGTAATAATAACAAAATTATTACGAAGTTGTTACATATAATATACAATATATTAAATAAAAAATCAAGGGCTATTTTGTAAATTAATTATGAACTGGCAAATTACGTCTATTTTTCTTTATTCTCAACCATATTTTGCCCCTCTTTTTTCAAAGCTACAAAGGTGTGTTCCGGCAGGGCAAGCATGTTATTTTGGAAATTGATGTGTTCTCCCCCATAAATTGTTACAAAATTTGAGCTTAATTTCACAATTTCTTCATAAGAACCCATATTTATCGCAAACAGCAAGGCGCCACGGGTGAAAATTACCGTGTGTTCCCCGGCAGCAAAGCATTCTGCGGGCATAGAAAAATCCTCCCGGTATTGTTTTCTTAACTTTCCCAGGCCTTGAAAAAAATCAATCAGCTCAAAATCCTCGCGGCCGTAAGGAAAGCCCATTCTGCAATATGGATCCCGAAAACCGGTAAGCCCTGCCTCGTCACCATAATAAATGCTGGGAATTCCCGGCAGAGCAAACTGCAAAAATGCCGCCGCCATGAAGCCCGCCTTTCCCCGGTTATATTCTTCTTCCGTTAAATGATACTCCGCGGCCTCGCTGTGAGCCACGTTGTGGGTAACGCCAAGCACGTTGATAATCCGCTCTGTGTCGTGGGTAGATAAAATGTTCATCAAACAGTTTAGCACCGGCGCGGGGTAATTTTCCATAATTTCTGTAATCCGGCTGCAAAACAGTTTTGCGCCGCCGGTCTTTACATAGTCGATAACGGCGTTTCGCCAGGGATAGTTCATCACGCTGTCCAGCTGGTTTCCCAAAAGATACCGTCGGCGTACACCATACGCAAATTTGTTGGTTGCATCCTCCCACACCTCGCCGATAATCAGTGCGTCGGGATCGGTTTGTTTCACACGCTTTCGTAAAGCGTCTAAAAATCCGTCCGGCAGTTCATCCGCCACGTCCAGCCGCCAGCCGGAAGCGCCCAGCTTCTGCCAGTAGGAAAGCACCCCCTCTTCTCCGGTGATAAAGTTTAAAAAGTCCGGTTCGGTTTCGTTGACGTTGGGCAGGGTTTCAAATCCCCACCAGCAGTCATAGCCAATTTCAGAGTCGTTAAACTGATACCAGTTGTAATAGTGAGATGCGCTTCCCTGCCACGCGCCGATCGAATCGTAATGGCCAAATTTATTAAAATAAATGCTGTCTGCACCGGTGTGGCTGAACACCCCGTCTAAAATCACGCGGATTCCAGCCTCCCGGAAACGGGAGCATAGCTCTTTAAAATCTTCATTTGTTCCAAGATAGGGGTCAACCTTCGTGTAGTCTGCCGTGCTATAGCGGTGGTTTTCGGGGCTTTCAAAAATGGGATTTAAGTAAATCACGTCAACGCCTAAGGATTTGATATAATCGATCCGTTCCGCAATCCCTTTTAAATTGCCGCAAAAAAAATCGTTTCCTTTATATTCCGGATTGTCATAAATAAAATCCGGCACTTCAAACCAGGATTCATGAATTTTCCGTTCATTTTTTGCGGTCTGCAGCATATAATTATCACTGCGGCAAAATCTGTCCGGAAAGATTTGATACATCACTGCGCCTTTTGCCCAGTCCGGCGTTTGAAAGCCTTTGTCATAAACCGTCAGCTGCCATTCATCCAGCCAATCTTCTATGAAGGCGGTGCCGTCTTTTTTTCCGCAAAACCGTTTTCCGCCCGGATAAGAAAACTCAAACCGGTAAAAATAAAGACCGCTTGCTGAAAATGAAAGCCGGCAGGAAAAACGCAGCAGGTCGCCCGTTTCGCAAACATAGTCCATGTTT
>ERZ773225.3954-NODE-3954-length-12516-cov-2.792954_pt1 | contig 12516 bp, 6 predicted proteins | sample MGYA00580993_ERZ773225 | MGnify/ENA primary metagenome ERZ773225 (study PRJEB29015, sample SAMEA2737748) | human gut metagenome | biome: human gut; feature: human-associated habitat; material: faeces | place: China | collected 2012 ... | reverse complement strand
TGTTTCCGCGAGCCTGCAAGCTATTATATGCTTACAGGCGATTCGACTCTACTGCAAGCATCCTACAATGTACACAACCTTATCCGACGGACTTTCGGGCAAGTACCGGGAGGTATGTTCGGAGCCGACGAAAATGCCCGCATGGGATACATTGATCCACGGCAAGGCGTAGAGACCTGTGGCATGGTGGAACAGATGGCTTCCGATGAAATCATGCTCTGCATGACCGGTGATCCATTTTGGGCAGAGCATTGCGAAGAAGTGGCTTTCAATACCTATCCGGCAGCTGTAATGCCCGATTTCAAAGCATTGCGGTATATCACCTGCCCCAATCACACCGTAAGCGATTCGGAAAACCATCATCCGGGAATCGACAACAGTGGTCCTTTCCTTGCCATGAACCCGTTCAGCAGCCGTTGCTGCCAACACAACCATGCACAAGGGTGGCCCTACTACAGCGAGCATCTGATACTGGCAACTCCCGACAATGGAGCCGCTATCGCATTATATGCAGCATGTAAGGCAACGCTCAAAGTAGCCGACGGACAGGAAATTACTCTTCATGAACAAACCAACTATCCTTTTGAAGAAAAAATAAGTTTCACCGTCAACACCACCGAAGATGTACGCTTTCCGTTCTACTTACGCATCCCTTCGTGGTGCGACCAACCGGAACTGGCCATCAACGGAAAACAAAAAGAGATCGATCCCATACCGGGAAAATATATTTATATTGACCGTACCTGGACCGATGGAGACAAGGTAGAATTGAACTTACCGATGAAGCTCTCCATACGTACTTGGCAAGTAAATAAAAACAGTGTCAGCGTAAACTACGGACCACTGACCCTGTCACTGAAAATTAATGAGGAGTACATCCAAAAAGACAGCCGTTCCACAGCCATATACGATTCCCGCTGGCAGGAAGGAGCAGATGCCACCCAATGGCCATCTTATGAGATTTTTCCAAAATCACCCTGGAACTATGCATTGGTATTGGACTCAAAAGTTCCCTTGAAAAACTTCAAAGTCATACGAAAGGAATGGCCATCGGACAATTTTCCGTTTACTGTTTCCAACGTGCCGTTAGAGGTGAAAGCCATCGGAAAGCAAATACCTTCCTGGACACTCGACAAGTACGGATTATGCAGCGAATTGCCCGAAACCAACGCCCCCAAAGGAGACAGGGAAGAGATCACATTGATACCGATGGGCGCCGCCCGGTTGAGAGTTTCTGCTTTTCCAAACACCTACGAATAAATCAACAACCATATAAACTAATCCTACCATGAACAAATTATTAGCCGTAGCGCTATTGCTACTTATCAACATCTCTAACGGATTTAGCGAAAGTACTCCCCGCCCGGAGTATCCGCGCCCTCAATTCGAACGGTCGGAATGGATAAACTTGAACGGAACTTGGACTTTTCAATTCGACTTTGGTAACTCCGGCAAAGACCGTCAACTACAATCTGCGGAGAAATTTTCCAAAAACATCACTGTACCCTTCTGTCCGGAGAGTAAATTATCAGGCGTAGAGTATACCGATTTTATCAATCAAATGTGGTATCAGAGAAAGATTTCCATCCCGACAGACTGGAAGGGAAAGAAAATTCTTCTGCACTTCGGAGCTGTGGACTATCAAGCCGAAGTATTTATCGATGGCCAATTCATCGGACGACACATCGGAGGAAGTTCTTCATTTTGTATGGATCTGACCCGCTTTGCCAAAGCCGGAAACACTCACAACCTGATCGTATACGTGAAAGACGAACAACGTTCGGGTTTGCAAACAATAGGTAAACAATGCAATAATTTTTATTCCGGTGGTTGTTCGTACACCCGAGTTACAGGTATCTGGCAGACCGTATGGTTGGAAGCTGTAGCCCCGGCCGGGTTGAAAACCGCAGTGATCCGCCCGGACATCGATCAGCAACAGTTCGTCATAGAGCCGGAATTTTACAATGAATCAGACGGTACGCTGGAAGTCACTTTGTTGGATGGACAGAAAACTATCGGCAGAAAATCTGTAAAATGTGCCAACAGTTCTACCGTCATCCTGCCTGTAAAAAAACCGAAACTATGGACTCCGGAAACCCCACACCTTTACGACATCATCTACCGCATAAAAGATACACAAGGACATCTCATAGATGAAGTAAAATCGTATGCCGGTATGCGCAAAGTACATACAGCCAACGGACTCTTCTATTTGAATAACGAACCTTACTACCAGCGTCTTGTACTCGATCAAGGCTATTATCCCGAAGGAATATGGACTGCACCGACGGACGAAGCACTGAAGCACGACATCGAGTTGGGAAAAGAATCCGGTTTCAATGGCGCACGTCTACACCAAAAAATATTTGAAGAGAGATATTACTATTGGGCCGACAAACTGGGTTATATCACTTGGGGTGAATCACCCAGCTGGGGTTCGGACGTCAATAACGAACTTGCCGTACGCAATTTTATCAGCGAATGGAGCGAAACCGTCATACGCGACCGCAATCATCCTTCACTTGTCACTTGGACGCCTTTTAACGAAACGTGGGGAGGTGGTCCGGATACTTATGTACGATTAATTCAGGACATATATCACATTACAAAAGCCATCGATCCCACCCGCCCTATCAACGATGCCAGTGGTGATAACCATGTACTGACAGATATCTGGAGCGTACATAACTATACACAAGAAAAAGACAGGCTCATCGATGAATTAAAAATAACAGAGGGACAAGAACCTTACCGTAACTCACGCGATAAAAAATACTTAGCAGTATATGAAGGACAACCTTACATGCTGGACGAATTCGGAGGCATCCCCTGGATGGCGGCCACAGATCGTAACAATTCATGGGGATACGGTGGAATGCCTAAAGATGAAGAAGCTTTCTACCAACGCTTGGAAGGACAGATAGACGCCTTGATTGCTTCCAAACATGTATGCGGTTTTTGTTACACCCAATTAACAGATGTCGAGCAAGAGAAGAACGGTGTCTACTATTACGACCGTCGCCCGAAGCTGGACATGAAACGCATCAAAGCCATCTTCGAGAAAATACCAAGCAGACCGGCAAAATAACACCTACCAATCAAAGACCTGTTTAAATCTGCTTCCATCTCATTTTCAAAGACAGATAAAAAACAGGTTATTAACCAAGAAATATATAAACTATAAAACAGACCAAAATGAAAAGACACATTGCCTTAATAGCAACGGCTCTACTGCTATGCGGCGGTTCCTACGCACAAAATACGCAGCCGGAAAAAAAGCCTAAAGCCTACGTGGTTGCAGATGCGCATCTTGACACTCAATGGAACTGGGATGTGCAAACCACCATCAAACACCATGTATGGAACACCATCAGTCAGAACCTTCTTCTACTGAAGCAATATCCCGACTACATCTTCAACTTTGAAGGAGGGGTGAAATATGCCTGGATGAAAGAATATTATCCGGCACAATACGAAGAAATGAAAAAGTACATCCGAGAAGGGCGCTGGCACATCAGTGGTGCCAGTTGGGATGCCAACGATGTTCTTGTACCATCTACAGAATCAGTTATCCGTAACATTATGCTCGGACAGGAATATTACCGGCAAGAATTCGGTGTTGAAAGTACCGACATTTTTTTACCGGACTGCTTCGGTTTCGGCTGGACGCTACCGACCATTGCCGCCCATTGTGGATTGATCGGCTTCTCATCACAAAAATTGGATTGGCGCAACAAACCTTTCCACGGTAAAAACAAATATCCATTTACCATCGGGTTATGGAAAGGGATAGATGGCGCTTCCATCATGTTTGCCCACGGATATGATTACGGAAAAAGATGGGACGATGAAGATCTGTCGGAAAACAAACAACTGCTTGAACTGACAACACGCACTCCCCTCAACATGGTATATCGTTATTACGGCACCGGAGACATAGGCGGTTCGCCAACAATCGGTTCGGTACGTTCCGTTGAGAAAGGCATCAAAGGTGACGGCCCCCTCAAAGTGATCAGCGCAACCAGCGACCAGTTGTTCAAAGACTTCCAGCCTTATGATAACCATCCGGAATTACCCGTATTCAACGGAGAATTATTAATGGATGTGCATGGAACAGGATGTTACACATCACAGGCAGCCATGAAACTATACAACCGTCAAAACGAGCTTATGGGTGATGCAGCAGAAAGAGCGGCCGTAACGGCTGAATGGCTGAACCAGGCAAGTTATCCCGGTTCTACCCTTTCCGAAGCCTGGAAACGTTTCATCTATCACCAATTCCATGATGACCTGACAGGTACGAGTATTCCACGAGCATACGAATTTTCCTGGAATGACGAGTTAATTTCTCTCAAACAGTTTTCAAATGTCCTCACTTCCTCCATTCGTTCCATTGCCGGTCAAATGGATACACGCGTCAAAGGAACGCCCGTGATATTATACAATGCATTGGGATTCCCGGTACAGGATATAGCAGAAGTGGAAATCACCTTACCATCGGCTCCGAAAGGTATTACTGTTTATGACATGAACGGGAAAAAGGTAGCAGCACAATTGCTGAACTATGCTGACGGAAAAGCACAACTGCTGATAGACGCTTCCGTACCGGCCACCGGCTATGCCGTATATGATATCCGCACTTCGGGCAGTACAAACAACCCGGTTGACGTAGCCAATCACACAATCGAAAACTCTATTTACAAAATAACATTGGATGAGAATGGAGACATATGCTCACTCCTTGACAAGATCAACCACAAAGAATTGGTAAAGCAGGGAAAGGTAATTCGCCTGGCACTCTTTACTGAAAATGAATCACACCCTTGGCCTGCTTGGGAAATCATCAAAGAAACCATTGACAGGGAGCCGATTTCCATCACCGGAAATGTGAAAATATCACAAATTGAAAACGGCAATCTCCGTAAAACGCTCTGCATTGAGAAAACTCATGGAGAATCGGTCTTCAAGCAATATATACGGCTTTATGAAGGCAGCCGTGCCGAACGGATCGACTTTTACAATGAAGTAGACTGGCAATCGACCAATGCTTTATTAAAAGCAGAATTTCCCTTAAACGTGGAAAACCGGGAAGCAACCTATGATTTGGGGATCGGAAGTGTGAAACGAGGCAACAATACCGACACCGCTTATGAAGTGTATGCACATTACTGGGCAGACCTGACTCACCGGGACAACAGTTATGGTGTGTCGTTCCTGAACGACAGCAAATATGGTTGGGACAAACCGAACGACCATACCCTGCGCCTGACACTGCTCCATACACCGGGAACAACCCATAATTATGCTTATCAAGACCGTCAGGACTATGGCCACCACTGTTTCACTTACAGCCTCATCGGTCATTCCGGAGCATTAGATCACACGAGTACCGTAGAGAAGGCAGAACTCATGAACCAACGCCTGAAGGCCTTCCAAACCGACAAGCATAAAGGAACATTGGGTAAAGAATTCTCTTTCGTTACTTCCAACAACCGTAATGTAATTATCAAAGCAATTAAAAAAGCGGAAAGTTCGGACGAGTACGTAATACGTGTATATGAAACCGGAGGGAAAAGCATCCAACAAGCAACCTTGTCATTTGCCGGAGATATTCTCAGCGCCAACGAAGCCGACGGTACCGAAAAAAACATCGGCAACGCAACCTTTAATAGCAACCAATTGCAGATCCATATTAAACCTTACTCTATCCAAACATTCAAAGTACGCTTAAAGAAGTCAATGCAACCGGATTACCGGTCAGAATATGCCAACCTTTCGCTGAACTATGACCGGAAATGTGCCTCGTTCAATGAATTCCGAGGAGAGGCTAATTTTGAATCAGGATATTCATATGCAGCCGAGTTACTGCCGGATTCAATTTTTATCAATCAGGTACCTTTCCATTTAGGAGAGAAAGACAGTTTTAACGGCATGACCTGCAAAGGAGATACGATTCTCCTGCCATCCGGAAATACATATACACGCCTATACTTCCTGGCTGCCTCCGCATCAGACAACGACTGTGCCGCTACATTCTGCTGCGGAAAAAGCAAAACAGAACTTGTCATACCGTCGTATACAGGTTTCATCGGCCAATGGGGACACACCAATCATACGAAGGGCTATCTGAAAGATGCAGAAATAGCCTATGTAGGTACCCATCGACATTCTTCCGGTGAAGACCACCCCTATGAATTCACCTATATGTTTAAGTTCGGTATCCATATTCCCAAAGGTGCTACGAGCATTATCCTGCCAAAAAATGATAAGATCGTCTTATTCGCTGCTACATTGGCAAACGAGAACCTGCCGGAAGTAACTGCTGCATCCAGGTTATTCCGTACAGCCATTAAAGGAAACCACACCGGTGTCCCTACTGATGATAATCCCAATAAAGAGAATCTGCTTAAGACTGCCGAAATCCTGTCATATTCGGGATATGCCAACCCATATGAAAAGCCGGAATACATGATTGACGGCAACAAGGATACCAAATGGTGTGATACCGGTATGACCCCGAATTACGTAGATTTCGACTTAGGTAAACAGCAGCACATCAGTGGCTGGAAACTAATCAACGCCGGAGAAGAAAGTCATAGTTATGTGACAAAAGGATGTTTCCTGCAAGGAAAGAATCATCCGGATGAAGAATGGAAGACCCTGGACCGGATTGACGGCAACAGTCGCAATAAAGTGGAGCGCCAACTACCCCAACCCGCGCAGGCACGTTATATCCGCCTTTTAGTAACTAACCCGGTACAAGACGCCGAAGGTAAAGATGCTCGTATCTACGAATTCGAAGTATACAAATAAGAATTGACAAGAGACCGGTAATCAATGTGCCAATTAGTATGCAAACAGATCTGACTACATTACTAATTGGCACATTTTCATTATCATCCTAATTACGCCCCTACATCCGGTCACCGATTCAGCCAAGGTTCCGGATTCAACTTTTCCTTTTCTTTTCTCAATTGGAAATGCAACACGGTACGTCCGTTATCAGTAGCATCCGAAAAGACCTGCCCGATAGCCTGCTTGGTTTTCACTGTATCTCCCGACTTAACAGACGCGGAAGACAGGTTACAATAAACTGAGATATAATTGCCGTGACGGATCAGAACATTAAATAGTCCATTCAGTTGGAAAACGGCAGCCACCTTACCGTCAAATATAGCCCTTGCCTGCGCTCCCGGCTTTCCTTGAATATCGATTCCTTTATTATCCAACTTTACATTCCGCAATCCTTCGACAGCATACTGTCCATAATGACTGGTAATAATATAAGGGCCGGAAATAGGCATGGGCAATTTTCCACGATTACCGGCAAAATTACCGGATAACTCACGATCGGCCTTACTCATGCTATAAGCTTCCAAAGGAGCGGCTTTCTTCGTCGTTCCTCTTGAAGCGGAAGACGATTTACCCTCCTTGCTTTCCGCTTTCTTACGAGCCGCAGCCTCCCGGCGAGCCTCTTCGGCAGCACGCTTCCGGGCACGTTCTATCTCTTCGGCTATCAGCTTATCGATACGGGCATTAAGCTGATTGGCTTCACGTCTTTTCTTGCTTACTTCATTCTGAAGCCCCTTCTGCTTTTTTTGCAGGCTGGTAATCAATGCACGTTTCTCTTTCTCTTGGCTTTCGAGTTTCTGTTTCTCCAGTTCGCGGTCCTTCAACAGATTCTCTTTAGCCTTCTTGACCTGTTGCAACTCGGCCCTTTTCTTTTTAATCTGCTCTTGCTTCTTCAATATTTCTTCTCCCTGAAGCCGTTGATAAGTGGCATATTCACGTACATAACGAAGCCGGCGATAAGTCTGTCCCAAACTTTTGGCCGAAAAAATAAACATCAGTTTTTCTTCAACCGACTTATTCCGGTACAGGTATTGCACAGACGATTCATATTTCTTTTTCTTATCCTGCAAATCACGCTGCAACGTACGAAGCTGACGCTCCAATGCATTCAATTCTCGTTCAAGGGCTTCCACATCATTGTTGATGGCAAGAATGTAGCGTTTACGTTCTTCAATCTGCCCGGTCAGCAAAGCAAGACTATTTAACTGACTGCCTACGTCTTTCTTTGTATTTTTCAACAATGACTCCGTATCGGCAATTTGCTTCTGCAATTCGCCACGTTTGCTTTCCAGCTCTTTGATCAACTTACTGCTTTGGGCAGAAAGCGAAACAGCCCCCCAAAAGATACATGCCAATAATACAAAGATGCGTTTTATCATAACTTAGTCAGCATATTTAACAATTCCGTAAGCGGCACTTGAGTATATCTGTCGGAAATCTCCGTAGGAGTCATTACAAACTCTTTGGATGAAAAATCGTACAACCGTACTTTCGCTTTTTCCAAGGAAGGTATTCCTAATTCTTTACCACTCAATTCTGATTTCCCTTCAGGCAATGAAGCATCCAAAAGCAGCTTCTCCAATTTGGAAAATCGGGCCTCTTTGGGTAGAATATCATTCAATTCGCTACGCGAAGCACGAACATAACGCTTATTCATTCGATCGACAAGCAGAATTTCATCGGGAGTTATCTCCAAGCGGGCTATCTCTGTACGTAAAATAGGCATAAGAATGGAGAGTTGCACACGCTCGCCTCCCTTCATTTTCATCGTCCCTCCGGTAGTTATACTCCCATTTGCTCCGGAAGGTATAGTCAGTTGAAGCCTTGACGACAAATAGTGTGCTGTTTCGGGAACAGCTATGCCAGCAGCCTGCTTTGAACTGCGGCAACCGGCCAACCCAACCATTAGCAGCAACAAATATAGAATCTTCCTCATTCCGCAATATATTTCTTCTTCTTTATCTTTTCTTTCAACGTTTTCGACTGGCTACCCATATCCAGAGCTTGCTGCCAATATTTCAAAGCCCCATCCACATCACCGGTCATATAATAAATATCACCACAATGCTCTACGATGACATCACTTTTTTCCTGATCGCTTTTCATCGCATTATCAATGTAGATACGCGCCTCGGCATAATTCCCCTTTTCAAACAGTATCCAGGCATACGTATCAAGAAAAGTAGCATTATCAGGTTCGGCTTTTACCGTCTTATAACTCATTTCCTCGGCCTTGTCAAGATCACGCCGTTCTACCGACAGATAGTAAGCATAATTATTCAAAGCACCTATATTGGACGGATTGTAAACCAACGCGGAATCGTATGCATTGTATGCATCTGCCATCTGCTTTTTGGTATGATAAATATCACCCATGATAGAATAGAAATCAGACAAGACCTCTTTTTTACTGTCCGGTGTAGCATTCTCCAAAGCTTTCCGGCAGATGGCAAGCGCCTCATCATGACGCTCCGCTTGGTTATAGGCAATAGCCAGATAAAAATAGAACTCAAGCGCATCGGGAGTTGCTTCGATACCCGGTTCGCAGATTTTTATCACCTGGTCAAAATCACTCTTTTGTACGGCTATCTCCAAAAGCATCAAACGGGCAGCCTTATTAGTGGGATCGATCTGAACAACCCGTTCCAACACCGGTACGGAAGCTTCCTTCAAATTTTTAGCCCAAAGATATTGAGAATATAACATCGGAATCTGATCATCTTCCGTATCCTGCTGAAGAATCCGGTCGAAAAGCGAAATTACATCCGTACTGTCCGCTTCTGCCTGTTCATTCTGCGCAATGATCTGACGCATCACATTCAGTTTTGTATCTGCCGGCACTTTCTTATTCAGCAGTAGCGAATCGATTTGTTGCCTGTACAAATCCTTTTGCCCCGTCTGCTCATAATAAGATGCAAGAGAAAAACGGGCCATAACGTTATCCGGCTCGGAAGCAAGCACTTTTTGATAAATATCATAGGCTTCTTGCTGTTTACCATTTTGCATATATACATCACCCAAAATCACCTGATAACGCATATCCATTGGGTATTCTTTCACCAACCCTTCTATTTCACGGAAAGCGCTCTTATCATCCTTCATTTGCAAATAAATACGAAACTTCTCCATCGTAAGCTGCTCGTTTTTTCCGAGCTTCTCTTCCAGACGATCCAGTGTTTCGATCACTTTTCCATAATCTTGCTTCTGGTTGTATAAATCGATCAGAGCAAACAAGGCATCTTTCTTCGCAGGAAAACGGACTGCCATTGCTTCAAGTATATTTATTGCCTTCTCTTTCTCATCCTGTTGCTGATAAAGGCTGGCAAGTGCCTGATTGTACCAATAATTATCAGGTGCGTTCTCTACTGCCGCTTCCAAAGCAGCCTGCCCCTGCGGCACCTGCTTAAGAAACATATAATATTGAGAAATCTCATAAAGTGCCGAAGCGGCATAAGGATCGATAGTCAAGCAATGTTTCAGTAAATCAAACGCAGCATCATACTCCTTTTTTACTTTCAACCGGGTGGCTTCAAGGAAGAAATAGTCGTATTTGCGTTGTTGCTCAGGTGAAAGCGTTATCCGCTGCCGGGTTCCGGCAACATCCGCCTTTCCAATCCTGCGCGAAGAGCCACAAGAGATCAACATCCCTACCAACGTCAAAAGGAGTAACAATCTTATTTTCATTCGTTTTTCGTAATTTGTTATTTAATAATTTAGGAGTAGGCAAGTAGGTAAACAAGTAGTCAAGTAGTTAAGTAGTCAAGTAGCAAGTAGCGGATAGTATTGACTACTTACTACTTGACTACTTAACTACTTGACTACTATACACTACTCTCTACCTGTATGCCCGAAACCACCGGCACAACGTTCTGTCTCATTCAAGACATCCACTTCCTGCCATACAGCCTGCTCGTGACGGGCAATCACCATTTGTGCAATCCGTTCGCCATCTTCAATAACAAACGTCTCAGTGGAAAGATTTACTAAAATGATGCAAACTTCTCCGCGATAATCCGCATCTATAGTACCCGGAGAATTCAAGACAGTAATACCTTTCTTTAAAGCCAAACCGCTACGGGGACGTATCTGTGCCTCAAAGCCTTCAGGAAGCGCAATGTACAAGCCGGTCGGCACAAGACAACGTTGCATGGGAGCCAGTGTAAGCGGTTCCGACAGATTTGCTCTAATATCCATTCCAGCAGAGAGTCCGGTGGCATAAGCCGGAAGCGGGTGCTTCGATTTATTGATAACTTTCACGTTCATATTCAGCATGTTTACTATTTAACGGGCGAAAATACATAATTTGTATCGAATTTCCGTACATTTGCAGTTAAATAATGTGCGAAAACAGAACAAGACATCGCCAAATAGTAAATTGTAAACCGTCAAATAGTAAATAAAAAGATGGATTGGAGGAAACTGATCTCAGCAAAACGTTTCGGAATGGAAGAATTCCATGAAGACAGACAAGAAAACCGCTCGGAATTTCAAAGGGATTATGACCGGCTTGTTTTTTCGGCCCCTTTCCGCCGTCTGCAAAATAAGACACAGGTATTTCCTCTGCCCGGCAGTATCTTTGTCCACAATCGTTTAACGCACAGTCTGGAGGTTTCGTGCGTTGGCCGTTCGTTGGGTAATGATGTATCCAAAGCAATACTTACCCGCCAGCCGGAACTGTACGATTCGTTCCTGCCGGAAATAGGTTCTATCGTATCCGCCGCTTGTCTTGCACACGATTTGGGCAATCCCCCTTTCGGCCATTCCGGGGAAAAAGCGATTTCTACTTTCTTCTCCGAAGGAAAAGGGCAGTTCCTGAATGAGCAAATCTCCCCGGTGGAATGGGATGATTTGACACATTTTGAGGGAAATGCCAACGCATTCAGATTGCTTACACACCAATTCGAAGGACGGCGGAAAGGAGGATTCGCAATGACCTATTCTACCCTTGCTTCAATCGTAAAATACCCCTTTTCATCGAGTCTTGCAGGAAATAAATCCAAGTTCGGTTTTTTCACCAGTGAAGAGGAAGGATTCCGGCGCATAGCCACAGAATTGGGCTTAATACAGCTCAATGATCATCCTTTAAAATATGTCCGACATCCATTGGTATATCTGGTAGAAGCGGCAGATGATATCTGTTATCAAATGATGGATATCGAGGATGCCCACAAATTAAAGATTCTGACCACCGATGAGACAAAAGAATTACTTCTGGCCTACTTCAGTGATGAGCGAAAAGAACATATCCGCAAGACCTTCCATATCGTCAGCGACAACAACGAACAAATTGCCTACTTGCGTTCTTCCGTCATCGGATTATTGATAAAAGAGTGTACTAAGGTATTCCTCGAACACGAATCCGAAATATTGTCCGGAACATTTGAAAATCCTCTTATAAAAAGAATATCGGAAAGACCGGCACAGGCTTATAGACGCTGTTCGGAGATTTCGTTTGCAAAAATCTACCGGTCACGCGATGTGCTCGACATCGAACTTGCCGGTTTCCGGGTTATCAGCACATTATTGGAGTTGATGATCAATGCCGTCACCTCCCCGGACAAAGCATACTCGCAACTTCTCATCAACCGCGTATCCGGGCAATACAACATAAAATCGCCCGTACTCTATGAAAGAATACAGGCGGTACTTGATTATATTTCGGGA
>ERZ773225.3952-NODE-3952-length-12526-cov-2.710368_pt1 | contig 12526 bp, 17 predicted proteins | sample MGYA00580993_ERZ773225 | MGnify/ENA primary metagenome ERZ773225 (study PRJEB29015, sample SAMEA2737748) | human gut metagenome | biome: human gut; feature: human-associated habitat; material: faeces | place: China | collected 2012 ... | reverse complement strand
CCAATATCCCGGCAAAAAATATTGCAAAACAGTAGGTATGTTTTGCAAAAATAATATAAATGCTTCTATATTAATACACCTCACTTACTATTTTTTGAATTGTCAGCTTTTGAAGGTTTCACCATTGAATTTGTATCGTATGGTTTAGATCTATTTGAATGAATATTAAACACCTGTTTTTTAACTTCAGATATTATAATTTTTTGCGTTGTATTATTTTTCTGTGAACTATCATTATTCATACTTAAATCTCCTTTTAAAATTTGAAATAAGTATAACATAATTTAACAAAAAAGTCAAGTAATTACACACAGTGTCAAGTTAATTACTCTGAATAACGTCCCGTATCAACCAATAATAAATAAGGTTCAATACCAAGTGTTTCACCCAAATGAATTAACATTGGCAAAGAGGGTAGAACATCTAAATTTTTAGCTTCTATTTGACTTATGTAACTCCTTGTAACATTTGCCCGCATCGCAAACCCATCTTGGGTTAGATGCTTTTGCTTCCGATAATAAGCAATATTTTTCCCAATAATTTTATAATATTTTTCATTCATATAACTCACCTCAATACAATGCTAACACAAAAGGAGCATATAATTACGTGTTGATAGTGAGCAATTTAAGCTGTTAGATATGAAACATCTATATATTACGACAGATGTTATGCCGCCAAAATACAACAAAGAGCACAATATACTATGCCCTGAAACAATCATTCTGTTGCTGAATGTTAGTCCAGAATACACCTTCACGATTATATTCTCAATAAGGTAGAGATAACCGTGCGACTAAGATACTCGTTGGCCACTCCTGTTAAATATATTTAATAGGTTAGGTGCGGGTTCCTCAAATTCTTTTACTATTCCCATACCATATCGCTTTCACGATTGCCACTATAATGTCACCACTATAGTTTGGTGAAAAGAACATAGACAGTTCCCGTCTCGTTGTTTCATCGAGAGTGTGTTTCTTACGCACACCATTTCAGTCGTTTGCTACACACAGTCTTGCTTATAAAACCGTCTTCATTATAAACTCGTTCAATGTTACCATCACCGTGTGGTGGGCATATTATAAGGGACAACATTTTATCCCTACCCACGAAGCTTGTTAATTTCTTTGCAAGATTTAATTTAGATAGTCCTTTAATACTAGCCGATATTAATGCTACTTTTGGTACGAATCCATCACCAACAGTTAAGACATTATTTAGTAGTCCACCAATAGGTGCCAAAATATTTTTAAGAACAGACAAGGCAGAATTTAACTCTTGTACTGCTCCAATCAAAGTACCCGATTGAGCAAATGAAGATATTAAATCAGTCCAAGTATTGCCTAATGAATTTAGTGATCCTTCTAAATTATTCGCACTCTTTTCAGCCTCAACAGCCATTGAGCCTCCACCATTTGCATATTCACCAAGCATTTTCTCGTACATATCCCAGTTGCGGAGTAGTGCATCTAATTGGGTTGCTCTTAATTTCCCACCTACCGAATTTAATAAATTCGTCCTACGAATATCGTTATTATTTAATTTTGAATATTCAACTGATAATTCGTTTAGAACCTCCATCGGATCGCGAAGTGAAGTAACTCCATTTTTAGTTTCTTTTAATTTAACATTAAGAGCATTACATGCCTTTTCATACTTAGTAAGCCCTTCTGCACTAATCCCTTCCTCTTCGTCAGAAACCTGTCTAATATTAAGAAGGATTGCACGAAAAGCACGAGCAACTTCAGAACCTTCTTGTTGTGTGACAGCAGCCATTGTTCCCAATGCAGCAGTTGTTTCGTTTACATCAACGCCAAAACTTGCAGCAGTTGAGCCAACTATTGACATACCTTCTGCTAGCTTAGTCATGTTAACTGCATTCAAATTGGTTATTTTATTTGAACCATCAAAAACTTCCGTTAATTTTTGAACATTTCCCTGTAAACCATATGCTTTATCTGTAGCAATAACATATTGGTTTGCAATTTCATCCGTTACATCTCCTGCGCCTTGAATAGCGACTGATAATTCTGCTATACCTTCCGCATCAGAATATCCAGCTCGCGAAGCTTCTTGTACTCCTGATAAATAATCTGTCGATTTTTTACCATATTTACTGGCAGTTTCAAATGACCTGTTCCCGATTCCTTTTAATTCATTTTTTGATAATTTGTCATTTGCCTTACTTATTTCTGTTAATAAAGTGTCAACTTGTTTAAGTTCTTTAACTGCCTCTCTGGTCTCATTGACAAAAAACATCATGCTCTGAGTACCGAGAGTCCAGCCGCCAAATTTATCCCAAATATTTTTGATTTTATCAAACGAAGAATAACCAAGTTTTCCAGCTTGCCTAGCAGCATTACCAACATCCTGTAACTCTTTTTCTAATTGATTTGCTCTGTCAATTGGTATTTTCATTCCGCTTGACAACTCATTTATATTCTTTAGTAATTGTGCTCCCCATTTTTTATGAGCAGCAGTATTCTTGTCATAAAAGGTCTGATATTTATTTAATAAGGTAGTGACTTCGTCATCTGTAGCATATTTGCCTTTTTGTATAGACGTTAAATTTTGCGTTTTCTTTAATGCTTGCTGAAATCTTTCTTCATTCTTAACTCTTTGGTCGGCCTGTTGTGGGTTAATTAAATCCTTATAAGCCAGTTCCAAATCATTAATGCTAGATTTCAATTGTGCATTTTCAGATTTCCATTTTTGAGTGGCAGAAATTGCTTGATTTAACTGTTTTTCATATGTACCATTATCAATAGATAGTTTTATCTTATTTGATTTCTGTGTCGTTTTATCAAATTCTGCCTGTAATCTCTGGTTATCTTTAATAAGATTATTTACGGCCTTTGTCACAGCAGAGTCATTAATTTTAATATCTACACCAGATATTTTCTTCAATTCAGACTCAATTTCTGGTATAACCTTTTTTATACTCGCTATAAGGTCTGCCTTATTAATATCGGCGGCTATGTTTACAGAAAGCTTATTAATAACCTTTTGAACTTTGTCAATATCCTGTTTGCCAATACTGCTTGTATCCAAAATAGCTTTTATAAGTACTTCAAAGTTATTCAATTATATACATCTCTCCTTCCTATTTTGAGCATAAAAATAGCCCTCCCTAAAACGGGAAGAGCAAAAAAATTATATATAAAAAAAGACTACTAATTTAGTAGCCTTTGATTTTTTTTACTTTACATTCATTAAATATATTATTTTAAAAAAGTACGTTCTAAAAAACGGTCAAAATGGGGAACAGTAAAATCAATTTCACCAAACGAAGGAGAATAAATTAATCCTTTATTAATAAGATTATTTCTTAAAGGAGAAATAGAATGAGAGTCTCTGTTCATTTTTTTAGAAACTTCATTCATTGCACATGGGAAATGTTTGCATTGAGACATTGCAAGTAAAAAATCTTTTTCAGCTTTTGTGCTTCGATTAAACCTAACTCCGTAAAAACTATTATCTAAGGTTTCAGTGTATTCATCATATGACGTGTGAACTATTTCTTTTGTAACATGACGATCAATAGCAGCTAGGTTCCAAATTATTCTGCCATACTGTTGTATGAAATACGGGTATCCACCTGTATGCTTTAATATAAGGCTTACAGCAGCATCATCAAATTTTACGCCGTATTGTAACGCAGGAACAGTAATTGCGTCTATCGCATCATTATCATTTAACGAAGAAATTTTAGTAAAATTAAATAGCCTTTCTGAATATGATTTTGCATCTCCGGCAATTCGTAAAATAGTTGGTAATCCCGCAGCATAAAGCAAAATAGGTAGTCCTAATTGATTCATTCTATGTATTGCAGTTATTAAAGCAACCAGATACTTTTTATCTAGAGCTTGAATTTCATCAATAAAAAAACAAATAGGAACATTAGCCTTTTGTGCCAATTTACCAAGTGAAGTAAACAATGTAATTAAATCAGTTGTAAAGTCACCTGTATCTGCTGTTTCAACATTGTATGGTTGTTGACTCCATCCAAAGCTCCAAGTATTATCATCAGGCGAATAAGTTGTCTTAAATGATGTTACTACCAATTTTACTTTGTCAATCAATTCTTTCACAGACTTTATAAGACTCAATTGATTAATGAACTTTTTGCTTTGTATAATTATATTTTTATTAAAATCAAAATTTTCATTACATTCTATGTGAGAATATAAGAAACCAAGATTATCAGCCATTTCTTCAACCCTATTTAATAGCACCGTTTTACCTACTCCACGAACACCATAGAATACAGTGTGCATTACCATACCGCCTTCTTTTAATTCATTTAAGTTATTTGTAGCAGTATCAAGTAATTGGTCTCTACCAGCCAAATATTCAGGAGCAAAACCAGCTCCCGGCTTATATGGATTTTTCAAAACAATAGACCTCCCAGAAATGCAGTTTTCTTTCAGTCTATCATCAAAATGATTAAAAATCAACACCTTATCCTTTCTAAATATAAAGATATTTTCTCTCTACAAACCATGTGTCATCATCTCTCCAAATATAGGTTCGTTTTCCGTTTATAACAACAGTATATCTAATACCCAACCCGCCGCCTTTAATTGACGCTGCGCGACGAATATCTATCACGTTGTCAATTAAGAATATACGTCCATCTTCCCATTTTATCCGCATTGGTATTACATTCCCCGCGCAGTCAAATTTTGCTAATACATCTACATATGTTTTACATGGCTTCTTAGACATAATTATAGCTCCTCGATAAAATTTTAATTATGTCAAATACCAAAGATGAACGAACAAATGTTCTATATTTATTATACCATACAATTAATCATATATCAATATCTATTTAACATTCAACCCTTGTTTTATTAGCTCTTCTTTTAGAATATTTGACGCATTTTTTTCACAGAAATCAATGAAAGCGTCCCAAAATCTACCTTCGGTTTGAATATCTTTAGAACCGTGATAACCTTCCGATGCATACGCTAATTGTTTTTCACCAGTCCAAAAACTGTTGTAGTTCATTTTGGGACTGTCCATAAAAATTTCACCACAAGTAGCATTTAACATTCTTGTTGATGCTGACCGCCAAAAATCATAAGAGCGAATGTATCTATCTGGTTCAAACTGGTCATAGTATTCTGTGTCTATTAACTCTTGTAGCGTTCCAAGTAGTCTATTACAAGCACTTTCAACTGCTTTTTTACAAGCACTTTCAACATAGTTTTCAAGTTCAACAACTGTTTTAAATACTTTTGACAAACGATTTGCTCCTTTGTTTTAATTATTCAACGTGACTTATCTCATCATTACTTTCTACAACACTATGTACCAAAATTTTTTGCATATCCTCCGGCGATAATGTTGCCATATAAGTTAAAATTTCTATTAATCTACTTTCGTTTGTCTTAAATGCGTTTGCCAATTCAGAAATAATAAGCGGATATAACTCTTCTGTTTTAACATTTTTAGATGCTACAACAAGCTTTTTAAAGAATTCACCAATAATTGCGCTTTCTTCTACAAGTCCGTTTACAACAGGCAGAGCAGTCGCCATTGTTTTCGCCATTTCACGCTTAGCAGCTTTACGATTTTTTCTGTACTCAAAATACTCTCTAAACATAAAATTAATCTCCTTTTTTAATTACTTGCTCTATCATAAGAGCTACATTATATTTGTAATTAACCTTTAATTTCTTTTTCTCAATAAGAGTAGGGGAGCTGTGTTTCAATAAATCCCCCTCGTTAAACGACTTCTTATCAATGCATTTAATCATATTCAATACATCATCTATCTTTGTAAAATATGTATGATCGGACTTTCGGAAGTCAAGCAAAAATCCCGATATAACATTTTTATATTTTGCAAACTTTGAAAGGCTATCAAATTGGTATTTATGAATTACCCCTTTGTCGTCTTTTTCTCTTTCAAAGGATATACTTGTACCAAATACCGTCTTTAATTCCAAACAGAATAAATGCGTTCCATTAAATAACATACAGTCACAAGGAGAATGTTGACTAAATCGTAATTTTGAACTTGCACCAATATCAAATCCTTGAGCACTATCTGGAGGTCTATAATACCATATATTATCTGGAATAGATGCTTTGAAATTGTTCTCAAAGATCTTACCAATTGACTTGCCTATTATTTTCACTTCCTTATACAACAAAAGAACGGCTATTCACAATCGAATAAAACCGTTCTTTAATACGATATTTTTATTAATCAATAATCTTGCTCTAAATATGATTTTCTGATAATTTCAATACTCATATCAACCTCGCTATTTGTAAGCCGGTTTGTTTCAATTATCTTTTCATACTTGTCATACGTTTTAAGGCAATGTCTATAACATTCCCTACTTATAGTTCTTCCGTTAGTTATTTTATCTGCCGTATTAATGATTTCCCATCGTAAATCATCTATTTCTTTATCCACAAACATGCATGTTAAATCTTCTATTTTTCGTTCAATCTTTTCATCATGAATAATAGATTGCTTAACATCGTCTTCATGTTTCTTTTGCAATTCATTCAAATTCTGAGCAGTTGTTATTAAAAGCTCATGGTCTTCATTTTTCTTCTTTATCCATTTTACAGGTTTTCCTATTATTTCTGAAAACTTTCCAATAATAGTAGTCATAGCGATAATCGCTGACAATATTAAAAACAAGCCTGTAAATACAGACAAAATATCCAATCTAAATAACTCTGTTATGGCTTCCATCCATATAGCACCAAACCTTTACACATCATCTTTATTAATAAACTGCTTAAATACCTGATGTAAACCCGTTGATGCCAAACCTGAAAGAACTCCGCCTAAAAGAATAGTTGGAGTAAAAGCCATATTTAACCAAATATTAATAACAATACCAAGAATACCCATAATTAGAGGAATAAATCTGTCTACCTTGTCCGTTGGTATTAAATTTTTTAAAATGTATCCAATACACAAACAAATTCCAATAATTAACGGAACTGCATATTCTGCTAAAAACGTTATATCCATATTAACCCTCCATTTAATTTATAACTCTCGTTTACACCACTTATCATATAACTCATAAGTGTCTTTTCTATTAAATACATAAATTAATTTGTTATCTTTGCCACAAAATATATCTAATAACTCTGCGTTATTATCCAGATATTTATATGTTTGAAGTTGATTTACAATAAAAACACATTCATCAGGATTATATAATTTTCCTGTAACAATACTACATTCTTTTATGGAATTCCACTCCTATCTTATCGTAAAAAAATAGGGAATACAAAACTATGAATAGTTCTATATTCCCTATTAATAACACTATTCACTATTTGTATTGTCGCATTCGCCTACTTGTTCCGCTTCTTTCTTCTTTGAAACGGTTTTTGCAGATACTCCTTTACTCTCTTTAAAGATTTCATCAATTACCGAAGCAATATGAGGCAAAAACTTTTTATAATCGCCTATATCACAATCCAACAACATTTTTTTAGCATCTTCCTTCGTTATACGTTTATTGGTATAATCAGAAAGAATAATATGAATTTTATAATGCTCCATAGTATCTACAATTGTGCGCCATGGTTTAAAACTTTGTACTTCCTCACAAGTGCGACATACAGGATATTTCTCACCGCAAATCGCACATTCTCGTAAATTCTGTTGCATATTTCCTCCTAAATAACATAAAAGTATTTCACTTTACATGCTATTAGTTTTATTATTTTGAAACAAAAACCTCTACTAATTTTGCCTTTTCATCACAGTACGGTTTTTCTAATTTATACTGTGCACCATGTTTGCCATCAGATGTAAGGTTTACATCAATATTTGACGGGTCAATTTGAGCACGGGTAGCCCTAATAACGCCACTATAAACGATATTTTTATTGCATGGATCATGAAAAATAGCATGAATTAAAAGTGATCTAACGTATGGGTCTTTGCCAGTTTCCTTTACAATCCTAACAGCTTCTTCACTGGCTTTTTCATAATTAACAAACACCCGCCCAGTTACACCACTTGGCAGAGTGATTGTTTTCGTATCAACGTCCAATGTAAATTTGCCATCAGCAGCAGTTGCCGAGATTTCATAGGTCTCACCAAAAGTATTATCACTGTTAATAACTTTTACATAAGGTATTTCTGCCCCAGTTGTACCAGTCGGCGTATATGTAAGAACTACAGTACCTCCAGTGCCAATTGGCAGCACCTCTGAAACAGGTACATTAATTTTATTACTAGTCGAAGCAATTTCTTTTGTTGTTCCAAACTGGCTTGCAAGCAAATCCAAAGAATGCAACGAGTTAGTAAACGAAAAAGACCCCTTCTCTGCATCATAAAATGTCATAATAGATGACCCAAAAGCGTCTACAACTTCTCTTTCATCGGCCGTGAAGTTTAATGCTGGGTCTTCGATCTGAGTATAACGACCAACCAATTCCAACGTAGCTGGGTCATATTCCTCAACAGAACGTACTTTTTCAAGCACTAATTCATTTGGGTTAAAATCTGCCATAATATTTTCCTCCTTAATTTACATAAAAAAAAGAGAACTCTAATCAAGTTCCCCTGTCCAATCTAGTTGTTTTTTATTTATTTCTTTTAAATTAACTCCAAACCCTGAATATCCAGACTGCAAAAGCAAATTTGCATTTTTTATCTTAGAAATTCTACGCACAGAGTCCATAAAAGCATTTATTTTCATATCCCATACCTGAGAATGACTATATTTAAAGCCTTCACAATTTATCATTGCAGAAACTAAATTCTTTAGACGTGAATGGTATTTTTTGTTTCTATTCATTTCCTGATCTTCTCTTGCATCCTCAATTAAAACCATTTTTGTTGTTTCGTTTGCAGGAACTCTTTCATCTTTCTCAATATAATGTGCTTGACGCAAATAATCGGTAATTATGTTATAAGTAAATTCATCTATTACAATCTCATCAATACCACTATGGGTTTCTACTTTTTGATAAAGAAAAAATGAATCATCACTTTTTCGCTGTATAACTTCAAAACGTTGAAAATCTAAATCCCCAAACAAAATAGATGTTTTATCTTTCGGAAATAATTTAAACAACATCCCATAAAATAATTGCCAAGCGGATATTTTAGTATAATCAACACCCATATCCCATAACTGTACTTTCATTGTTTGTGGAGTTGCAGTAAAATTATATAACATATTATAATAATCTTGTTCACCATAATCACATATTTCATTTAGTGTCACTTGATGAATAGAGATGTAGTCAGATATTTTATAATCATATCCACGATATATCTTTAATTCGTCATTTTCGGTCATAATAAGTTATCACCACCTATTACACATAGAAACATCAATATCAACTGTTTCAAATATAAGCTGGCGAAAAATAAACTTATCCGTAGCAACTCCTTCAATATTGCTAATTAATTCGAGCCTCCCAATATTTCCATATTCTGTTGAGTCATTAAACTTTTCATCAATTAACATACCAAGATAATCATTACGACTAAAATCTTGTAGCTCATTACCAAACTTTAAATCCATATGGTCGTTATGAGAAAATATATTAATTATAAGTGTCGGCGTTACAAAAGTACCATTTCTATCTCGCCTCTTTGTATTTACTTGAATTGTAATAAAAGTCATTGTTTCAGTAATAGTGTTTGGATTTTTATTGTAGGAAAATATATGTGTTCCTTTTAATAACTCCCCAGTTAATTTATTTGGTGAATCAATAATAGAACAAATATCACTATCTTCACATATAGCATTTATTACATTCTTTTTTAAAGAAGCAACGATTGAACTATTTGCCATCAAACCCCTCCTTTAAAAAGAATCTATCACATTAATTTTAATTTCCGTTATTAATTTATCATTTAAACCTATTACTTGCAACAGAAAATTTGTACCAATATAACGTTCATCCTCAACACATAGTTCAATGGAATTGCCATTCACATTTTTATCTACCTCAAAATCACTAACCACATCCCATTTAAAATCAACATCAACATCGTTTCCGTTTTTATCTTTGAAAGTTACAGTATATGTACGTGGGTATCCAATTTTTAAATCTGTGTTACCTGTGATATAAGATGTTACTTTAGTAGTATTATCTGATATAGAAGAATTGTTCTCTTGTTCAAGTGAAGATTGATAATCGCAAATCCAGACTTTTTGGCCGTTGAAATCAACTAACTTATCTTTTTTATTGCTAAAAAAATCATAAGATAATGTTATAGTCATAGTTCCACCTCGACCAAAATAAACATTGTTATTCAAATTAACTTTTCTATTTGTTAAAACATATATATCTGGTTGTCCGGCATCTTCTAAATCAATAGGGAAGCGCATATCTCTTTTAAGCCTTTTGGTTTCGTCATCAATTGGTAGTGTTAAACCATACTGATTATCACCTATTGTAATTGTGCTATTTCCTTTTACGCCAGAAGAATATTTTGTAAAATCTTCTGAATATGCATATCTTTCCACTATTTCTCCAACAGAATTTTGCCAGCGCAAAGGAACGGTACATAAATACATATACCCACGATGCCACGTCTTTTCATCTGGGTCAATTAAAGCAATAATCCAATATTGATTATTCCAGACAACATAGTCACCAAGATTAAACTTATCACAATGACAAGCTTTAATTTTTTTCTTAAATACGTTGCTATCTGTATCTTTAATAATCATTAATCGTTTTTTTTCACCATTTATCAATACTTCTTCAGTATCGTATGTATCATCAAAATGCTTTGACATCTCTTTATTAATTTTGGCAAGCTCTTTTTCTTTTTTATTATTTGTGCAAAATGCATTTTGAATCTTTATAAAATAAGAAATATCCATAACTATAAATCTTCAAAAGCAGAATAATTGATAGTATTTCTTAGCTTGCCTGTGCGCCTATCTCTGCTTTTATAATCATCTAAAGCAATTTCATTTTCCAAATTAAGTCTTTTTATAAATGCTTCATATGAGTTTCTTTCATTTGCAGGTGAAAATACAGTTAAATCACTTGGCGTAAAATTTAATTTAAAAGCATGAAGTAAAGGCAAATCACGCTCCATATATACTTGAAACATTAAATCCACAATAATCTTCTTTTCCGTTTTTGTAATCTCAAAATTTATTACTTCATTGCCTTCATCATAATCTGTAAAATCAACTTGAAGGTCACCAATAGATGACAACCTATCCAAAGCATCTAAAAGATACCCTTTAGCTTGTTTTTGTGCTAGATTTACAGCTTCATACAAATCTACATTATAGTATTGAAAAAAATCTTCATCCTTTTCAACACGCCTAAAAAATCTTTCAAAAATTGATTCAAACTTTGTCGTATTTGTCATCTATTCACCAACCTTTCATTTATGTTTTTTTCTTTGCGCGATTGCCAGTTTTAGTATCATTCTTCATAACATCTTTTTCGGTTAAATTATTTTTTGTCATCTCCTCAATCATTTTCTGCATTTTAGCAATCTGCTCTTGCATTAAAATATTTTGAGTTTTCAGTTCATTAACTGCCATAGTATCAACCTGTTCTGGTATATCATTTTTAGTTAATTCAATAGATGTAGTTAGCCTGCGATTCAAAAGTTCTTTATATCTTGTTTCAATAATTTGTGATACTCTTACTGAAATATCTTGATTATTTTCAACTCTCAACTTATGAAAAACAGCTCTAACTCTTTCAAATTCAGCACTGTCTTTAATTGATATAATTTTACTAAGCCCCTCAAAAGTAGGATGAAGTATAATATTTTTAATTGCATCGTTGGTTAAAATATTTTTCCAATCAGCAATATGTAATTCATCATATAATTCTTCTTCCATATCTTTATCAAAGAATAACATACCATTTTTAAAGGCCTTAGAATTATTCGCATATCGAATTTCATCAATGGTCATAAAAATAACAGTAGGAGTTTCGCCATCAGAAGACGGCTCAAAGCTATAACTTTTCCCCGGCGCTACTTCTACAGAAACACGATTTTCATTATAATTAAAAACAGCAATTTTATTTAAATCTTTTATCACTATTTCAACTCCATTTTAGCAGGGGATAACACCCCTGCTATTATTTTTCATTACTGAGCCATTACAATCTTTGCGCAGTTTTCAATTTTATTAATAGAGAAGCCGTATGTAAAATCTTTGAGCATCAGATGAATCTGCTCGTTCTGATTGTTCATATCTTGATATACGTGAATATCACCCTTCATATCAAGATTTCCGATTTTCCCTGCGATTCCGAAGATGCGTTTATCGGGGATAAGAAGATCTCCATTTCCCTGTCTTTTTGCGCCAGAAATTGCAGCAATACCAATGGAATCATAGGTCTTTGCAAGTCCATATCTGTTAAAATCATTTTTCATAGAATCAGATTGATACTGCGCAAAACCTTCCATACGTCTAATTGCCTGAGCGTACTTAGTAAGACATACAATTACAGAATCGTCAGACCTATCATTTAAATACAAAGAAAGAGCATCCATATCTGTAAGAGATGGTTTGCTTCCAGATACATC
>ERZ773225.3946-NODE-3946-length-12540-cov-18.606167_pt1 | contig 12540 bp, 9 predicted proteins | sample MGYA00580993_ERZ773225 | MGnify/ENA primary metagenome ERZ773225 (study PRJEB29015, sample SAMEA2737748) | human gut metagenome | biome: human gut; feature: human-associated habitat; material: faeces | place: China | collected 2012 ... | reverse complement strand
AGTATATTGTGCTGCATGAGGGCGACAAGTGCTTGATGGTACTTCGTCCTTACCAGTTCTATGCAGTGGAGAAGATTCTGGATCGTGTGCAGAACTCCAACGATAACGGCTATATCTGGCATACTACAGGTGCAGGAAAGACATTGACTTCGTTCAAGGCCGCACAACTTGTGTCAGAATTGGACGATGTGGATAAGGTTATGTTTGTTGTTGATCGACACGACCTTGATACCCAGACTCAATCGGAATACGAAGCGTTTGAACCAGGGGCTGTAGATAGTACTGATAATACGGATGAATTAGTGAAACGGCTTCAAAGCAATTCCAAAATTATCATAACCACCATTCAAAAACTTAATGCGGCAGTTAGTAAGACGTGGTATAGCAGCAAGATTGATGCTATCCGTCATTCACGTATCGTTATGATATTTGATGAGTGCCATCGCAGTCATTTTGGGGATAGTCATAAGAAGATAATGAAGTTTTTTGGCAATGCCCAAATATTCGGTTTTACTGGAACACCTATCTTCACCGAGAATGCGGTGGATGGACATACCACTAAGGAAATATTCGGAAACTGTCTTCATAAATATCTTATTAAAGATGCAATAGCGGATGAAAATGTGCTTGGCTTCCTTGTGGAGTATTATCACGGCAACGAAATAGTTGATAACGATAACCAAGCTCGTATGGAGGAGATTGCCAAATTTATCCTTAACAATTTTAACAAATCTACATTCGATGGAGAGTTTGATGCTTTGTTTGCGGTGCAATCCGTGCCGATGCTTATACGCTATTACAAGATATTCAGATCGTTGAATCCGAAAATCCGTATTGGTGCTGTGTTTACTTATGCTGCTAACAATAGTCAGGATGATGAACAGACCGGCATGGGTACAGGGCAGTATGCAAAAGAGAGCGTGGGTGAGGCGGATGAACTGCAAGCCATCATGGACGATTATAATGAAAACTTCGGCACATCTTTTACCACGGAGAACTTCCGTGCTTACTATGATGACATCAATCTGCGCATGAAAAAGAAGAAGGCGGATATGAAACCGCTTGATCTTTGTCTTGTTGTGGGTATGTTCCTTACAGGCTTTGACAGTAAAAAGCTGAATACGCTCTATGTGGACAAGAATATGGAATATCATGGTTTGCTGCAAGCGTTCAGTCGAACCAACCGAGTGTTGAACGAGAAGAAACGTTTTGGTAAAATAGTTTGTTTCAGAGATTTGAAAAACAATGTTGATACGTCTATTAAATTGTTCAGCAACTCTGATAATCCTGAAGATATAGTACGCCCTCCGTTTGAAAAAGTAAAGCAGGAGTATAAGAGTTTGGCAACTGATTTTCTGCAAAAATATCCAACACCAAGTAGTATAGACTTTCTGCAAAGCGAAAATGACAAGAAGAATTTTGTGCTTGCATTCCGTGATATTATCCGTAAACATGCAGAAATACAGATATACGAAGATTACAGCGAGGATGCTGAAGACCTCGGCATGACTGAACAACAGTTTAACGATTATAAGAGTAAATATCTTGATATTACAGTCGGGTTTATTGACCCACCTGCTGCACCGTCAACTGTTGCGGAAGATCCTGTTCCATACGGAAATAACCAAGGATTGGAAGATATTGATTTCTGTCTTGAGCTCTTACACAGTGACATTATCAATGTGGCTTACATTCTTGCACTAATTAATGACCTTGACCCTTATAGTGATGATTATTCTGAAAAACGCCAGAATATCATTGATACAATGATTAAGGATGCCGGAATGCGTGGCAAAGCCAAACTCATTGACGGTTTTATCAAAAAGAATGTTGATGAAGACAAGGAGAATTTCATGAACGGTCGTAATAAGGCTGACGGAACAAACGAATTGGAAGAACGATTAAACCAATATATTGTGTCAGAACGCACTAAGGCCGTAAATGATTTGGCTGATGAAGAACAGATTTCAGCGGAGGTGCTTAATCATTACATGAAGGAGTATGACTATTTACAAAAAGAGCAGCCGGAGATTATACAAAAGGCATTGAAAGAGAAACATCTTGGTCTTATCAAAACCCGAAAGGCTTTGACGAGAATAATGGAAAGACTGCGTAGTATTATAAAAACGTTTAATTGGGAATAAGGATGTCAACATACAAGATAAATAATGAGCAACTAACGCTTATAAAAGAGATGCCATTTAAGTTGGAGAAGGAAATTCAAAACATCGTTGAAAGGAATCTCCAGACGTTGCTTGGGCTTGATTTCATCAAGACGGAATTTTCTATTGGTTCTTTCCGTATAGACTCTTTGGCTTTTGATTCAGAGAAAAAATCCTTTGTAATAATAGAATATAAAAGAGATAAGAATTTTAGTGTAATAGACCAAGGTTATGCTTATCTATCCCTGATGTTAAATAACAAGGCTGAATTTATTTTAGAGTACAACGAGTCTAAGTCGGGTGCACTCAAACGAAACGATGTGGATTGGTCTCAGTCAAAGGTGTTGTTTGTTTCACCTAATTTTACAACTTATCAAAAAGAAGCTATCAATTTCAAAGACTTGCCTATAGAACTATGGGAAATCAAACGTTTTACAAATGATACGCTTTCATTTGAACAGATAGTAAACCGTTCAAGCAAGGAAAGTATTAAAACGGTTTCTAATAGTGAGGCAATAACAACGGTAAGTAAAGAAATTAAAGTTTATAGCGAACAGGATCATTTAGAGAACATAAAAGATGATTTTCTCAACATCTATACAGAAATCAAAGAGTTTTTGCTATCATTTGGAGAGGATATTACAATATATCCCAAAAAGAAAACTATAGGTTTCAAAATAGGAGGAAAGGTATTTTGTGATATAGTTATGCAAAACAAGGGAATAAGGCTGTTTCTCAATGCTAAGAAAGGAACACTCAAAGACCCAGAAGGTATTACTCGTGATGTGTCAGAAGTTGGACATTGGGGAAATGGGGCTTATGAAGTTCGTTTCCCATTGAAAAACGATGCTGAAATAGATTTTGTTTTTAACTTGTTGCGTCAAACAATAAATAAGAATAAGGAATAAACATATGGCTTATTTTAATACTACGATAAAGGATTTAATATCCGAAAGAATAGGGAGGAATACTTTTTTACCTGCTATTCAGAGAGAATACGTTTGGAATCCAGCGCAAGTAGAAAAACTGTTTGATTCTATTATGTGTGGATATCCTATTAGTTCTTTCCTTTTTTGGAAGATTAGAGAAGAAAAGAAGAAAGATTGGACTTCATATGAATTTATAAAAGACTTTGATCAAGCAAAACCGCATAATAAAGAGGCTAATTTGGATGGTGTAAATCAAGATATATATTTGGTTCTTGATGGACAGCAGAGAATAACATCTATAAATATAGCCTTACGTGGTTCATATCGTTTTTTTTATCGAAAGTGGCGAACAACAAGACTATATTTAAATCTTCTTTGGGATAAGGGAGATGATAATCCAGAGGAGATGACATATCAATTTTTATTTAAAGAGGATGAAACACCTCTGCAAAGAACAGATTATCCTCAATTATGGTATCGTGTTGGAGATATATTAAATTATGATGATGCAGAAGATGCTAAAGATTCTATAGAAAATCAGCTTAATGCTTTTGATGATGAAGCTAAGAAAAAAGCTCGAAAAATGATAAGTAAACTTTTTAGTGTAGTAAATGTATCTCAAAACATAAATTATTACGAGGAAAAATCTGATGATTATGATAAGGTTTTAGAGATATTTATTCGTACCAATACTGGTGGCCAAAAACTAGAATATAGCGATATTCTTTTGTCAACAGCGACTGCTAAATGGAGGAATTTGAACGCAAGAGAAGAAATCAATGAATTTACAGATGAAATTAACAAGATAGGAACTGGTTATAATTTTGGTAAAGACTTTGTGATGAAAGGGGCGATGTATCTAACAGAAAATCTTCCTATACAGTATAAACTTAGTTCATTCACGAAGAAAAACCTAGAATGTATAGAAGATCATTGGGATGAAACAAAAGATGCCATTGCCAATAGTATAAAATTGGTTAGTCGTTATGGCTTTACAGATAAAAATTTAGTAGCAAGGTTGGTGTTACTTCCTATTGCTCAATATTTGAGAGGGAAAAACAAAGGCTATCTCACTTCCTCTAATTTGAAAGATGTTGAGGATCAAAATAATATTCAAAAATGGATTATCATGATGCTGCTTAAAGGAGTGCTAGGTAGTTCAACTGATAATAAATTGAATAGTATGAGACCTGTTGTTAAATTAGCAACAGACTATTTCCCCTATGTTGAACTTAGTAAAGAATTGAAAATTGAAATGACATTCAACGATATGGAGATAGAAAATATGCTGAACTATAGTTATGGTACTAAATATAGCTATTTGATTTTATCATTGTTGTATCAAGGGAGAGATTGGAAAGATAAGAAATACAATGAAGACCATATTTATCCTCAAAATGAATTTAAAATAAAAAATCTTCGTGCAAAAGGATATGATGATGTAACTATAGAAAAGTACCAGGCCTGCTATAATTCAATTTTGAATTTAGAATTGTTGGATGACTCAGAAAATAAATCTAAAAATGCTAAACCTTTTGATTTATGGCTAAAAGATCGAGATGCTAATTTTAAGGAACGTCATCATATACCTGAAATGAACGACTATAGTTTAGACTATTTCCTTGATTTTATCAAAAAGCGTAAAGCATTATTGACTAAGCAGATTAAAGAATTTATTTTACAGTAATTAAAGATTAGAAATAATGAGCGAAGAATTACAGCAGAAACTCCGTGACCAGCTTTGGGAGGTTGCAAACCGTTTGCGTGGTAATATGTCGGCAAGCGACTTTATGTATTTTACATTAGGTTTCATTTTTTATAAATACCTGTCGGAGAAAATAGAAAAATACGCCAACAATGCTTTGGCAGATGATGATATAACTTTTAAGGAATTGTGGGAAACGGACGATGCCGATGCTATTGAATTGCAAGAGGAAGCAAAGAACCAATGCCTGGAGAATATCGGTTATTTCATTGAGCCCCAATTTTTGTTTTCGTCAGTAATTGAAGCTATCAAGCGAAAAGAAAACATCTTACCCATGCTTGAACGCTCATTGAAGCGTATTGAGGACAGTACTTTGGGACAAGACAGCGAAGATGATTTTGGCGGTTTGTTCTCAGATATTGACTTGGCTTCACCTAAATTGGGTAAGACAGCCGATGATAAAAATACACTTGTCAGCAATGTGCTTCTTGCATTGGACGATATAAATTTTGGATTAGAGGCATCGCAAGAGATTGATATATTGGGTGATGCTTACGAATATATGATTTCACAGTTTGCTGCGGGAGCCGGGAAAAAGGCTGGAGAGTTCTATACTCCGCAGGAAGTTAGCCGTATCTTAGCAGAGATTGTTGCCATTGGACACCAGCGTTTGCGCAATGTCTATGACCCTACTTGCGGTAGCGGCTCGTTGTTGCTTCGTGCTGCAAGTATTGGTAACGCTGTAGATATTTACGGACAGGAAAAGAATCCGACAACCTACAATCTTGCTCGAATGAATATGTTGCTTCACGGCATTAAGTTCAGTAATTTCAAGATAGAAAACGGTGATACACTTGAATGGGATGCCTTTGGCGACACCCAATTTGATGCTGTTGTAGCAAATCCTCCGTTCTCTGCTGAATGGAGTGCCGCCGACAAATTCAATACCGATGACCGTTTCAGTAAAGCAGGACGGCTTGCACCACGCAAGACAGCCGACTATGCTTTTATCCTGCACATGATTTACCATTTGAACGAAGGTGGTACGATGGCTTGTGTTGCTCCGCATGGTGTACTATTCCGAGGAAATGCAGAGGGAGTGATCCGTCGTTTTCTCATAGAAAAGAAAAACTATGTGGATGCCATTATCGGTTTGCCTGCCAATATTTTCTATGGTACGAGCATCCCGACCTGTATTCTTGTATTCAAGAAATGTCGCAAGGAGGATGATAATATCCTTTTTATTGATGCCAGCAAAGAGTTTGAAAAGGTCAAGACACAAAACAAGCTTAGGGAACAGCATATTCAAAAGATTGTTGAGACCTATCGTGACCGTAAGGAAATAGAAAAGTATAGTCATCTTGCCTCTCTTCAAGAAATAGCCGAGAATGATTACAATTTGAATATTCCTCGTTATGTTGATACCTTTGAAGAGGAAGAACCTATTGATATTAAAGCTGTAATGGCAGAAATAAAGGAATTGGAAGCCAAACGTGCTGAACTCGATAAAGAGATTGAAGTGTACCTGAAAGAATTAGGCATTGTAGAATAGTTCAGAAAGTAATAGCAATGGGTGAAAATGACAACATATCTCAGATGACACCTTCATTTGAGAATATATGCCGCAAGGATGAATACGGGAATAAATACTGGAGTTCCCGTGACCTTTGTGGTGCAATGGGCTATTCTGCTTATTGGAAATTCCAACGGGTCATAGACAAAGCCATCAAGGTAGCCGGAGAGAAAGGAATGAATGTGGACGAGCATTTCAACCAAGCGGTTGATATGGTCAGGATCGGAAACGGTTCATTCCGCAAGGTGAATATATTCCGTCTTTCTCGTATGGCATGTATAATTATTGCGGAAAATGCTGATGGCAAAAAGTTGCTTGTTCAACAGGCACGAGACTTTTTCTCGCAATCTGTCTCAATGGCAGAATTTATGCATAATTCGCTAAGTTCTAATATATTATTGTATAAAACAGCCCAAGGAGAAGCACGGGTAGAAGTCATTTTCAACAGCGAAACATTCTGGATGTCACAAAAAAGAATGGCGGATTTGTTTGGGGTTGATGTAAGAACCATAAATTATCATCTCGGACAAATTTACGAAACAGGAGAACTTTCCAAAGAGGCAACTATCCGAAAAATTGGGATAGTTCAAACAGAAGGAGACCGGGAAGTGGAGCGTATGCCGCTATTCTACAACCTCGATGCTATTGTAGCGGTGGGGTATCGAGTAAACAGCTATCAAGCTACTCAATTCCGCATTTGGGCAACTTCAGTGCTGAAAGAGTTTATCATTAAAGGATATGCCCTTGATGACGAGAGGCTGAAACAAGGCAAACATTTCGGAAAGGACTATTTTGACGATTTGCTTGAGCGTATTCGTGAGATACGTACTTCAGAGCGCAGATATTACCAAAAGATAACTGACATTTATGCAGAATGTAGTGCAGATTACGACCCGAAATCTGAAGATACAAAGTTGTTCTTCAAGATGGTACAGAATATGATGCACCTTGCTGTTACCCATCATACAGCTGCGGAAATTATCTATCAGCGGGCCGATTCTGAGCAACCTTATATGGGACTTACCACATGGAAGAAAGCCCCTGACGGAAGAGTGCAAAAGTCTGATACCATCGTCGCGAAAAATTACTTGTCAGATTCTGAATTGTCCCAGCTGAATCTTATTACAACAGCCTTTCTTGATATGGCAGAATCACGTGCTTCACGTCATATTGTTTCAACTATGGATGATTGGAAAAAGTTCCTTCAACAATATCTTGCAACGATGGATTACGAGCTGTGCGATACAGCCGGGAAAGTGACACAAGAAGAAGCAAGAGATAAGGCTTATAGAGAATACGAAAAATATAAACTGATTCAAGATAAATCATACATATCTGATTTTGATCGTTTTAATGAGGGTAATGATGAAACTCCATTGCTTCCATTTGATTTGAATCCTACAAAAGAATGATAACTATGGCAATAGATAATAAAGATAAAAAGGTCCTCAAATCTTCGATTGAGCGAGAGCAGAACGAGGTTGCTTGCTCTGCCGAGTGTGAGAAGATAAAAGGTTCGAAGAACCTTAATGTTCCCCATTTGAGATTCCCGGAGTTTAGTGAAGAGTGGGAAATATGTAAAGTGTCCGAGCTATTGGACTTCTATTCAACCAATTCTTTAAGCTGGGAGCAACTTGAATATGGAACGAAAGCCATAATGAACTTACATTATGGACTAATTCATGTTGGGCTTCCTACTATGGTTGATTTGACAAGAGATAATTTACCCAATATCAAAGAGGACAATATGCCCAAGAACTTTGAATTGTGTAAAGAGGGTGATGTGGCTTTTGCAGATGCCTCGGAAGATACGAATGAAGTAGCCAAGCCTATTGAGTTCTTTGACCTTGCAGGAAAAAACATTGTATGTGGATTGCATACAATTCATGGACGTGACAATAAAAATAAAACTGTTATCGGCTTCAAAGGATATGCTTTTTCGTCATCTGCATTTCATAATCAGATTAGACGAATAGCACAAGGAACAAAAATCTATTCCATCAGCACAAAGAATTTTTCCGAGTGCTTTATTGGCATTCCGTCCAAAGTAGAGCAAACGAAAATAGCCACGCTCTTGCGACTTATAGATGAGCGCATCGCTACCCAAAACAAAATCATTGAGAAACTGCAGTCCTTAATCAAAGGAATTGCACAGCATTGCATTAAAGAATCAACAAGTGGAAACACATATGTAAAACTTGGTGATATTTGTCAAATTACAACAGGGAAACTTGATGCAAATGCACAGGTAGATAATGGGATTTATCCATTTTTTACTTGTGCAGAACAACCATTCAAAATTGATAGCTTCGCTTTTGATACAGAAGCTTTACTAATCTCTGGAAATGGTGCTAATTTGGGATATATCAATTATTATAAGGGAAAGTTTAATGCTTATCAAAGGACTTATGTATTAGACTTGTTCTCCGAAAATATCCAATACATTAAATGGGCGTTAAAAGTACTGCTACCCAAAAGAATTGCAATAGAAAAGAGTTCAAGCAACACTCCTTATATAGTGCTATCAACTCTCACGGATTTAAGGTTGCCTATACCTTGTAAAAGTAAGCAAAGTTTCATCGCAAACCTAATGCAATCTTTGGAAAGAAAACTATCAAATCAAATCGCACAGTATGATTCCTATAATTATTTGAAGCAATACTTGCTCCGCCAGATGTTTATATGAACATTTGACGGAGTAGATACTGCTTTTGACCTATATAAAGATTTAATACTTTATGATTAATATCTATTTTGTCTTGAATTTTATCAAAAATAATTGCCTTCTGTTTTTGTTCAGAAATAGTGGGCAATGTTATTTTTAACTTTTCCAATGGAGTACGTACTATTTGCGGCTGTCCAGAGCCAGAAATAATACTATTGAAGTTATACGCAGAAAGATAATGATATAAATATCTCTTACACACCTTATCTTGATACTTATCTGTATTTATCACCATTGCATTTCCAGTTATCCAAGACATTGGTTTTGTATAATTTACCATACCACAAGTATTTCCACGGCAAGTTATACAAATTTGTTCCGTTTCATGATTGTAATCCTTATATTTGCCAATAATCCCATTTGCCCCATATACAAGAAAACCATCTTCTGTTAATTCTGTTGAAGATATTGTTTGCGGCTGATATATTTGTGCAATTTCGCTTAAATACACGTTATTGCCATAAACTCTTTGCATACAACATACTCTTAGTCCTTTGATTAAGGATTGTAAAGTTTGTAGGTCTGCGATTAGTAAACATTTGTTCGCACGCAAAGATTTGTTAGAAACTACTATATGCTTGTCGAATATTGCGACATTGAAAAATGGTTACGCATTCCAGAGTGGCAAGTATAATGCACTGGGCAAATGGAAAATCCTCACAATAACAAATGTGTCTGGCGAGCGATATATAAACGATGAAGATTACAATTGCATAATCAACTTGCCGAACGATATACAAGACCACCAAGTTTTAAAAGAAGGAGATATTTTAATCTCTCTTACGGGTAATGTTGGGCGTGTTTCTCTTTGTAAGGATGGAGACTATTTGCTCAACCAACGAGTTGGTTTGTTACAACTTGCGAAAAATGTAAATCAAGAGTTTCTATATCAAATTTTATCTTCTCAAAGATTTGAAAATAGTATGATTGCTTGTGGTCAAGGTGCTGCCCAAATGAATATTGGCAAAGGGGATGTAGAAAGCTATGTATTACCATATTCCTCGAATGTCAATAACATTCTTTTGGTCGCAAAAATATTACACTCATACGATGAGTACATCATTAATGAGCAGCGGAAACTAACATTGCTAACCATGCAGAAGCAATATTTCCTTGCCCAGATGTTTATATGAACATCTGTTGCAATAGATATAGCTTTTGTTTCTGCATGACATTCTGTATTCTTTCTTCAATCTCGGCTTTTCTTTCAAGCGATGACAGAAAAGTTGAGATTTTTATTTGCCACTCAATTTTTGGTACTATTATTTTGAACATTGCCAAGTCTTTCTTCTGAATATTTGGTAAGCCAGAACCTATACGCAGTTTCATTATGGCATCCTCATTCGATTTAAGATAATGGTACAAGTACATATTATCCACCTTGTCTGCAATGTTTTGAATGGAATAACAATGACCACCGCTCCAAAATGGTGAGGTGTTGAATTGTACATACCCACAAGAGTTTCCGCCCTCACTTATTGAAATAGTACTGGCTTCTACATTGTAATTGTCATAATAGCCAGATGGCTCTGTACCACCATTCATTACATAATAATTACCACTATCAGAGAGATTTTCCCCATTGATTTGTTTACCCTTAACAATGTCACATAGATCAGACAGTAGAACAGTAGAACCTTTTACGCTTTTGAAAAGTCTTTCTGAAATCGCAGACTTTAGTTTCTTCAAATCCTCAATGATTTTGTTTTGGGTAGCAATGCGTTTGTCAAGTAAATCTAATAATCGAGATATTTTAAGTTGCTCTTTTTTGTCGGGTGTATAATAAAGATGAATTGTTGCTAAGTCCTCACTATTAATAGCAGGGTAACTTGAACCTGTGCAACGAACCATTACTTTTCTATTGAATTCGTCTGTATTCAATAGATGATAAATATAGTTTGGCAATTCTGTTGTTCTAATTTGAGCATATCCAGTAGAAGCAACCCATTGTTGATTACTCGTATTTAGAATCCTATGAATATAGTTGTTTTTCTGATAGGGGCGCACACATTGAAACAGAATATCATTGTTATCTATAACACGTTGTGCTCTACTTGGTGCTTCTTCTCGCATTATTTCTTGTATTTTTCTTAACTCACCTTTTTCAACGGCTTCCAAGTCTATATAAATAAAAGTGTTCTGAAGCGGATCTGATTTTGGATTTATAGTGGCTATATCTTGAAGTGATACCATTTCCCACTCCCCACTAAACTCCGGGAATCTCAAATGGGGAACATCAGTGATTTATTATTCTCTAATTATATGTACAATATAAATATACGATTATGGGACAAAAAACAATTAGAGAAATCTCGGTTGCATGGAAAGAGTACAAACAACCTTATGTGAAGCAGTCCACAATGGCTGCTTATGTGCTTATCTTGGAGAATCACATTCTTCCAAATTTTGGAGAAAGTTATGCACTCCATGAACAGGCTGTGCAAGACTTTGTTTTGCGGAAAATTGAGAATGGAATGAGTGTGAAATCCGTCAAGGACATTCTGATTGTCCTTAAAATGGTAATGAAATTCGGAGTTAAAAATGAATGGATGGACTATCAGGAGTGGGACATCAAATATCCGTCTCCTTCAATAACCAAAGAATTGGAAGTATTGTCAGTCGCTAATCACAAGAAAATACTCAGTCATATTCAAAGCCATTTCTCCTTTGCCGGGCTGGGTATCTACATCAGTCTTTGTACGGGGCTGCGCATAGGGGAAGTCTGTGCTTTAAAGTGGAGTGACATCAATGTTTCTGAGGGCACGATTACTGTTAATCGTACAATTGAACGTATTTACATTATTAATGGGATGGAGAAACATACCGAATTAGTTATCAATACTCCCAAGACTCAAAACTCATGTCGGGAAATTCCCATTACAAAGGAGCTTCTTGCAATGGTAAAACCACTAAAGAAGGTCGTCAATGAAGAGTTCTATGTCTTGACTAATGATGAATATCCAACCGAACCTCGTACCTACCGTAATTATTACGGCAAATTAATGGCGAAGTTGGGTATTCCCAAATTAAAATACCATGGGCTTCGTCATAGTTTTGCCACTCGTTGTATAGAAGCTGGTTGTGACTACAAAACCGTTAGTGTATTGTTAGGGCATTCTAATATTTCAACAACTTTGGATTTATATGTTCATCCAAATATGGAACAGAAAAAGCGGTGTATTGCAAAAGTATTCAAGTCTCTTGGTAAATGACGAATAAAGAGTGGGAGGATGTTCAAATGCAATTCTCTCACTCTCTGTTCCAAAGTGATTGGCAATTTTTGAGTTCGTAACAGAACCATCTGAGGTTGGCAAAATCGACCTAAAGAATCTGGCAGATTCGTTTCGACTGATTGGCAAGCGTTCGGACAATAGTTCTGTGTTCATTATCAAGTATCTGCATTTATGGTGGCCGACATTACTCCGGGATATCAACCTAAAAGCAGG
>ERZ773225.3943-NODE-3943-length-12547-cov-5.436199_pt1 | contig 12547 bp, 8 predicted proteins | sample MGYA00580993_ERZ773225 | MGnify/ENA primary metagenome ERZ773225 (study PRJEB29015, sample SAMEA2737748) | human gut metagenome | biome: human gut; feature: human-associated habitat; material: faeces | place: China | collected 2012 ... | reverse complement strand
CGGTACTCGTCGACGGTCACGTTCCAGTAATAATTGCCGTTGGTGAAAATGTCCAGCAGTTCGGCATATCCGTAATTCTTATATTCGGGCGTGGCCCATGCGAAGTCCTGCGAAGGATCGTACGTATTGCTGGCCCAATTGACGCCCACTTCGAAATAGGACGGATACCACGCGCCCGTATAAGCGCCGAATTTCAGACCGGGCTTCACGGCTTTCAGCTCCTCTTTGGTGCGTTTGAAGAAGTTGTAGATCACCGACGCGCGCCACTCGATCCACTGTTTGAAATAAGGGCCGTCGATACGTCTCCAGCCGCCGTCGCCGTCCTCCTCCCACGCATAGACATCCTCCGGAAAACGATCCAGTTTTTTCCCGATATAGGCCTCGAATTCTCTGCGTGAGAAATCCGAAAAGTCGGACTGGATATTGTCATAACGGCCGCGGTCGAGCAGCAGGCCGTCGAAATCGTACTTCTGCGCCACCTCCTTGAAAATGGCGATTTCGTGATCCTGAACGGCAGAAAGCGCGGGATTGGCGAACAGCACCTTCTTCTCCGGAATCTCCAGCTGGGGGACCAATCCCCTGCCGGGAATATAGTTCACGGCCTGCCATTCGGGATGACCGTCGTAGATCAGTCCGCGGCGGAATACGCCGTTGCCTTCGGCAAAGGTGTTGAACGAACCGTAAATCTCCAGTCCGGCATCGTGCGCGGCATCGACGAAAGTTCCCACAAAGTCGAAATCGGGACGGGTAAAGCCCTTCCACTCACGAACTTGCGGCGCATATTCGCTGGGATACACCACTTCGCTCGAAGTGCCCTTGACGTCGAGCACCAGCGCCGTCATGCCGGCCTCCCGGCACTTGTTCACATAATAACGGATCGAATCGGGGTAACTGAAACGCACCCAGTTGGCCGAACAGTCGAGCCACATCAGCTTGGGTTTCACCCCCTCGGCGGCACTCCGACAGCCGGTCGCACCTGCCGCGGCAAAGGCCAGCAGGCATACAGTCAGCAGTTTTTTCATGGAAAATTAAAAGCTATTTTCGTTTGTAGTTTCCGTAAATATCGACTTCGGCCGCATGGAAAGGATCGGCCACCGCGTCGATCAGCAGCGCGCATTCGAGTCGCGTGAGCGGACGCGCCGGATCGTAACCGGAGAGCAGTCCGGCGGCGGCGCGCTCCGTCTGCGCCGCAATGTCCCCGGCCGGCTTGCCGAGCGCTTCGGCCAGCATCGCCGTCAGGAGCGCCCCGTCGACCGGCGTTTCCCGAACGGAGGAGCGTACCGACGGATAGACTTCACGCAGCCCTTCGCGCAGTTTGGATTCCGCGATCGTCCGATCGGCGTCGAACCAAGTCTGGTTCTCCCAGCCGACATTGGCTCCGCGCCCCTTGAGGATTCCGGTCACGCCGATCCGCTGCATCGCCTTGAAACGCGGATCACCGGCCGGCAGGTCGAGGTACGGCAGCAGGTAGCCGCCCGCATCGAGCACCGCCTCCTGCACCCTGCGCACCGCAACTTCGGACGGATCGACGCCCGCCGCCGCGGCCAACGCCGCCAAGGCTCCCGTTGCCTGCCCGATCTGCAACACGACGGGTTGCAGGCGCGTGGAGCCATTGACGAGGTTGGTTACCGAAACCGATTTTTCGGCTACGAGCAACCCCGGAAATCCTGCGGGAATCACGATGCCCAGCGGAAAACCGTACGAGGGGATGGGATGGAAATAGAGGTCGGGCAGATCGTCCCAGCCCGAATAACGGGTATGATGCTGATCGACCGGATAATCGCCCACGCCGACCGCCGTACGGTAAAGCGTTCCGGCGTAGGGGTCGGTGATGTCGTTGAGCGTAAAACGCACGGCGCCGTGAATGCGCCGCGACTCGCGGTGATAGGGAATGAACGGCAGCCGGTCGTCCGTAGGGAACTCGTCGTCGGCCAATCCCAACGTATTGAATCCCAGCTCATGCTGAAGGAAATAGACGAATGACAGCGTATGACTCTTGGCCCTGCGGACGGCGTCGGCCCGCTCTTCGGGCGTCATATCGATCATGTCCACGTAGTAATCGTTGCCCTCGATCGGCCAGTTGATCATGTATTTGCCGTTGGGCAGTTTTCCGTAAGTGATCATCATCTCGCGGGACCACATGCGATGCGGTTCCTTCGGAGCGATGCAGAGGTCGTTCACGCAGCAGCAGGCGAAAAGCGACGGATCGTACCCGTCGGGCCGCGGAATCGTGACGTCGCGGCCATAATCCTTCAATACGGCGACATAGGTCAGGTCCTGCACGATGCCGTTGGCTTCGGCCGGGGCAATATCCTCATGCGTGACGGCCGACGAATCCATGCCGACATCATAAGGGACGCCTACCATCCGGGCGACGTCGCCCAGCTCCGTCGCATCGACGAGCACATCGGCCTCGACCTGCCGGAGCCGGCCGTCCCGCCGGACACCCAGCCGCCATACATCCTTTTCGCGCTCGGCCGTCTCGGCCGCCGAACGGTACCACACGGTGAGGTTCGGCTCCCCGGCGACAAGCCGCTTGAAAATGCTGTCGCCCACCGAGGGTTCGAACAGCACGTTGCTGACCCACCCCGTCATCAAGGCCGAATCGCAGCCGTAATGCCGGGCCAGTTCCGTCCGGAACTCGTCCCAGATGCCGCCGCGCAGGCGGTAATTGCCGTCGGTGGCGCTCACGCCCGCCGAGGTGAGCATGCCGCCGAGCCAGTCGAACTCCTCGACGATCAAGGTTCGCGCCCCCATGCGGGCCGCTTGCAGTCCGGCCGCCGTTCCGCTCGCTCCCCCGCCGACGATCACCACGTCGTAACGCTCGGCGGAACCGCATGCAAACAGCCCCAAGCACGCCAGCAGCTGCAAATATTTCAGTCCGGTAAATCTCATATTCGGTCGCTTATTTTAAATCGACTGCGGCCCGGCTGATCCGCCCGAAGCGGTCCGTAGCCGACACCTCGACGCGCTTCGCCCCTTCGGGCAGCGCGACGCGGTAATAGTGGTCCGAAATCGAAGGGTAAATCCATTTGTGGTCCATCTGACTGGTGTCGGAGTACATCTGTTTCGCGGCGGGATCGTAAGCCTGAAACCGCTCGGCGGGACCGACCGGCACGCCGTCGATCGTAAATTCGACCTCCCACGCCGGGTCGCTGGCCCAGACGTTGGCCACGGCGTACCCTTCGAACTGGGGATATTCGCGGCCGCTGTAAATTTTCATCTGGTAATCCGCCGGATAACCCGTCGATTTGTAATACCAGTCGATCCGGTCGCCGTTCACCTCATAGACGCCGTACCCGGCGGGCGTGCCGTCGGTGCAGAGCGGTCCCTGCCACCATGCGCCGCTCAAGGCGGGTGTCACATGCTCGTAGAGACCGGGGGCGATGGACTGGTTGAAGGTCGTATGGGTATGGCCCGAAATGATATGCGCCCGGTAGGGTTTCAGAATTTCGTAAAGCCCCCTGTGGTTGGTCATCGTCGATCCGGCACGGTCGTAGCGGAACTGCTTGCGGTCCTGCTCCTCGCAGGTCGAAGGAATATGCAGGCAGACGACCACCGTCGAACCGGGCTGCACGCGGGCAAGGTCCTTTTCGAGCCAGCGCATCTGCCGCTCTTCGAGATAGCCGATGTAAAAATAGTCGCGCCCGATGAAGAAGTTGTCGTCGAGCACCACGTAGTGGATGCGTCCGACGTCGAACGAATAGTAGACCGGGCCGTACATCTCCTCGAACTTCGAGAAGGAGGTTTCGTAAGAGCGTCCGTAGACCTCCATGTCGTGGTTGCCCATCGCGTTGCGGAACGTGATTCCCGTACGCTCCATCACTTCGTTGTACCGGCCGTAAAGCGAATGGTCGTGCGACACGATGTCGCCGCAGCAAATGCCGTGGAAAGGCATACCGCCGTAACTGCGGACCGTGGCGGCGATGTCGTCGGCCGCCGCCGCGAGTTTCGCAAACTCCTTCGGCGCCCATATCTGCGGATCGGCAATGGCGATGAACCCGTAACGCAAATCGTCGCCCGCACGGCGGAGCAGCGTAAAATCGCAGGATTTGCCGTCGGCGGGCAGCGGGTGGAAATAGCGCACCACGCCCTTTTCCACCGGAGCGTCGTAGCCCGCAGGCACGCAAACGAAGACGAAGCGGTTGTCGGCGCCGGCCTGCAGTCTGTAATTTCCTCTTTTGTCGGTGCACGCGAACTCTTCGCCGTCGGAGACCCAGACGCCTTCCACGCCCCGGCCGCCGCAAAGGACGCGCCCCCTGACTGTGACGCTGCCCGCGGCCCATGCGCAGACACACCACAGCGACAACAGAATTGTCAGTAAATATCTTTTCATCGTTCCGTATTTTAACGCTGCTTGCATTGTTCGAGAATCTGCCAGCACTGGAACAGCCCGCGCGGCACATGGAAACATCCCTTCCATTTTCCGCCCTTGAGCGGCAGCAGCACCTCGCCGCGGCGGTTCAGGTAACCGAACCATTCGGGATGCTCCGCGTCCTTGAAATGCGCCCACGTATATTCGTGCAGTTTCCCGAACCACTCCAGACACTCCTTCGATCCGGTCAGCTGATAGCCCTTGATCATCGCGATCGCCGATTCGATATGCACCCACCAGAGCTTCTGATCCCATTCCAGCTCCACGCGGGGCGCGCCCTTGCGGTCCAGAAAATAGAAAATGCCGCCGTACTCCTTGTCCCAGCCGTATTCGGCGGTATTGAGCGCGATTCTCACCGCTTTGTCGATCAGCGCACGGTCGTCGAGACGCACGCCGAGGTTCATAATGAACCACATAGCTTCGAGCGAATGTCCGGGATTCATCTGACGGCCCTCGAACGTATCGGAAAGCTGTCCGTCCTCCGTGACATTCTCGACGATCAGCCCCAGCTCTTCCCGGTAAAACACCTCCATCACTTCGTGCAGGCACTCCCCGATCGTGTCGGCCAGCAACTGCTTGTCGATCATCGGCTCGATCTCCAGCGCCATGTTGCAGAGGATCATCGGCAGAGCGAAACTCTTGAGCGAACGCGTTCCGGGATAAGCCTTGCACCACTCGCCTTTGGGATTGGCGCGTTTCTCCAGAATCCGGTCGAAAGTCCGCTTGGCGATCAGGGCGTATTCGTCGCTGCCCGTCGCAACGGCGACCTGCGCAAAAGCCATCGCCGCGAACGTATAGGAGAAAATATTATAGGGCTGCACCAACGGGCGGCCTTCGCGCGTCAGCGCAAAATACCAGTTGTAGTTGCCGTCGTGGCCGTATTTGCGCAGGAACTCAGCCCCCTGCACGGCGCATTCGAGCCATTCGGGGCGACGCTCCACCTTGTTATAGAGCATGGCGAACATCCACACTTCGCGCCCCTGCAGCCAGATGAATTTGTCGGTATCGTAGACGCTGCCGTCACGATTGAGACACGTAAAATAGCCGCCGAATTCCCTATCTTGTGATTTTTCGAGCCAAAAAGGCAGTACACCATCCAGCAATTCGGTTTTGTACTGTTCCGCTAATCTTTTGAAGTCCATAATCTTATCTGATTTATATTGTTATCTTGTCCAGTATCGTTCGATCTCTTCGAGCGTGCGGCCCGACATCTCCGGCACCGCCTTCCATATCAGCAGCATATAAGGCACGCACATCGCGGCGAAGAGGAAAAAAGTCCCCGCCGGCGTCAGATTCGCGAGCATCCACGGCGTAAGCTGCCCGACCAGATAGGTCCCCGTCCAAAGCGAGAACCCCGCGATCGACATCGCCACGCCGCGCACACGAATCGGATACATCTCCGACAAAAGCACCCATACCACGGCGCAGACGGAGATGGCGCAGCAGAAAACATAGCACAGGAACGCCGCCAGCAGCACGCCGTCCGGCAGTCCGAGCCGCTCCCCGGTCAGGAAACAGGTCCCGATAAGCAGCAGCGACAGCACCATGCCCGACACGCCCCAGTAAACCAACTTCTTACGCCCGACGCGGTCGATGATCGCCAGTGCCAGCACCGTCGTCAGCATATTGACCGCTCCGACCAGTATCTGAGCGAACAGCGAGTCGCTGCCCGACCATCCGGCCCGCTCGAAAATCGACGGCCCGTAGTAAAGTACGGCATTGACGCCCATGAACTGTCCGAGAATGGCGATCGCCGTGCCGACAAGCACCGCCGTCCGGATGCCTTTCGACAGCAGGAGCCGCCACTGCGGGGTCTGCCCGCCGCCGACGGCCGTTTCGATGGCCGCAAGTTCCGCGGCGGCTTCCGCCCGGTCGCCGTTGATGCGGCCGAGCACACGCAGGGCGCGGTCCGTATGTCCGCGCAGCGCCAGCCAGCGCGGACTTTCGGGAATAAAGAAGATGATGACGAAGAAAACCAGCGCCGGAAGGGTTTCGGCTCCCAGCATGCCCCGCCACACTTCATCGACGAAGATCCGCTGCATCCACGCCGTTTCGAAACCGGCGGTCTGTCCCATGCGGAGCAGCAGGTAATTGACCGTATAGGCCGCCAGAAATCCCATCGTGACTGCCAGCTGGTAAAACGAGACCAGCATGCCCCGGCGGCGCGCCGCCGACACCTCGGAGATGTAAAGCGGCGAGACGACCGAAACGACGCCGATGCCCAGCCCGCCCACGATCCGGTAGACGACCAGCTGCGTGAAATCGACGCAAAGGGCACATCCCACGGCCGACACCGTGAACAGCACGGCCGAGACGAGCATCGTCCGCCTGCGGCCCAGCCGGTCGCTCAGCACGCCCGCACAGAGTACGCCGGCGATCGAGCCGGCCAGCGCACACCCCACATACCACCCCTGTTGCAGGCTGTCCAGCCCGAAGCGGGCCGTCACCAGCTCGACGGTGCCCGAAATCACGGCCGTGTCGTATCCGAACAGGAGTCCGCCCACGGCAGCCGTGACCGCAAGAAAGAGCATGTACGATATGTCAGCGCGCTGTTTCATGGAGCATTCACCGTTTCCGGTAAGGGTTGTCGATTTTAAAATAATCGCAGTAGCGATCGTAAAGATGTCCCGCCTGCGGATAGGCCGAATTGGGACTCATAAAGTGCGAGAATTCGAACGTGATGACATTCTGCATCCCGGCCCGCCGTGCGGCGTCCAGCTTCAGCAGCAGTTTCTCCCATTTGATCGGCAGGAAGCGGATCGGCATGTCGCGGTCGAACGACTCGATGTTGGTCCAGCACTCCATGCCGTATTTGTCGGCCAGCGCCTTGTTCACCACCAGATAATCGTACAACTCGCGGTAATCGACCTGCCCGTCCTGAAACGCGAGGATGTCCACCGCTCCGGCGACATTGCCCAGTATCTCGTTCCACTCGCGGCGGTGCTCTTCGACCGAAAGGGCCTTGTCGCCCGCCATCACCTGATCGGTCTTGATGCCGTGGATGTAGGGCGAAATCATCGTTTTCAGGCCGCCCGAAACCGCCTTGGCATGGCGGCCCACTTCCGCATAGATGCGCGACATGTTTTTGGTCCGGCGGCTGATCTCCTGCGACAGATACCACCCCTGAAACGACTTGTGATGTCCGTATCTGGCCCACACCTCGTCGATCAGTTTCAGGTTCAGGTCTATCTCGCGCCGGAAGAGGCCCTCCTGCCAGTATTTGCCCGAATCGTACATGCCGAAATAGAACGCCATGCCGTATTTGTCGGCCAGCGTGAGGAACATCTCCACCAGATCGACCGGTGGATAGTACACCTCCTCGCTTTCGAGCAGGCACTCGAACGGCGCGGCGATCCACCGTCCCAGCCCGGCGCGGATCAGCACCACAGTATTGATCCCCATGTTTTTCATCGCCCGGAAATCGGCGTCCCACTCCCTAACGCCCCAATTCTGGTGGGGAATGTCCCAGCTCACCTCGTCGAGGAACGTCGCACGAACGGGAATCGCTTGGAGAATGCCTTCTGTTCTGAAATCGTCGTCCGACAGGCCGCAGGCCGCGTCGCCGCCCGCCGCACTCTTCGGGGAGCAGGACGCCAGCACGACTGCGATCAGCACGGCCAGCGCTGCCGCAAAACCGCCCGGTTTAAGGTTATGTCCGTTCATCGGGTCTCTATTCCAAGGTTTTCAGATACTCCATATAGCGGTCGTACAAGTGCCCCGCCTGCAGGTAGGCCGACTGCGGACTCATAAAGTGCGAGAACTCGAACGTAATGGCGTTCCGGTAACCGGCCTGAGCCGCCAGCCCCATCTTGAGCCGCAGCTTCTCCCATTTGATCGGCAGGAACTTGATCGGCATATCGCGGTCGAAGGTCTCGGAATTGGTCCAGCACTCCAGTCCGTAACGGTCGGCCAGTTTCTTGTTGACTTTCAGGAAATCGACCAGTTCGTCATACTCCACATGGCCGTCCTGAAAGGCGACGATATCCACGGCGCCTTGGATTCCGGCAAAGATGGCGTCCCATTCGCGCTCATGGCTTTCGAGCGTCACAACGTTCTCCTTCGAAGTCGACGCATTGTACTGGCTGACGTTCTTGCTGCCATCAATATAAGGGGAAATCATGGTCGGAAGACCGCCGGAAACCTCCTTGCAATAGCATCCCAGACTCGCATACAGATCGACGATCTTGCCGGTATTGCGGCTGCACTCCTGCGAAATATACCATCCCGCAAAGGATTTGCAATGCCCGTAACGGCTCCACGCCTCGTCGATCACACGCTTGTTCAGCGCCACCTCCTGTTCGTATTCGCCGCGGTCCCAGTACTTGCCCGAATCGTAGAGTCCGAACCAGAAGTTCATCCCCCACTTGTCGCTTAGGCGCAGGAACATATCGACCAGATCGACGGGAGGTTCGTAACACCCCTCCTCGGCCGTGAGCACCCGCGAGGGAAAAGTCTGCCAGCGGCGGTAACCGCAGCGGATCAGGATCACGGTGTCGATGCCTGCTTCGCGCATGTAGCCGAAATCACGGTCCCATTCGGCTTCGCCCCAGTTCTGATGGGGAATATCATGGCTGATTTCGTCGAGAAAAGTTCCTTTTATTCGCATAACTCATTTATTTAAAGTTCAAATTCAGGTTCTCCAAAAAAGCCTGCGGTTCGTAAAAAAGACCGTAACGGCCATAACCGCGGCCGTGACCAGCACGCCCCGCGCCACGCCCATCCACGGGCATAGCTCGGCAAAGGCCTGCAAACAGGGCGACAGATGCAGCAGCGTCAGCAGGGGCATGATGAGGAATCCGGCCGCCGTGTAGGCCACCATCGGATTCTGCCCGCATTTGACCAGCGCCGAAAAACGCACATTCAGCCGCCTCATCGCGATTCCGGCGGCGATCAGGACAAACGAAGCCAGCCCGGAGGTGACGAAAAAATAGCTGAACGTCGCGTAATCCTTCTTGATGCCCCCCTCGAACGCCTCCAGCGCCAGTCCCAGCCCCAGCCAGAAAAAGCCCCAGCCGAAAAGCGAACGGTGCAGTCTTCCGGTCGCGGAACCGTCTCCACGCAGCAGACGCCGGAGCAGGAGACAGAGCAGGACGCCCGCCACGAGATTCACGACCAGCTGCCGTGCGAAAAGCCCCCACATATTCAGGCATATCAGCGTCACGAGCAGAACGAGTATCCAGACCTCCCGCCGCCGGGACGCCCCCGGCGCATCTTCGCCGCCGTGCGTCATCCATTCATAGATACGGTCTCCCGCAATCGTGCCGGGAATGATGATACAAAGGTATTTCAGGTAGTCGAAGCGGAAAAGCCACGGCACAGGCGACCAGTTCCACAACGCTTCGTTCCACGAACCTTCGACGCCGCTGCCCAGACGCAGGGCCGCCAGCAGCGCCAGCACCCCCAGGCGCGCCAGCAGATTGTTCCGCGTATAGAGCCACACCAGGCTGCCGAAGAGCGCCATATTTGCAAGGACCAGAATGATGACGTCGCTCCGCTCCGCCGAGACGGGCAGCCCCCAGCCCCACCGGGCGGCCGCCAGCAGGGCTGCGATGCCGGCGACGCCGGACAGACAGACCATGCGGTTCTGCCGGTCCGAAAACCGGTCAATGCGCATGAAGAGCGCACAAAAACAGCCCCAGCCCGCCAGTTGCAGCAGCGAGGAACCCCATCCCGGCAGCGTTCCCGTCACCCCGGAACGCAGGTTGGCGAGGGCAACGGCGAAAAGCGCCAGCAACGCCCACCTGCGCACCACGACCGTCAGGATCAACGCCACCGATTCACCCCGCTGCTCCAGCCGCTTACGCAGGGCCAGCGGGAAAGCGGCCCCCATCGAGAAGAGGAAAAACGGGAAGACCAGATCGACCCACGTAATTCCCGGCACCGACGGATCGAAACGGAACGACGGTGGCGGCACCTGCGCATGGAACAGCCATGCAGGAAGTTCAGCGTGCCATAGGATCTGTCCCGACAGCACCATTCCCACGATAGCCAACCCTCGCAGCAAATCGACCGCATAAGCTCGCTTTTCCATCTGCAAGACGTGTTATTTCAGGTATTTCTGTTTCTTGAGGTAATCGGTCCAGATCACATACCCCACGGGGTGGAGGTGGATTCCGTCCTTCGTCAGGTCGATGCGCAGTTCGCCGTCGGCATCGGAAAGCAGCGGCACCAGATCGACGAACGTACACCACGGCTTGGCGTCGCACAACTGCACCAACCGCGCATTGAGCGTCCGCACCTGCGGATTATGCCCCTTGAGTCCGGGATAGGCCAGCCGCCGGGTATTGACCGGCAGCACGCTCTGAATATAGAGCCGGCAGCCGGGAACGGCCTCGTGCACCATGTCCGCCATGCGGGTGATGTTCATCACGATCGTATCGACGGGCTGTCCGCCCATCAGGTCGTTGATGCCCGCCATCAGGAAGATTTTGCGGGGCTTGCTTTTCAGGATGTCGGGCAGACGGTCGATCATACCGAAGGTGTTGTCGCCGCCGATGCCGCGGTTCTCGACGTCGCCGCGTTTGAGCAGCAGGCTCCACCACCCCTGTTCGGTGATGCTGTTGCCGAGGAAGACGATCGCCCCCTGCTGCAGTCCCTCTTCGTCGTGGGCCGCACGGCGGGTATCGTAGTAGGCGTTATGGAATTTCTGCGCCGAAGCGCCGGATGCCGCGAAAAGGGCGGCCAAAAACAATATTACGATGCGTTTCACAATCAGTCTTTTTTAATTACGCCGTCGATACCGGTCTTGACATAAGACCACTGATCGGCTTTTTTCAGGTGAATCATATCAAACAGGAAATAACCGTCGCAGGCATTGATGCAGGCGGCGACCGAGGCGGTGATGGCCCGGTTCTCCTCCTCCTGCGGCACCTTGTCGTCGGCATCCCAGTTTCCCACGTCGGGGCCGCCGGCCACCATCGGGCACGCTCCCATCGTACGCTCCTTCGCCAGCAGGCAGAATCCCTGCATGGTCCATTCGGTCGTGCCGTAAACACGCGCCGGAGAGGCATAGGCCCCGATCAGCATCTGGTCCATCAGGTCAGCATAGCCGTAATCCATATATTTTTTCGTAGCCCATGAAAATTTGGACGAAGTGTCGTAATCGGGGCTGGCCCAATTGACGCCCACATCATAGTAGCTGGCATACCAGCCCCCGACGTATACGCCGAACTTGACCGACGGATTGACCGACTTGACGGCGGCGCGCGCCTTCTCCATAAAGTCGTGAATCACCTTCGCCCGGAATTCGAGCCACTGCTTCATATGCACAGGCTCCGGCGAGGGTATGCCCGAAGTATGGCCCGCAGGCAGAATGTCGGCGGGGAAGCTGGCAACCGACCGGCCGATATACTTTTCGAACTCCTTGCGCGTATAATTCGAGAAATCGCTGGTAAATCCGTCGAAGCGCCCCCGGTCGAGGAAGATTCCCGCCAGTCCGTCATAGGCCGCGAGGTCCCTGAGCATCGAACAGAGATACTCCTGCACTTCGGGCAATACCGGATTGAAGAACTTGGCGGACTGCGAGGTTGACATGATGTTCGTGATGCCGCCCGCCAGATTCAGATCGGTCGTCCACGCCCGCTTGGCCTCATCCCGGAAAACGACTCCGGCGCCGCCCAGCGAGGTCTGGTTGCCGCCCGTAAAGGTATTGATCGCGGCGTGAATGCGCAGGTCGAGCGACTTTCCGGCGTCGATAAACGCCTGCAGGTAGTCCCACGTGGCCGTGCGTTCGACCTTGGAATATCCACCCGGCAGCCATGCGCCGAGCCACTCCACCTGATCGACCACCGACGTACGGAAAAGCACGTCGCCGGTAGTAGGTCGCACATCGACTACAATATCGGTGAATCCGGCCTCCCGGGCCTTGGTCAGATCGCGCAGTATATTCTCCTTGCTGTTGGCGAAATCGGGAAAGTTGGCGGCGGCATCGACCCAGATGAACCGGGGTTTCTCCACCCCCGGCTCCGGATCGGGATCGGGGTCGGGATCGGGCCACTCCCATTCGGGTTCCTTCGAATCCGAACCGCACGAAACAGCCCCGTATCCCAGCGTCAACGCCGCCAGAACCGCCGCAAACCATTTGATATTCTTTTTCATCTTCAAAATTATGCTTGTTTTAGGACCTGCATCCCCGGTCAGAGGGATGCAGGCAAAAGGGATGTTACTTGTCGA
>ERZ773225.3939-NODE-3939-length-12559-cov-2.700096_pt1 | contig 12559 bp, 13 predicted proteins | sample MGYA00580993_ERZ773225 | MGnify/ENA primary metagenome ERZ773225 (study PRJEB29015, sample SAMEA2737748) | human gut metagenome | biome: human gut; feature: human-associated habitat; material: faeces | place: China | collected 2012 ... | reverse complement strand
TATAATATGTTACATAAGCCCGCCCTGTTAGGCATATTGGGGGCTATTATCGGTTTGCGGGGTTATCGGAAAAAAGGAGAATGGCCGGAATATTACCAGCGGTTGGCTGCCCTCCCGGTGGGAATAGAACCTTTGGAGGGGAGACATGAGAAAGGGAATTTTCAGAAAACGATAGTCAAGTATACGAATACGGTCGGATATGCTAATCAGGATGGTAACCTGCTGGTTGAAGAGAGTATGCTGATTCGTCCGGCCTATCGCTGCTATCTTTTGTTGTCGGAAGAGCATCCGGATCACCGGAAGTTGTACGAGTATATCCGGGAAGGATGGGCCGAGTATATTCCCTATTTGGGTAAAAATGAATATCCGGCCTGGTTCGGAGATTCGTTCCGGGAATATGCTTTTAAAACTTTTGTACCGGAAACTGATTTCCGGGTTTCATCCTTGTTTATCAAAGAAGGAGTATTGAAAGGACAGCAGGTAAAGGCCAGTTTTTCGTTTTCGCTGAAAGGCATAGTGAATCGAGGTAGTTTTGTGTATTTCGAACGTTTGCCTGTTGGTTTTCATCCGGTTCTGATGCAATATGAATTGGCCGACTTCGCTTTTACGGATTGGACCTTACAGGCTGCCACGCAGATGGTAAATTTGTATCAGCTGGAAGAGGAAGGAAAGATTGTTCAATTGTTTTGAATATGAAAGACTGTAAAGAAATAATTCAGGGCCAGATGGAGTTATTGTTCGGCAGGTTGAAAAATGATTCTTATCTGGCACATATTTGTCCCGGAAAATCTGCCGAATCTTTGCAGGAACATACGGCCAAAGTGGTTGAAAGGGCTTGTTGGCTGATCGGCAAGCACGGTTTGGAGAAGGTCGTCGATCGTTTGATTCCGGGGATTGCCGGAAAATACTCGGAGAATGTGCAGGAAGAGTTGAAACGGATGTTTATGGCGGTGTTTGTTTTTCATGATACAGGTAAGGTAAACGATAATTTTCAATATTCCAGGATGTTGAATCGGTTGTTTAAACATCGGAAGACGGAAATATTGGTACCTGCCTATGGACATTCGTTTTTGAGCGCCTGGCTGTTTCTGGCTTTTGAATTGGACCGTGTGTGGCAAGATCCGTGCCTGACGGAGGAAGAAAAAAAGATGCTGTTTGTCTATGCTTTTTTCTTTGCCTATGTTATCCGGCAGCATCATAGCGGCGGTTTGGGATGTGCCGATGAGGAGGAGTTTTTTAATTCATTTGCCGGGGGATATGAAGAATTGCATACTTATCTGACGGTTTGGGGATATGAAGGGGATTTTACTTGTGTCGAAGCTGTATTCGAGCATATTGTTGCTATCCGAAAGGAAACGGATGCGCAACGGGAAGCTTCTTTTGCTTTGTATGCGCTGATTAAATTGAATTCTTCTGTTCTGACGGCTGCCGATTATCTGGCGACTCATGCATATATGACTGGGAGACAGGTGAAAGAGGCCGGAATTTTTGAAGACCGTCACCGGGTAGAGGAAATGATCGGGCATCTGCGAAATTACAAGCATAACCGGGGGATATATGAACAATTGGATAAATTTGTTTTTGAGTATCCGCAGGAAAAATCCGGTGATCACTTGAATCGGCTGCGAACCGGAATGGCTGTGGAAGTCATCCGGACCGTTCGTGAACATTCTGATGATCGTTTGTTTTATATTGAGGCTCCGACGGGAGGGGGAAAGACAAATTTATCCATGCTGGCGGTGACTGAATTAATGGCCGTCCATCCTGAGATTCAGAAAGTATTTTATGTATTTCCCTATACGACTCTGATTACCCAGACAAATCAGACACTGAAAAATGCTTTGGGCTTGACTTCTACGGAACTGGCGGAGTTACATTCCAAAGCCGGATTTAATGAAAAAACGGAGGAAAGAGAGGATGGACTGTATGCGGATAAAAAGCAGGATTATATCGATCGTTTGTTTGCCCTTTTTCCTGTGTGCGTTATGTCGCATGTGAAGTTCTTCGATATGTTGAAAACAAACCGGAAGGAAGCGAATTATTTACTCCACCGCCTGGCGAATGCGGTGGTGGTTATCGATGAATTGCAGACCTATAATCCGCTTTTGTGGGATAAAATGTATTATTTGATTGAACATTATGCCCGCTTTTTTCAGGTTCGTTTTATTCTGATGTCCGCGACTTTACCTAAGATCGGTAAACTGAGAATTCCTTTGAAGGAAAGAACCGGATTTGTGGATTTGTTGCCTCAGGCAAAATCTTATATGCAGAATCCAAATTTTGCCGGGAGAGTGGAGTTCAGGTTTGAGTTGTTCCAGGAAGAGATCGATATGAACGATTTAGCGGATTTTGTTCTTGGGAAATCAGTGGAATATCGGGATAAACCGGGGAAGAACGGGACGGTTCATACCATAATAGAGTTTATCACTAAAAAATCTGCCGCGGAATTTTATGCTTTCATACAAGAAAAGGAGCCCTTTTTTGACGAGGTATTCCTTCTCTCCGGGACAATTCTGGAACCCCGGAGGCGGGAAATTATCAATGAGCTGAAAAATCCGCTCAGCCGGAAGAAAAATATATTGCTAATCACGACACAGGTTGTTGAAGCTGGGGTCGATATCGATATGGATTTAGGATTTAAAAATATATCCTTGATCGACAGTGATGAACAGTTGGCCGGGAGGGTAAACCGGAATGCCTGTAAAGTGGGCTGTGAAGTCTATTTGTTCCGACTGGATAATGCAAGTGTCTTGTATGGAAAAGATAAAAGATATCAGATGGTCCGGGAACAAATTTCTGTCGGTGAATATGAACGTATTCTTCGTGAAAAAGATTTCGGATGTTTGTATGAATTGGTTTTTGAGAAGATAAATTGGATGAACGAACAGACTTATGTGCAGAATTTCCGTTCGGGATTTTTGAGATTTGTCGAAGGGTTGGATTTTCAACAGGTAGATCGTAATTTTCAGGTAATCGAGCAGCAGAATGAAACTGTTTTTGTCCCTATACCGTTGCCGGTAGAAGTGGATTCGATGACAGAAGGTGTTAAAGAGCGTCTGTTTTCTGACCGGGAACTTCAATTTCTGGAAGATTTTGGGGTTGTGCCTTGTGAGGGACTGTTGGATGGAAAGGAAGTGTGGGAGGTGTACGAACGTCTCGTATATCGTGATCATCCTGCAAAATTTGATCTGGAAGAAAAGGTCGGTTTTAAAATCATGCAGCGGATATTGTCGTGTTTTACTTTTTCTTTGGTTGGTTATTCGAAAGAATTGCAGGAGTTGAAAGGGGGGACGGGGGAAGAAAAGTTGGGGTATTTTTATTTATTGGGAAGATGAGGGGGTGAACGGAAAATTGTACGACTATAAAATGGGATTGAATAACAGAGCATTGAAAGATATAACTTTTATATGATAAATGTGACAGGAACTTTGATTAATCTTTATCAGGTGTGTAAACGGGAAACGTGGTTACATGCCAATGGTATCCGGATGGAACATACCTCGGATGTAGTCACGGAAGGAAAGCTGGTACATGAGACTTCGTATCCGAACCGGGCAGCCAGATATGAAGAAGTGAGAATCGGTGGTTCTGTGATTTATTTTTATGATCCGAAAGAGAAGGTGATTCATGAAATCAAAAAATCTACATCGAAAGAGGAGGCGTATATCTGGCAGGTGAAATATTATTTGCTTTTGTTTGAACGGGAAGGAATAGCCGATGTGGTGGGGATGTTGGAATACCCTTTACTGAGGGAGACGATGCGGGTGGAGTTGGAAGAGGGGGACCGGGAAATATTGCGTCAGATGGAGGTGGAGATCCGACAGCTGATCGGGGAGGAGGCATGTCCGCCTGCTTTATCCAAAGGAAAATGCGGAGCCTGTTCATATTATGAATTTTGTTATTCCGGAGAAGGGGAATGAAACAGGGAATAAATGTTTTTTAATGGACTTAAAATTGTTTTATGAAAAGGACGTACTATTTATTTAATCCCGGGCGGTTGAGCCGGAAGGATAATACGCTGAAATTTACTCCGGTAGACGAAGAGGGACAGGAAGGGCAACCCCGTTACATTCCTATTGAAACCGTAGATAATCTCTTTGTATTCGGTAGTTTGGATACCAATAGTATGATGTACAATTTTCTGGGTAAGCATCAGGTGGCGGTTCATTTTTTCGATTATTATGAACATTATACCGGTTCGTTTATGCCTAAAGATTACCTGTTATCCGGCAAGATGCAGATTGCCCAGATGAAGCACCATATCCGGCAGGAAAAACGGATGGCAATTGCCCGAAGTTTTATCGATGGGGCAGCGTTTAACATGTTGAAGAATCTGAGATATTATACGAATCGGGGAAAAGATACCAGGCAACAGATTGAACGGATAGAAGCCTATATTCCATTGATTGCTACTGCAACCGATATTCCGATGTTGATGGGAATCGAGGGGAATATCCGTCAAACCTATTATGAGGCATTTGATACGATTATCGATGGTTTTTCCATGGGAAACCGGACAAAGATGCCACCTTCCAATGAGGTGAATGCGATGATTTCTTTTGCTAACAGTATGTGTTATTCGTTATGTCTGGATGCCATTTATCATACCCAATTGAATCCGACGATCAGCTTTCTGCATGAGCCGGGGGAAAGGCGTTATTCTCTGGCTCTGGATATGGCAGAAATCTTTAAACCCATATTGGCGGACCGATTGATTTTCTCCATGTTTAACCGTAAACAGTTAAGGGAATCGGATTTCGATCAACACTTAAATCGATGTCTGCTAAAGCAATCTTCTATGAAAAAAGTAGCCCAGGAATGGGAAGAGAGGACGAAAGAGACGATAAAACACCGGAAGTTGGGAAGAAGTGTCAGTTACAGGCATTTGATTAAATTAGAATGTTATAAACTGACCAAGCATTTATTGGGGATGGAAGAATATAAACCTTTGAAAATGTGGTGGTAATGTATGTCATTTTAGTATATGATGTCGATCAGAAGCGGACGGCTAAAATGTTGAAATTGTGCCGGCGTTACCTTTCATGGATACAAAACAGTGTATTTGAAGGGGAGATTTCAGAAGTACAGTTGAAGCAATTAACATCGGAAGCCCGGAATCTTATGGATGAAAAGGATAGTTTGATTTTCTTTAAAAGCCGGGACGAAAAATGGCTGGAAAAAGAGATTATAGGAGATGAAAAAGCCAGCGTTTCTAATTTTTTATAGCGTCGACCTTAAAAAAATGATTGGGGGTTGAGAGAGTAATTACAATAGAAATGGAATAATAGTTCTTTGACATGTTGAAAATGAATAATTTAAAAGTTGTTGTCGAAGGTCAGGGTAAATTTAAGAATTGAAGGTCGACTGCAAATGTTTGTAAAAAATGAGAATAAATGGATGATAAATCATTGATTTTGAAGTATATTTGTTGGCGTTTTTAACGGCTTTTAATTGAACTAAGGTAGAATTGAAACGTAGTAATACCAGAACATAAATTGCAGGGTTGGCGTCTTTTAATTGAACTAAGGTAGAATTGAAACACGGGAAGTATGGATCAGGTAAAACATTGCTTATGCCTTTTAATTGAACTAAGGTAGAATTGAAACTTAGAATAATTGTTCCGTTCCAGCTTATTGAATCCGCTTTTAATTGAACTAAGGTAGAATTGAAACTTTCTACCCGTTGTTCACTCATTTGCAGGTGGAAGGCTTTTAATTGAACTAAGGTAGAATTGAAACCTGTGATAGTATGTGTAATATCGTAGAAGATTGGGGCTTTTAATTGAACTAAGGTAGAATTGAAACATAGATGTCTGGGGAAAGAATCTGATTGATTCTTTTCTTTTAATTGAACTAAGGTAGAATTGAAACAGGGTAAGTCCCATGCTTGCGATGTCAAGGAGCACTCTTTTAATTGAACTAAGGTAGAATTGAAACCAGTATATACACCAGGAGAGATGTATTGATATATGTCTTTTAATTGAACTAAGGTAGAATTGAAACTGGTTGTTTGAACTTATTAATTTTAGAGAGGGGCATCTTTTAATTGAACTAAGGTAGAATTGAAACTTGTTTATGTATTCTTCTGCTTTCTTACTTTTCATACTTTTAATTGAACTAAGGTAGAATTGAAACTCATGTAGGTGGCGTCCATTTTTATGTGATAAATTGCTTTTAATTGAACTAAGGTAGAATTGAAACTAAATTCCGTTTTCCCCTTGTTGCATACCTTCAGGCTTTTAATTGAACTAAGGTAGAATTGAAACCCAGAAGAACCGATCTGAGCGCTATCACCAGAAGACTTTTAATTGAACTAAGGTAGAATTGAAACTCCTTATAGCTTCCGCCCAAAAGTGCGGAGGCTATTCTTTTAATTGAACTAAGGTAGAATTGAAACATGACTTCCCGGGTTTTTCCCCGCCATTTCTGATTCCTTTTAATTGAACTAAGGTAGAATTGAAACTCGGATTCTTGCTTTTTGTCTTGGTATTGGAGTTGTCTTTTAATTGAACTAAGGTAGAATTGAAACCCGGAGGAGCCGATCTGAGCGTCATCACCGGAGGACTTTTAATTGAACTAAGGTAGAATTGAAACATTTTTCTAGTCAGGCAATTTTCATGCGGCACCACTCTTTTAATTGAACTAAGGTAGAATTGAAACTAAATTGCCTGTTTTCTTAAAATTTCTTTTCTCTTACTTTTAATTGAACTAAGGTAGAATTGAAACAAATTACCTCTCCGATAAATTTTTAACAAAGCTTTCCTTTTAATTGAACTAAGGTAGAATTGAAACCCTATATAATCTAATTCTATCCCTTCGTAACCACATCTTTTAATTGAACTAAGGTAGAATTGAAACTCGTCTAAAATTACAGACCTCCAGTTATTTCCATCCTTTTAATTGAACTAAGGTAGAATTGAAACTTATGAAAGCAATGAATTTCTACACCGCAAATGGTTGCTTTTAATTGAACTAAGGTAGAATTGAAACCAATTGTGATTATCTTTGCCTTGTGATTAGGTGAAAACTTTTAATTGAACTAAGGTAGAATTGAAACCCTTCACTAGTGTATTTTCTTCCATGATTTTATATCTTTTAATTGAACTAAGGTAGAATTGAAACAAGCAAATAGAAGACCTTAAAAATGAAGAAGCACCCCTTTTAATTGAACTAAGGTAGAATTGAAACATGTCTTTTCCATGTTTTTTCTTTTAAAGAATGAGTCTTTTAATTGAACTAAGGTAGAATTGAAACTCCATACCGATAGCTAAACGCCATTCTGCAATACTCCTTTTAATTGAACTAAGGTAGAATTGAAACTGCCAGATCGGTTAGTTCATTGATACCTTCAATCCCCTTTTAATTGAACTAAGGTAGAATTGAAACTTTTTCCCCATGGAATGAAAACCGGTGGATTCACCCCCTTTTAATTGAACTAAGGTAGAATTGAAACACACTTTCCCCGAAACCACCGAAACCATGCCCGGCGCTTTTAATTGAACTAAGGTAGAATTGAAACCGTATATGGCTACGTGGTTGGGTACGGTTTATTCCTACTTTTAATTGAACTAGGGTAGAATTGAAACTGGACTCAACCTGGCATGTTTTTATTAACCGTCCCGGATAAGGGTGAGATTCCGAAATGTCAGTTTGTCGCCGGGGTATTGATCTTCTCGGAACGATGAATATTGGATTGAATATATTGCAGGATATTCAAAGCTCTTTCTTCCGGACATTTATTCATTTGCCGGGGAAGAAACAGGGCGATTTGGCATGTTATAAAAGTGAAGCACGAAAACAGCAAGTACGGCAATGCTACGATCGGTAATGGTTTGCCGGCGCTCCGGTGTATATTGTCATTTTGTATCGATAAAGTGGTTGGCTGGGTACGGAACCCGGATAAGAAGAACCATGCAGATATCGGTGCGGCGATAGCGGCCGAACATATTTGTTTGGCTGTAGCGGTACAGGGATTAGGGAGTTGATGGGGTTATAATTTCGATCCGGACGGGTGAAATCTCGATTGTAGTTACCGGATGGCAGGAGCCTGTCGTGATCATCTCCCTGGGGTATGTAAACGCTTCCCGGCATGTGTTTCTATCAGGAAACCGGTGAATGAGATAGTGACTGTACTGTAAACCGGATAGTTTGGCTTATGAAAACAGAACTGGAAAAATGTCTGGCCGGTGAGTGGTATGATTGTCATGTTCCCGTTTTTCCTGAGCTGAAAAGAAAAACACATTGTTTATTGATGAAGTATAATTTCTTACCTTATGAAGGGAAAGAGGAAAAACAAGTTTTGTTGTGCGGGATGTTCGGAAGTATCGGTACAGGGGGGAGCGGTCGGGCATGCTTTTAGTTGAGGTTATGGTTGTAATATTCATATAGGTGATCGGGTGGTGGTAAACACTGGTTGTACCTTTGTCGGTTTTAACCGGATCGCACTCGGGAAGCGGGGGCTCATCGCTTCCGACGTACGGATTTATACGGCTAGGTATCCTGTCGGCTTGGACGAACGCCTGACTCCTGTCGGGATACCGGAAGGTAGCGAATATATCCGTCATACTTTTGCCTTGCCGGTGACGATAGAGGATGGTGGCTGGATCGGAGGAGGTGCAATTATCCTGCCGGGAGTCACTATCGGTGAAGGTGGTGTTATCGGGGCCGGAAGTGTCGTTGCCGAAAATATTCAGGCCAATAGTCTTGTTCCTGCCGGATGATACGTGAAATCAACAGAGGCAAGATGAGAGGGGATTAAATACTCGGGAAACCGGTTAGGCTGAATCTGAAATTAATCTATATCTTTGTTGGGTTAATCCTGACTATTGAATTTATATGAAAAAACAATCTTCATGTCCGTCAGCCTTGAATAGGGAAGAAACAGGCTATTCTGCACAGATAGGACCGGATTTTTTTATCCGTGAAGCTACTTTGGCCGATGCCGCTATCATCTGGCAGACGATATACGATAATCGGGTATATTTGCGTACGTGGCTTCCTTTTGTCGATGGATTGAAGGAGGTGGCTGACGAAGAAGCGTTTTTAAATGAACAGCTGGCTCTTCCCTATGCTGATCGGAACATCGTCTTTGTTATCGGCCAGGGCCACGAATTGTGCGGACTGGTGGGGTTTGTCATCACCGATAATATTAATCATCGCACCGAGATCGGTTATTGGTTGATCCCCGAATATCAGGGCCGTGGTATAATGACCCGTTGTGTCCGCCATCTCTGTGAATGGGCGGTCAGCGAACGGGGAATGAACAGTATTCGTATCCGTTGTGCAGCCGGAAATGCACCTAGCAATGCCATCCCCCGCCGCCTGGGTTTTACCCTTGAAGGCGTTGAGCGCGAAGGGGAATTGATGGCTGACGGGCAATATGTGGATTTGAACGTTGATAGCATTCTGAAGAGAGAAATAGAAAATTGGTAATCTCGTTTATTTTTGTTATCTTAGTACTTCAAATATAAAGGATTATTGGCTGATTTCATTAAACAAATAGTCTTATAATCAAAATGTAGATTTATCTGGATTAGCGTTATTTCGCTCCTGATCAGTGTCACCTTGCAGACTCCGGATAGGTGAAATCCTTCGGATTTCTGATTGGCGACCCTTTGGTGCTGGAGTGGCATTTTTATCAGGAACGAAGTTCCGCCAAGTAGCATCGGAGATGTGCCGATCAGCGAAGTACTGATCAGAAACCGTAGGTTTCCGGGTACAATGGTATATAAACGCCATGACCTTTTAGAAAAATCTCCGGGTACTACCGATCCATCGGTGATCATAAAAAAACGACTGTGGGGTGTCGACTTAATAAATTTTAGTTTATAAATGGTGATTAAGGAGGGTTATTGGGAGAGAGATTTCAATAAATGTAATTTTTTATAAATTCAAGGGGTTATGAGAATTGCGAAAAATGAACTGTTAGCAGGAATTCCGGTTTTGAAAATCAGGGATTATTTTCGGCTTTTATATTCCGGTTTGATGACAAGGGATGGCTTGGCAGAACGTTTCAATTTGAATGAAAAAGAGACGGAAGGTTTAGTTGGTGAATTGCTGTCTAAGGGATATATCGAACCAGCAGACAACGGCATGTATCGTTTGACATTGAAAGGAAATGCTTTAAGCATAGCCCGTTGTATGGCTCCCATTAACCGTGAAAAAGCAGATCGGATCATGCAAGAATTTCTGAAACGGGTAGAAGAAGTAAACCGGGATGATTTTTATCCATATCGGGTGAGCAAACTGGTATTGTTCGGTAGTTATCTGAATCCGGAACAAATGGATTTGGGGGATATAGATATCGCCTTTGAATTGGAACCGAAGATTAAAGATTACGATGAACTTATGCGTTATAATGATCAATTGGTGGATAAAGCCCGTAAAGAGGGCAAATCTTTCTCTTCTCTGATCGATATCCTCGGCTATTCTGAAAAGCTGGTCATATTGAAGTTACGGAATAAAGAAAAATACATCAGTCTCCACCGAATGACCGACGGGATCTTGCAAATAACGGCATGTCGGCAAATTTTTCCTTAGATGCGGGTAGGATACATCGATCGCTCATATTGAAGCCGTTCTTTTTTCAGGGGAATCGGTTTCATGTTTTTTTCCTTTCAGAATGAGGTTGTGGTTGTTAATGGTTTATAACGGAGAAACAGAAGATGATATGGAGAGATATCGTTAAAATAAAGATGTTTGGAACTGTGGGGCCATTTTTATAAATTGAAGTATGAAAAATTTTATCGGAAAATACCAACAACAAGAACAGGAAAATCAGGTATTTCTAGGGAAAAAATTAGAAATACAGGTTAATTTATTCATACAGGGCTTTAATTGCCAGGAACAAATGACATTTTATTATCTCAATGCTTTAGGCATGTGGGAATATAACGAACGAAATTTTGATAAGGTACTGATGCAGGCTTGTGTAAAGATTTCTTATTTGTTGTACAACGCTCATCAGCTTCTTTTAAGAGGAGAATATGGTGTTGCGAATATTTTGTTGCGTCAGGTCTTTGAATATCTGGTTATCGGTAAATATTTCTATAAGCAACAGAATGAAATATGGGCAGAAAAATGGTTGGAAGACAGGAAATATGAGGTGTATGATAAAATTTTGCGGCTTTTGAAAATACCTGACAAAAAGCATCTGTGCGATTTCTGGAAAGTATTATGTAGTCTGGCTCATGCTACTCCTTCTTCACAGCAGATAAGCTTGGACGGTCAGTTTAATGAAATAGATATTGAATTGAGTTATAATGTAGTGCTTATTTTACTCTGTTGTAAACATGTATTGGTAAATTATTTCTATTCGAATAGGAAATTAATGCGGTTAATAAAATTAAGTCCTGAAGTAGCTAAGGAAATGGTGGATTTGAGACAAAAGTCCGCCGCTTGGATTAAAGAGACGACATCTCTATTTTCAGAAGATGGCATAAAGGTTTTGAAAGATTATAAGAGGTATTGGGTATTTAAAAAATAGGATCGAATTGTGATCCTGGCTTTATAATATTGGCCCTGTTCATAATTTTGTGTAAATGGCGACAGGATTCAGTTGTAAGTTCTTTTATAGCTGTATTCTGTATCGGTTATCATTCCTTTCCGAATCCCTTCGGTTACATCGAAAATGACATAGGATTGATGGACGGCTTTTACGGACCAGAATAATATCGATGAGGATACCCGGATGCAAATTGAATTAGTTGATCAGGCTTTGACGGAATTGCAGGTAAAATATAAGCTGCAGGAAGAAATAAAACGTCCGGGGATTGGCCTTTATTAAGCCGGAAGGTTGAAGTTTAATAATCGAACTGATCTCAATTACTGATGTTGGAATAGAAACTTAAAAAACTCAAACCGGACGAAAGGTCCGTCCCGGAATCCCTTTTTTATTTTACAATCCCGATAAATTCCCCGACGACGATAAATCCTTCTTCATTCCTGATTTCAATAGGCTGATAATCCGGATTCAGAGGGTAAAGGATTATTCTTTCATGCATCCATTCACCGGTTTCCGGATCCTGTTTTTTCTCACTGCTGTATTTTTTGATCGAATAGCTGCCACCATTTTCAAAATCGTAATGTTCCGGATGTTGGACCAGGACAATTTTACCGATCCGGGAACCCACAATATTTGCACGGAATACGCAAAAATCCCCGTCCATGATTCGTGGCTCCATAGAGTGGCCGTTTGCCTGGATGATAAACATGCCTGAAGTCAATTTGCCCATGCCTTCTGTTTTGATCCAGCCTTCTTCTTCTGCCTGCTGCCATTCACCGAATTTACCGCAGGCGGCTTTCAGGGTGTAGAGCGGCAGGTAATCGATGTATTTGACGTCGTCATTGACTTCACGTTCAATGCGGGGGCCCTGGGGTTCCGGCAATGAAACTACCTTCGCTTTTTCTTGAGGAAGTTCAAGTTGTTGCCTGAAGTAATTTTCCAGTGGTTTGTCACAGAAATAGACGTAACAGCCCTTCATTCCCCGGGTAAGTAGGGTTCGGTAGGTATTTTTTATCAATTCTTCTGCAAGCTGTGCGGCTTGTGCCGGGGTACGCCC
>ERZ773225.3937-NODE-3937-length-12567-cov-2.464274_pt1 | contig 12567 bp, 6 predicted proteins | sample MGYA00580993_ERZ773225 | MGnify/ENA primary metagenome ERZ773225 (study PRJEB29015, sample SAMEA2737748) | human gut metagenome | biome: human gut; feature: human-associated habitat; material: faeces | place: China | collected 2012 ... | reverse complement strand
CTGGAAGGTGCTTACGGATACGTCGGCGTCGCGAATAATGTCCGTCATGCGTGTCTGTTGGTATCCCTTTTCGATAAAAAGCTTTACGCACGCGGAAAGAATCCGCCGCTTGGAATCCTGACTGTCATAACGCCTGCTAATGGAAATCGCGCCCCTCTACGCCAATTTGATAATTCATTATAACATAAGAACATCGAGATGACAATAGGTAATGAGAAAAATTATGTATTCTCGTTATCAAAATCATCGCCGATGACCGCTTCCACAGCCGTCTGAGCCGCATCCCATGCAAATCCCCGCCGCGCCAGCGCCTGAGAAAGTTTTGCATGCGCTTCGCGATAGGGTAAAGAAGCGTATTTGCGCGAAAGCTTTTCGGCGGCGGCGCGTGCGGCGGCAGCTTGCTGACGATCGTCCAGACCCCTGATGACCTCCAAACGACGTTTGACGCGTGCCGCGCGCTCAAAGTCGAGCGCCTCAGCGGCATCCGTCATCTCGGAGGTCAGCTCATCGACGACATCCTTGCGATGGCCCGACAAAAAGCGCTCGACACGCTTGACGTTCTTGGCATAGTCTGCCGGGGAAATCGCGCCGACACACGCACCCGGGCCGCGCCCGACATGGTAGTCAAAGCAGGGGCGCCCGTTTTGCGCGCAAATCATATTGACGATGTCTTCCTCGCCCTTGTGGGACTCGACGATACGGCGACAACGACGCCACTCCGCACAGGATGCGGAGCAGATGGGGATAACCTTGCGCAGCGTATCTATCGTCTCACGTGCCGCGCGGCTATCGGTATAAGGTCCAAAATAGCGCGTTCCCGGCTTATGACGCTCACGCGTGTATTTGATAGCGGGATACAGGTCGCCCTTTGTAATGGCGATAAAGGGGTAGCTCTTGTCATCCTTGAGGTCGACGTTAAAGTACGGATGGTACTGACCAATCAAATTGCGCTCGAGCACCAACGCCTCGTGCTCGGTCTCCACCACGATATAGTCAAAGCTCGCCACCAGCTGCATCATCAGCGGGATCTTCTGGCGCTCGTCCTGCAGCGTCACGTACTGACGCATACGGGCGCGCAGGTTTTTCGCCTTGCCCACGTAGATGACATCGCCCTTGGCGTCTTTCCAAAGGTAGCAGCCGGGCTGCGTGGGAACGCGCGAAACCTGCTCGGCAAGCGTTGGAATGTTGTCGTGACCGGCCACGCGCACCTACTTGCGACGAATCAGCGCCGAGACCTCGGGCATCTTAAGGACGACGGCAAGGCCAAAGGTAACAGCAAGCGAGACGACACCCGCAACGCAAACGTAGCCAAGAGTAATCAGAATCGAGCCGCCAAGTGCCCCGACAAAGTGCTCAAGCGCCCACATGACGCCGGCGCCTGCGGCAGCACCCAGGCCACCGAGCAAAAGGCCAAAGAAACCGCCATGCAGGATAGATTTAACCTGAAGACCACGCAGACGACGACGCAGCCACCACAGCGAGCAACCGACCAAGATCACGTAGTCGACGACATACGAAAGCGCGATTGCCGGCATACCGAAGCCCAGCACAACGCCAAACAGCAGAACCGAGCCGGCCTGGCCGATGGCGGAATACAGACAATAGCGGCTATAGGGCTTCATGTCGAGCAAGGCAGAGAAGCTCTTCTGCATCAGCACGACCACGCCGTAGAGCGGCAGGGAAAGTGCCAGGTAGATAAGGAACTCCGACACCAGCGCCACACCGGACTCATCGAACTTGCCAGCGCAGTAGATCATGTTGAGCGGACGCGCGAAGACAATCAGGTACAGCGCGAATGGAATCAGGAAGAACAGCATCTGGGCGACGCCACGCGAAATGCCCGTGCGGACGCTGTCGTAATCCTTCTCCTGTGCGTCGTGAGAGAGCTCGGTATAGAGCGCCGTCGAAAGCGAGGCGGCAATCAGCGCGTAGGGCAGCGTGTACCACAGGCGCGCATAGGCGATGACGGAAGGGCCAGTCTCGGGCTGGACCACCAGCGCGGCAGCGTTGGTGATAGAAGTCGAGACAAACATGCACACCGTGGCGAGCAGCGTCGGGATACCGAGCGCAATCGTCTGGCGCAGCGCGGGGTCCTTAAAGTCGATATGGATATGGGGATGCACGCCGTGCTTGCCAAGCGCGGGAATCTGACATGCCATCTGAACAAAGACACCGAGGGTCGTACCGGCCGCAATCAAGATGATGCCGGCACGTTCGCCAAACTGTGCGGACACGGGCGCAAAACCCATAAAGCTCGCAATGACGATCACATTGTTGAGGACCGGGGCAAACGTCGACCAGAAGTAGTCGCGGTGTGCGTTGAGAACGCCCGAGAACACCGAACCCAAACCATAAAACAGAATCTGGATGGCAAAGAAACGAAACATGAACGCAGCGGTATCCATGCTGCCGCCGTCACCCGAAAGGAACGATTGCGTCCAGATAAAGCCCGGGGCGAACACGGTCCCCAGCAACGAAATGCCACCCAGCACCAAAAGCAGAATGCCGAGCAGGTTGCCCACGTACTCGTTAGAGGCCTCGCGACCCTGCTCACGCCTCACGCCCATGTACACGGGCAAAAACGCCGTCACGAGCATGCCGCCCATCACGAGTTCGTAGAGCATATTGGGCAGGTTGTTGGCGACCTGATAGGAGGACGAGAGTAGCGACATGCCGATAGCGGCCGCCATTGCCCACGTGCGGATAAAACCAGTGACGCGAGACACGATGGTCAGGATGGTCATAAGCCCGGCGGAACGACCAACCGTGGAGTAGTCCGACGAGCCCATGTCGTCAGTGTCATCTCGCGATGAAGAAGCTTCGGATGAGGGTGTCTGAGGCGCAGATTCTTCTGCAAAATGAGCTCCGCGCTTCAATTCTTCCTGCGGCATCGCTCAGTCCTCTCTCGTAATCGCGGCAACTGTCGCCCCGCAAAATGCAATTAAATCATCAGGTGCAAGCTCGAGCTGATAACCACGCTTGCCTCCCGAAATAAAAATGGTATCCCAAAGGACACATGTCTCATCAATGAGCGTCCGGTAGCGTTTTTTCATACCGACCGGACTGCAGCCGCCGCGAACGTAGCCAGTCGCCGCAAGCAAATCCTTCACATGCATCATGGCCAAGGACTTCTCCCCCGCGGCACGCGCGGCGGACTTTAGATCGAGCTCGTCGGCAACAGGGATGCAGCACACGACGTGGTCGTTGGACGGCGTCACGCAGACCAAGGTCTTAAATCCTTGACCGGGCTCCTCGCCAAGCTGCTCCGAAATCGCGACCCCCAGGCCCGCCGACTCATCACCATCGTCTTCGTACGTATGTAGAACATAGGAAATGCCGGCGCTTTCCAGCTCGCGCATCGCATTGGTTTTTGGCGTCTTTACAGCCTTTGCCATGGCATATCCTTTCCCTCGCATTCGGACGCAAGGATTAAGTATATGTCCAATTCGGCTGCATACGTCACTTCGACACAGCAAGCGCCATCGAATCACAAGGAGTCGATGGCGCCCATAAACTGAATCGCCTATTTATTGAGCATCAAGTTGAGCCTGACGCTCCCGGTCACGCCTGAGCAACGGCGCCAAAAACTTGCCCGTATAACTCTGCGGACAGTCCGCAACCTGCTCCGGTGTGCCCGAAACCACGACGGTTCCGCCGCCGTTACCGCCCTCGGGGCCCATATCGATCAGACGGTCGGCAACCTTGATGACATCAAGATTGTGTTCAATCACCAGCACCGTGTTGCCCGCATCGACCAAGCGCTGCAGCACATCGAGCAGCTGGCGGACGTCCTCAAAATGAAGGCCGGTCGTCGGCTCATCCAAAATATAGAACGTCTTGCCCGTCTGGCGTCGATGAAGCTCCTTGGCGAGCTTCACACGCTGCGCCTCGCCGCCCGAGAGCGTCGTAGCGGGCTGGCCCAGGCTCACGTAGCCCAAGCCTACATCGTACAGCGTCTGGAGCTTGCGCTTAATCTGCGGGATATTCCCAAAGAAGGCCAGTGCCTCGGTGACGCTCATGTCGAGCACGTCCGAGATGGTCTTACCACGGTAGGTGACCTCAAGCGTCTCGCGGTTATAGCGTTTGCCGCCGCAGACCTCACAGGGGACATAGATATCGGGAAGGAAGTGCATCTCGATCTTAATTTGTCCGTCGCCCTTGCACGCCTCACAGCGCCCGCCACTCACGTTGAAGGAGAAACGTCCCGGCGAGTAGCCGCGTGCCTTCGACTCCGGTGTGCTCGCAAACAGCGCGCGCAGATCATCCCACAGGCCAATGTACGTAGCGGGATTGGAACGCGGTGTACGGCCGATCGGCGACTGGTCAATGTCGATCACCTTATCGATGCACTCGATACCCTCGAGCTTTTTGTACGGACCCACAGGGCGCGTCGAACGGTGAATGGCATTCGTAAGGGCAGGTGCGATGGTGTCGGTAACCAGGGAGCTCTTACCCGATCCCGACACGCCGGTAACGACCGTAAGCGTACCAAACTCGATCTTGGCGGTAACGTTTTTGAGGTTGTTGGCGCGGGCGCCCGTGATCTTAAGGCAGCCGCGACCGGGCTTGCGGCGTTCATCGGGAACCCGAATCATTCGCTTGCCGGTCAGGTAGGCACCCGTCATCGAATCGGGGCACGCCATGATATCGGCAGGCGTTCCCGCGGCGACCACGTGTCCGCCGTTCACGCCCGCACCGGGGCCCATGTCGATCACATAGTCGGCAGCACGAATCGTATCCTCATCATGCTCGACGACGATGACGGTATTGCCGATATCGCGTAGGCGCTCAAGCGTCTTGATCAGGCGCTCGTTATCACGCTGATGGAGGCCAATCGATGGCTCGTCCAAAATGTACAGGACACCCATGAGGCCGGCGCCGATCTGCGTTGCCAGGCGAATGCGCTGGGCCTCGCCTCCGGAAAGCGTCGCCGAGGCACGATCGAGGGTCAGATAGTCGAGTCCAACATCGACCAGAAAACGCAAGCGCTCCAGGATTTCCTTGACGATAAACTGTTGGCGCTCGGTGAGTTCCAAGCCCTCAAAAAACTCGAGCGACTCGCGGCACGATAGGCAACAGACCTCGTAAATGGACTTACCGCCTACGGTAACAGCGAGCATCTCGGGGCGCAAACGAGCGCCGTGGCAGCTCGAGCACGGCTCCTCGCGGATGTACTTCTCCAAGCGCGCCTTGGTGTTCTCATTCGTCGTCTCGGTATAGCGCTCGTACAGGATATTGCGCACGCCCGAGAACTTGGTGTCCCACTGGCTGCGGCGCCCATCGAGCTTTTGATAGTCGACCGAAATCTTCTGGTCGCCCATGCCGTCTAAAAACGCGCGACGCACCCGCGGAGGCAGATCCTCCCACGGCGTATCGACGCTCACCTTAAAGTGTTTGCAGACCGCAGCGAAAATCTGCGGATAGTAGTTAGAGTTGCCAAACAGGCTGCCAAAGACCCCGTCGGCGATCGACTTCGAGGGGTCTTCGATTAGGGCCTCGGCATCGACCGTCTTCTTAAAGCCCAGGCCATCGCACTCTGGGCACGCGCCATAGGGCGCGTTGAACGAGAAATCACGCGGCTGCAGGTCATCGATGGAGTGCCCATGCTCCGGGCACGCTAACGCCAGCGAATACTCCAGCAACTCGCCTTCGGTCCCCTCGGGAGCGTCGCGGTCGGGCAGCAAGTATACGTTCACATTGCCGTGCGCCAGCGCGGTCGCCTGCTCAACAGACTCGGCGATACGGCCCAGAGAGTTCTCACGGATCACGATGCGGTCGACCACGACCTCGATATCGTGCTTGAACTTCTTGTCCAGATCGATCTGATCGTCGAGCGAGCGCACTTCACCGTCGACACGCACGCGGCTAAAGCCCTCGGCGCGAAGATCCTCAAACAGTTTGGTGTACTCGCCTTTTCGCCCGCGCACCACCGGTGCCAGCACAAACGCGCGGCGGCCCTCCCCCGCCGTCAAGACCTTGTCGGCAACCTGGTCGGTCGTCTGGCGCTCAATGACACGGCCGCATTCGGGACAGTGCGGGGTGCCCACACGGGCGAACAGCAGGCGCAGATAGTCATAAATCTCGGTTACGGTGCCAACCGTCGAGCGAGGGTTTTTAGACGTCGTCTTTTGGTCGATCGACACCGCCGGCGAAAGGCCGTCGATTGAATCCAAGTCGGGTTTGTCCATCTGTCCCAAGAACTGGCGCGCATAGCTCGAAAGACTCTCGACGTATCGACGCTGGCCCTCGGCATAGATAGTGTCAAATGCCAGCGAACTCTTGCCCGAGCCAGAAAGACCGGTAATGACCACGAGTTGGTCACGCGGAATGGAAACATCGATATCACGGAGGTTGTGCTCACGGGCGCCGCGAATAACGATAGAAGAATCAGACATGGAAGCTCCTTGCCTCCTATTGCATCGAATCATACTGCCGATGAGTTTAGCGCACTCGACGCGCACAGATGTTCGTAATACAAGATTCGCAGACCTTTAGCTTTGCGTATCGGGCGCTTTGTTTCTCGAAATGCCGTGGAAAGGTTACAGTAATCTAATACTGAACTTAATTTGTTGTACCAGAGGAACGTCCATGACCGAAGATATCCCCCTTGAAATCACTTCGAGCGACATGGCCAATCTGCCCATATTCATCGCCGTCCTTATCGTGGCCGCCGTCGTCGTGCGCTTGTATTTTTCAATCAAACGCAACGAAAAGCCACCCATTGCCCGCGTCTTTTGGTGCGCGACGCTCCTCATCCCGCTCGGCGTGGTAGCTGCATGGGTTACGAATCAATTGCTCGTAAATGAGGGCAGCTCCCTATGGGTCCTTTCTTATTCGGCGCTCGGTGCTGCCGCCGTCATGCTTCTTGTCGAGCCCTTGGTTTCGGGACTTATCGACCAAACCGACCTTGCGACGGGAACGGTTGCCTGTATTTGCCGTGACATCCTTGTCATCGCCGCTGTTTCAGCGCTCTCGTTCGTTTCACTCGAAATTGCCTGCAACGAAACGTTCTATCGCATTCCCGCCAACTCATTCGGGTTTTCCGTCGGGCTGCTCGCGACGGTTCTGCTCTCCCTTTATTTGCTGGGACAGCGTCATGGAGGCGTCATGGCTCTCGTGCCCGTCGTCTGCTGCATCCTTGGCATTGCCGAGCACTTCGTCATAACGTTTAAAGGCGAAGCCATCCTGCCAAGCGATATCTTGGCCCTTGGCACCGCAATGGAAGTGAGCGAGGGATACGAGTTTACCTTTACCGCCGGAATCGTAACCTCTCTCGCCCTGCTGGAGATTTCCCTGGGGCTTCTTTCGCTCATCCGACCGCGAAAGCTCCGTACGCCCACCCATGTCTTCCCCGCAATCGCCGCTAACCTCTGCGCTTTTCTGCTAGTGACCGTTGTGGGGCTCTCGGGCTTTTCCAGCATCGACTTGGAGCAGGCACTGGATTTTGGATTTGACCGTTGGCAGCCCATCACCACGTATGCGTCTCAGGGTTTTATCACTTCGTTCACCGAAATGGTCAACGAGTTGCCCATTGAGAAGCCCGAAGGCTATACGCCCGATGAGGCGCAGAGCATCGAGCAGGAGCTCGCCGCCGCCTACGACAGCACATATGGCTCGAGCGAGCAGCGCGCGGCGGCCGTTGCCCAGTTCAATGAAATCAAGCCGACGATTGTTGCCGTCATGAACGAGAGTTTTAGCGACCTTTCGTGCTTTGAGCAGCTCCAGGCGGCCGGGTACACCGGCCCCGCATTCTACAACTCGCTTCCCGACACACTTGTTCGCGGCACCATGCTCGCTTCGGTCGCCGGTGGCGGAACGGCGAACTCCGAATTCGAATTTTTGACCGGAGCGACGACGGCCTTTGTCGGATTAGGCAAGATCCCCTATCAGCTGTATCAGATGAATGGCGTAAACAGCCTGGCAAAGGACCTTAAAGAGCTTGGGTATACCACTACCGCTATGCACCCGCAAAACCCCGTCAACTACCATCGAGATAAAATCTATCAGCAGCTGGGCTTTGGAGACTTTCTTTCAATCGGCGATTTCGAAGGTGCGCCCTATTACCATGCCGGCGTATGCGACTACGCCACCTACGACAAGATACTCGACCTGCTTAGAACCGACGAAGCGCCGCAGTTCATCTTTGACGTCACGATGCAAAATCACGGCGGCTACGACTATGGCACCGTTCCCGCCGAAGAGCTGACAAACTATTGGGTCGAGGGAGCCAGCGAAGGCGCCAACAGCGCGCTCAACACCTATCTCACCTGCATCAACGCATCCGACCGGGACCTCGAGTACTTTATCAACGAGCTCCGCAACATCGGCAGACCGGTTGTTCTTGTCTTTTTTGGCGACCATCAGCCGAGCGCCGCAACGACTCTCAACGACGAGCTGTACCCTCAGGAAGATACGGCAAGCCACGCTTTCCGTATCTATCAGTCGACATATCTCGTCTGGGCTAACTATGAGATCGCCGGCAATACCGAGCTCAACGTCTACGACACCGTCGGGGCAAACGAGATTGCAGCCATTACCCTTAATAAGATCGGCGCCCCGCTCACCAATTACCAAAAGGCCCTGCTTGCGACAAGGTCAGATGTGCCCACCATCAATGTCGCCGGCTATCTCGGTGCCGACGGGCTGCGCTACGACTTGGAATCGGAAGACAGCCCCTACGCCTCGACGATCGACAAGCTGCAGCGCATGCAATACCTCGAGTTCGCCAGCATAGTTCAGTAAGCCCGCCCATTCGCTTGGGCCCATCGTATTGCAAGCACGCTCGGCCCAAACGCATCGCAAATGACTCCCGCTCGCAAACGAGGGTACAATGACGCTCGTGTCACATCGCGGGGCCCCGGCCCCAGCATATACAAAGGAGTCATACATGGGTTGCGAACACGCACAGGCCGCCGGCGGACAAACGTCGCCGTCGCAATTTGAGGAGAACACGCTGTCCGAGGTCAAGCGCGTCATCGCCGTGCTTTCCGGCAAGGGCGGTGTCGGCAAGTCATTTGTCACCGGTGCCATCGCCACCGAGCTTGCCCGTCACGGCCACAAGGTCGGCGTCCTCGATGCCGACATCACCGGTCCCTCTATCCCCAAGATGTTCGGTATGAGTGGACGCCACGTCCATGCCCTTGGCAACCTTATGCTGCCCGAAATCTCCGAGCACGGCGTCAAGGTCATGAGCTCCAACCTGCTGCTCCAAAACGAGACCGACCCCGTCCTTTGGCGCGGTCCGGTCATCGCAGGCGCCATTAGGCAGTTCTGGAGCGAGACCTCGTGGGGCCCCATCGACTACCTACTGGTCGACATGCCTCCGGGAACAGGCGACGTCGCGCTCACCGTCTTCCAGTCGCTGCCGGTCGACGGCATCGTCATTGTCACGAGCCCGCAGGATCTGGTCTCGATGATCGTCGCCAAGGCGGTCAACATGGCCGAGAAGATGAACGTCCCCATTCTGGGCATTGTCGAGAACATGAGCTATATTGAGTGCCCTGACTGCGGCAAGAAGATCGAGGTCTTTGGCAAGAGCAAGCTCCCCGAGGTCGCAGAGCGCTATAACCTCGACATCTTGGGCCAGCTTCCCATTAATCCGGCACTCGCCGAGGCCTGCGATAAGGGCGAGGTCGAGACCGCGCTGCCCGATGGCATGTTGCCCAAGGCAGTCTCTGCCGTCGAGGCTATTACCCCGCACGAGACCGACGAGGCCTAAGTGAACGCGAGCGCCCTCTATGACGTCTTGGTAATCGGCGGCGGGGCTTCAGGCCTCGCCGCCGCCATTACGGCCGCACGCGCTGGCAAAAGCGTCTGCATCGTTGAGCGCGATGTCGCCTGCGGCCTCAAGCTCCTTGCGACCGGTAACGGCCGTTGCAACCTCTCCAACGAATCGATTGATCCTCAGCGGTATAACCACCCCGCATTCGTCGAATCCGTCATGGGCCCCCAGCCCGAACAAGAGCTTATGGGTTTCTTCTCCTCGCTGGGCATCATGACAACCTCCGAGGAAGGCCGGCTGTACCCGCGCTCCCTTCGCGCCGAATCGGTGCGCGACGCGCTTCTCAACGTTTGCGACCGCCTAGGTATCACCTTAATCTGCGGAGCCAACGTTGCCACGGCGCACAAAGCTTCCGAAGGCTGGGCACTCCAAATAGACCGTCCAGCGCGGGCGCTCAAGGCAAAAAAGCACGACGACCGAAAATCGGAGCTCCGCTCGCTTCGGAAGGCGCTCGCCGATGTCCCTCGCAAGAACGAGGCCCTGCAGGCACATGCCGTAATTATCGCTACGGGCGGCAACCCCACCGGTATCGCCGATACGTTTCGCCTTCCCCTCACTTCGCTGCGCCCCATCCTCTGCCCCGTATCGGCAACGGTCGTTGGCGATCGAGCGGCACTCAAGACGTTGGATGGCCTGCGCGTCCGCGCCTGCTTGACGCTCGCCCGCAATCATAATGAGCTCTGGCACGAAGACGGTGAAGTGCTGTTTCGAACCTTCGGTATCTCGGGTGTCGCTGTCTTCAACCTCTCTCGTCGTATCCAGCACGGCGATACGATCCTGCTCGACGTTTTCCCCGACCTCTCCAAAGACGAGTTGCTCGATATGCTCAACCGGCGCGTTGAGCTGTTCGGTGACTTTTCACCCCGCGATCCCCGTTGGCTCGACGGCATGCTCGCCCCGCAACTCTCCCGCGTCGTCTGCACAGCGTTCGAGCAGTGCCATCCAGGCTCCAACGATGTCATCCATCTGGTCTCGATCCTCAAGCACTTTAAGCTGTTTGCCGAGGGGACGACCGATGAGCGCTCGGCGCAGGTCACGCGTGGTGGCGTATCTGTCGAGAGCATCTCAACACCCAGTCTACGCGCGCGCAGCGTTGTCGACGCCCCGCTTTACGTCTGCGGCGAAGCGCTCGACATCGACGCCGATTGCGGAGGCTTTAACCTTGCGTGGGCCTGGCTCTCGGGCATTCGCGCTGCAAGCAGCCTGTAGCCGCGCAGTCTATAATCAAAAACACATTCGGGCCGTCTGGGATACCGGACGGCCTCTTTCTTGCCTCTAAGGAGACCTCGATGATCGAAATCACCCAAGTCAACGCGTCGCTCGATGAAGCCGGCGATGAAAATGCCTGTCTCATTGTTGGCAAGCGAGTCGCCAAGCGCGTCCTACGTTGCAAGGACTCCGAGATCAAGTCCATCGAGCTCCACCGCAAGTCAATCGACGCTCGCAAAAAACGAGACGTCCATTTTATCCTGAGCTTTCGTGTTGAGCTGACTAGTCCCCACCTCGAGCGAGAAGCGGTCGACAGCGTTGCCGAGCGTGACCGCTCGCGCGTACGCGCGATAGAAGACGATGAGCCTTCATTCCCCTCCCCCGCCTCCGACGCGCCTCAAGAACGCCCTGTCGTTGTCGGCGCCGGATGCGCCGGCCTTTTCGCTGCGCTTACGCTCGCCGAAGCAGGTCTTAAGCCCTTGCTCATCGAGCGCGGCGACCCGGCATTTCGCCGCTCGCAGGCGATCGACCTCTTTCTAAAGGAGCGCATCCTCGACCCCGAGAGCAATATCCAGTTTGGCCTGGGCGGCGCGGGAACCTTCTCGGACGGCAAACTCAATACGGGAACCAAAAATCCCGCCCATCGCCTTATCCTCGAAACCTTCGTCGAAGCGGGTGCGCCCCGCGATATTCTGTGGGATGCCAAGCCGCACATTGGCTCCGACATCCTTCCCACGGTCGTCACCGCTATATCCCAGCGCATCGAGCAGCTCGGAGGTGTCGTCCGCTATCGAACGAAGCTCGTCGACATTCGCATCGACGCGTCTGGCGCCATCACCGGTATTGATGTCCAATCGTCCCAAGACGCCGCTTGCGAGCCAATCGAGACAAAGCACCTCATCCTCGCCTGCGGGCATTCTGCTCGCGATATTTTTGAGCTCCTTAAGGGCCACAACGTGGCCCTCGCACAAAAGACCTTTGCCATGGGCGTTCGCATCGAGCATCCGCAGCGCGACATCGACCGAGTCCAATACGGAGCCTCGGCGGGACATCCTGCCCTCGGAGCAGCCCCTTACAAGCTCGTCGCCCATCTTCCCAACGGCCGCAGCGTGTTCTCGTTTTGCATGTGCCCCGGCGGGCAGGTTGTCGCCGCCTCTTCCGAGCAGGGCCACCTGTGCGTCAACGGCGCCAGTCTCAATGCCCGCGACGGACGCAATGCAAATGCCGCCTTACTCGTTAACGTCACGCCTGAGGACCTTCCCAACGATGACCCGCTCGCCGGCGTCGAGCTCCAGCGTGCCTGCGAGGCGGCCGCCTATCGCCTGGGCGGTTCCAACTGGAACGCACCGGCACAACTCGTCGGAGATTTTCTCGCAGGACGCGCCAGCAAGGTGATCGGCATTCTCATAGACAGCCACGCCGCGATTCCGCGATTCCGCATTCTGAAGGGAATTGAGCATGAAGCGACTCTCCGCGGGTACCGCTGCATGATCGGGGAGGCTCACGATTCGCTGGAAAATCTACGCCGGAACTATGATATCTTCATGCAGCACGGCGTGGACGGCGTGGTCTGCCTT
>ERZ773225.3935-NODE-3935-length-12573-cov-46.322256_pt1 | contig 12573 bp, 22 predicted proteins | sample MGYA00580993_ERZ773225 | MGnify/ENA primary metagenome ERZ773225 (study PRJEB29015, sample SAMEA2737748) | human gut metagenome | biome: human gut; feature: human-associated habitat; material: faeces | place: China | collected 2012 ... | reverse complement strand
AACTGCCCCAAGAATGTACAATATTCTTGCCAATTAAAACGAACCGTTGCAATACTTACGCGAAATAGAGGGTTTAACCCTTGAATTGTGCGCCAAAATTGCAAGCCGTTCCCGCCTATTCGCCGAAGTTGTGCGCCAAATGTGCGCCAAGAAAGGAGAGCGGCGGCGTGGTGAAATTGGTAAACGGGCAGTTGTGGTATTGTTGCCCGGTCTGCGGCCAAAAGCTGCACAAGCTGGCCCCCGATGCCGTTTGTAATGGCGTCACAACCTTTTGCAGGCGGTGTAAATGGGAGGGGGTAATGAACATCAAGGAGCGGAAAGGAGCTTAAACAATGGCGAGCATTAGGAAGATAGAGGGGAAACACGGCACGGCGTATAAAATCACGGTCACGCTGGGCCGTGATGCCCTCGACCGGCAAATCAGACATTATAAGACATGGAAGCCGGACAAGCCCATGACCGCGCGAGAACTCAACAGAGAATTGCAGCGCGTGGCAACAGAGTTTGAACAAGACATAATGAGCGGCTTTCAAGCAGATAACAAACAGACTTTTGCCGAGTATGCCGCATACTGCTACACCATAAGGGAGCAGCGCGGGGACAAGCCGCAAACGCTGGCCCGCGTCCGGCGGCAAACTGCGCGGATCAATGAGTATATAGGGCAAATCCCTATTCAAGAAATCCGCCCGAAGCACCTAACCGAGCTTTACAAGAAGTTTTCCGAGCCTGGGGCCTGCCGATGGCAAGTGTACGCGCTGCCCTCCGTGGACTTCAAAGAGCTTATACCAGAGGGGAAAACTTGCAACGATTTTGCGCGGTCGTGTGGTGTCTATGGGAATTTGATCCGCAGACTATGTAAAAAACAGCCAATCAGCCGCCAAAACGCCGCCATAATCGAAAAGAACTTAGGCCGAAAGGATCTTTTCAGCCTAACGGGAGCCGAAAAGCCACTATCCCCCGGGACGATCAGAGACTATCACGCAATCATTTACACGGTGCTTGAACAAGCTTACAAAGAAATGATTATCAAATATAACCCCGCAAAGCGTGTAACGCTGCCAAAGAAAAAGCGCGTTCGTGAAAGCAAGGCTTTACAGCCGGAGCAGCTTAAAGCCGTTCTTGCGGCTCTGGAAGGGGAGTCGCTGCCATTCCGCGCATTGATAACCTTTTTTATTTCCACGGGATGCCGCAGAGGGGAGGCCCTTGCGCTGACATGGGACAAGGTGGACTTTGTGCGGCGGGAAGTTCTGATAAATCAAAGCATGATTTATCTTCCCGAAACAGGCATACAGAGCGGGCCGACAAAGACCGACAACAGCCGCCGCGTGGCCCTCCCCGATGAAGCTATTGACCTCTTGCGCAAGCTATGGGCGGAGCAGGCAAAAGACCGGCTGCGGCTGGGCGATCTTTGGGAAGATAACAACCTTTTGTTTCCAAGATGGAACGGAAAGCCGATGAACCCCGGAAATGTGAATCTTGAATTGACCGCATTTTGTGACCGGCACGGCCTCCCCCATATTAACCCGCACTTGTTCCGACATTCCGCCGCTTCCGTTTTGCTCTCAAACGGCGTGGATGTGCTGACCGTGGCCGGAATGCTGGGGCATTCCGATGTATCAACGACGCTTGACACATACGCACACGCCATAGACGAAGCACGACACAAAACGGCGGATTGCATCAGCGAAACTATTTTGCATAAAAATAGGGCGTAACTCTTGCATAATCCCGCGTTTTGTGATATAATAAAGAAAATTGAATGACAAAACAAACGGGGAGAAATCCCCCTTTGAATGTGCCTTTGTGCCTATTACTTACGCATGGTAAAAGTGCGTAAGCGATAGGCACTTTTTATTTTTAACCCGAAAGGAGCTTTATCATGGTACGAATTAGAACTATTCCGAAAGCAGTTGCGGAGATCAAGGCGCAAGACCCCGGAAGCTACATTAACGAGCGACTTTTGCGCCGCTGGGTGAAAGATGGAACGATCAAACCCGTTAACGGCAGCTACACTTATACGCTTGTCAACCTTGACGAGCTGGAAAGATTCCTTGCCAATGAAAATAACTGACCTTTTGAGCCACGGGCAGGCTAACGCCGTTCCCCTCCGAGATTTGGAGGGAATGACCGGCCTCGACGGTCGAACCGTCCGGGCTATGATCTCCGCCGAGAGGCGAGCGGGCGCGGCCATATTGAGCGACAATGTGACCGGCTATTATCTCCCCGCGAACGAGGAAGAAAAGGCGCGTTTTGTCCGCTCCATGCGGCACAGGGCGAAAGAAATTCTATGCGCGGCGGATGCCGTGGAAAGGAGCTAAAAATGCTAACTGGGAAATATGCAGCCTTTGCGGAGTATTTCGGGAACGATGTCGCGGAGGGGATTTTCAAGGCGGATATTTCAGCGGCAAAAAAGAAAGACAAGATTAAGCGTCTAAAGAAAAAGCTTTTGGAACTGCCAGCCGCAGACGTCGGCACAGCGTATCAAAATATTCTGGCGGAGCAGATCGGCATTTTTAGCGCTGAATGCCCGCCGGAAACCGTATGGAACGCAGGGGAAACCGTATGGACCGCAGAAAGAATAATTTTTCAAATTCAGATTTTAGAAATGGAGGTTTAAGCAAATGGCAGAGGATAAGAAAAGATTTTGGTGGTTGAAACTGAAAGAGGGGTATTTCGATTCTGAGGGAATGCGCCGATTGAGGAAACAGGCAGGCGGCGAGGTATTCACAATCATCTACTTAAAAATGCAGCTTGCAAGCCTGCGCACGGATGGGGTTATCTCCTATAACGGATATGATGAATCGTTTGCAAAAGAAATCGCCTTTGCCATCGGTGAAGATGCCGACAATGTCGCAAATGCAATCGTAGCCCTGCGCCGTTATAACCTCATTGAGACCATTACCGACGAAAGCTTTTTTCTCCCCGAGGCCGTGGCAAATACGGGAAGTGAAAGCGATTCGGCGGCAAGAATGCGGCGACTTCGAGAGCGCAAAGCGTCACATTGTGACAGCGACGGCTAAAAAGCTTACTCACTGGTGTCACATTGTGACGGCAAAGCGTCACATAGTTACTAAGAATAAGAGTAAGAGTAAGAACAAGAGTTAAGAGATAGAGAGTAAAAGGGAATGACAAGTCATTCCACGCCATGTATAAGGGTGCGCTGCGCGCGCACCACCGCCGATATTATATATTTTCAATTTTTCTTCTTTTTTGTATAAGGGAGCGTTTTATGACCTTTGATTTTGAGAAATTCGCAAGGATAACCGCGAGCGTGTACCCCGTTAGCCCGTACACCCTCGAAGAAGCTTTGAGCGTATTTCGCTGCTACTTCGAGAAGTACGAAGAATATACCGGCAGACCGCACCCGCCGATCAAAGCAAGCCAGATCGTGCGCATTTGTCAGGATATGCCATTCATCAGCCGAGAATACAGCGGCGGGTTATACGCCGATATTGATCCAGAGGCATACCCTGTACTGATTGACAAGTATTTTGCTACGAAATATCGCAACTGCGACCGGAACATAAACCACTTTTTCAGCGGAAGAATTAGGGAACTCCGATTTTACGAGGAGCTTTATTGAAAGGGGTGAAAGACACGAGCGGGAAAGCATCACAGCGAAAAGGCGCAGACGGTGAAAGAGAGCTTGCCGCCATTCTCCGTGAATATGGGTACGAGATCAAGCGCGGCGGGTCTATGCCCTTTGGTGAAGTACCCGACCTTGTGGGCTTGCCCGGTGTCCATATCGAGGTGAAGCGCTGCGAGCAAGTCAGGCTTTCGGAGTGGATGCAGCAGGCCGAAAGGGATAGCCAACATTTCAAGGACGGCTTACCCGCCGTATTCCACCGCCGAAGCCGCGAGGGGTGGCGCGTAACAATGAACCTTGCGGACTTTATGCGGCTCTATGACCGCCAGAAAGCCGCAGAAAACGCCGATTGAAAGGGGGTGATATATTGACACCACGCAAAGAAAAAGCGCTGCAAGCCCTCCTTGTGTGCCGTACAAGGGCAGAGGCAGCAAAAGCCGCCGGAATTGGGGAAAGTACCTTGCGGGCGTATCTGCAAGACGCTGAATTTTCGGCAGCATACAAACACGCCGCCGCCGGGGTCATGGACAGAGCAACGAGGCAGCTACAGCAGAATTTGACCGCCGCAATAGACCGGCTGGGGGCCATTGTCGCAGACGATGAAGAAACGAGCGCGAACCACATTACAGCGGCGCGGACGCTGCTTGACTACGGCTTGAAGTTCACCGAGTTTAACGACATCTTGAAGGAGCTGGAGGAGGGCGGCGAAGATGTATTATGACCGTCTGAAAGCCCGCGTGAGGGCAACCAGCGCGATCAAGCGGCAGCAGCGAGAGGCGCGGGCGCTTATTGACAGCATAGATGTAAAGCAACATATAGCCCCCGTATATTTCCCGCTGCATGACGATTTGAAAGAGGGGAAGCACACCACATTCAACCTCCCCGGCGGGCGTGGCTCTTGCAAGTCCTCCTTTACCTCTTTGGAGATTGTGAGCGGCATTATGGCAGATACCACGGGACAGAGCAACGGCATTGTATTCCGCCTTGTGGGTGCAACAATGCGGGATAGCGTCTTTTCTCAAATCGCATGGGCCATTGATACGCTGGGCGTTTCCCACCTATGGCGCGGGCGTGTGTCCCCCATGTCCTATACTTATCTCCCGACCGGCGCACAGATCCTTTTTCGAGGGCTGGACGATGCAAGCAAGTTAAAAAGCATCAAGCCCAGGCGCGGCGTGTTCCGCTATGTGTGGCTTGAAGAATTTAGCGAATTGAGCGGGCCGAACTTCACGCGAAATGTTATGCAATCGGTTCTTAGAGGACAGGGGCCGGGGGCTATCGTGTTCCGAACCTTTAACCCGCCGATCTCCGCCAACAACTGGGCGAATGTGTTTATACGGGAGCCGGACGAAAAGGCCGTTACGCTGCTGACAGACTATACCATGATCCCCCCGGATTGGCTGGGCGAAAGCTTTCTTTATGAAGCTGAACGGCTGCGCGATGTAAACCCGAAAGCCTATGAACACGAATATTTAGGCGTACCGACCGGCGCGGGCGGCGAAGTCTTTCCCAATTTGGAAATACGGGAGATCACCGACAAGGAAATAGAGCAAATGGGCTATTTCTATCAAGGCTTAGACTTTGGATTTGCAGTCGATCCCGCCGCATTTCTCCGCGTGTCTTATGACCGCAAGAGCGACACCGTTTTTTTTGTTGACGAAATATACAAGCGGCATTTGTCGAATAAGCAGCTTGCGGAGGAAATCAAAAAGCGCCGCTATGACCGCGGCGGGGGTGCGTACCATTCGCCGATATTGGGCGGCGTATACGAGGAAAAGCAGCTAATCACGGCGGATTGTGCGGAGCCGAAATCCATAGCGGATATGCAGGCGGAGGACTTGAAGTGCATCCCATGCCACAAAGAGCCGGGATGCGTGGCGTATCGCGTCAAGTGGCTGCAGCACCGACGCATTGTGATTGATCCGAAGCGAACCCCCGAAGCATACCGCGAATTTGTAAATTACAGCTACGCAACGGACAAGGACGGAAACTTTCTTTCCGAACTGCCCGACAAGGACAACCACACCATAGACGCCTGCGCTTATGCCCTCGACCGGCATATTTACCGGCGCGGCGTTTCGGCGTGAGAAAGGAGAAAGCAATGGGCTATATGCGTATCAAGTGCCACTATTGCGGCGGCACATGGGAAGTGTACGGGCGAAGCATCACAGGCGTATCAAGTGCCACTATTATTAGTGGGGAATATCCCCGCACTTGCCCGCATTGCTTCAAGGCCATTGAAAAGCAGACATGGGACAAGCAGATTGTACCGGCGTTTCTTGCGCTGGACGATGCAAACCGCGAACTTGTAAAGGACAGCAGCGGCTACCATACCCCGCTTTTTGAGGTCAGCTATGAGGCCGACAGCGTATTCCGCAACGGCTATGAAAACTGTCCAAATTTGGACTGAAAGGAATAACATGGATATTTTGAGGGAATACCCACTAATTGACGCACACGGCAAGCGATACCGTGAAGTTGGCCGGGGCTGCTTCGAATATGCGCCGACCCTTGTGACCTCTGCGGGCGAAGTGCCGATGGGAACAGCCATTTATAAGAAGATGCAGGAAGAACCACCCGCACAAAGAAAAGATTGCCCATTTCAGGGCGGCCTATACCCGCAATGCAAAGAGGACTGCAGCTTTTACGAAAACGGCAAGTGCAAGCCTGGAACAGCGCAGGCGGGCAAGCGTTGCCCTTTCCCTGCGCGTCTGGCTTGCGGCGATACCTGCGCTATGTATGAGAATGGGCGCTGCGGCCTTTTCCCGCAGCAGAAAGGAACAAAAAAATGAGCGAGTTTAACCATTTTGCAAAAGAACTTGACGCCGCTTTCAAGGCGGCACGGGACGAATACGCCGCCGCGTATAACACAGTAGAGCAGGCCCGAAAGGCCATGCAGGACGCAGGCCAGGACGCGCTGAAAAGGCAGATTGCCACGCTTCAGCTCCAAGAGGCAGAAAACAAGATGCGAACGGAAACGGCCCGCATTTGGGCGGCGTTCGATGCAAAGGCCGCAGAACTCCGCAGCGCATTGGAAAAGGAAGTGCAGACAAGCAACCTTGCTGATCCTTCAGCCATTGACAGCAACGCCGTGGAGCTGATGAAAACCGGCGTTCTGACGGTGGATGACTATTTCGGCTTTGCGGACAGATACGACGGAAACCCGACCATGCTAAAGCTGATCGCTCACTATGCAAAGGAAGCCGCCGACAGCGCCGACGACCGAAAAGACAAGGTTGCTTTAACCGTTCTCGCGCAGGAGTGCGCCAAAGGAACGGGAAAGACCTTGAAAGCGTGGGACAGTATGATGACCGCCGCCAACTATTGCAGCGGGCGCGGCGGCAGCGGCAACAGGCGCACTACTCCCGGCGTAACGCTCAGCATGGGCGAATGGTGGGAGCAGCTTTCCGGCGAGATCGTCGAGAACTTTTAAGGGAGGGGCTTACATGGCTTTGATGATTACCGGTGCAGTGGTTTTTGCTGTTGGCGCATTCTTCGGGGCGGTAATGGTTGCCGTCGGAGAGCAGTTAGAAAAGAGGCGTTGACATGACGCATAACACATGGGCAAGAAAATACCTTAAAACCATGTGCAAAAACTTCATGACGGCGTTTCAGATGGGATATGCGGACGGGACTTCCGGAAACGAGCGGCAGTCCCCGCCGTTCCCGGAAGAGGCAAAGCCTGGCACATTGGTCTATGCGGCAACGCTTTTTGCACAGGAAATGTATAACAAGGGATTCAAAATCGGAAAGGAGGTCGGAGAATGAATGCTTTTGACATTTTTGTAAAATTAACCGTCGACACCGGGGATGTTGAAAAAGGACTTACAACGGCCAAAAATAAAGCACTGGCCTTTGGAGATGTTCTAAAGGCGAATGTACTCGGCGGCGTAATAGTCGATGGCGTAAAAAAGCTTGGAAGCGCTATAAAAAATATGTCCGGCGCGTTTATCGAATCCGCAGCCGATGTAAAAGCGGAGGAATCTGCTTTTAAACAGACTTTTGGGGATTTGGGAGACGCTGCATCCGAAGCGATCGGGCGAGTGGCCGACAGTTCTGGCATTTTGCAGACACGATTAAACACACTCGGAAGCAAGATTTACGCTTTTGCCCGTTCTTCTGGCGGAGATGCAACGGAGAGCATGAGCCTGATGGAACGCGCATTGCAGGCGGCGGCAGATAGTGCAGCATATTATGACACCAGCGTGGAGCAAGCGACAGAAACGCTACAATCTTTTCTTAAAGGAAATTTTGAGAACGACGCAGCGTTAGGCTTGTCCGCCACGGAAACCACAAGAAATGCGGCTGCTATGGAACTATTCGGGCAGAAATATAACGATTTGTCCGAAATTCAGAAACAGCAAACGCTTTTGAAAATGGTGGAGGATTCGCAAAAACTGTCCGGCGCAATGGGGCAAGCTGCCCGCGAAGCTGACGGCTGGGAAAATGTCACCGGCAATCTGAGCGAAGCGTGGCGGCAGTTTCAGGCAAATGTTGGAACTCCATTTTTGGAAAGCCTCATTCCCGTTATTCAGGACATTACGGAAGCATTTCAGGAGTGGATGAATAATGTGGATTGGGATAAATTTTCCCAAAAAATCACTGATTTTGTAACAACTATTCTGGACAACGGCGATACCATCATTTCGGTTGTCGCCGGAATCGGCGCCGGATTTGTGGCGTGGAATGTTGCTTCCATGATTTCCGGTGTGGTCAAGGCTATCCAAGCATACCAGGCCGCAAACGAGGGAGCCACTATCGCACAAGCAGCCCTAAACCTTGTGATGAATGCAAACCCCATCGGAATTGTTATAACGGCGGTTGCTGCACTTGTTACCGCCATTGTTGCACTTTGGAACACAAACGAGGACTTCCGAAACGCTATCATTTCTGCATGGGGCAAAATTAAGGATACGATTTCATCCGCTGTTAACGCAATCAGTGCATTTTTCACGGAAAAGATTCCCAATGCGATCCAGTCCGTTATTAGCTGGTTTAAAAGTATTCCGAACAAATTCAAAGATATTGGGTCTAATATTGTTCGCGGTCTTTGGGACGGCATCAAATCAATGGTTACATGGATCAAAGACAAAATCAGCGGATTTGTTGGCGGTATTGTGAGTAGTGTTAAGGGACTGCTTGGCATTCATTCTCCGTCAAAGGTATTCGCCGGAATCGGTGGATTCATGGCGAAAGGTCTTGGCGAAGGTTTTGATGATGAATTCGGCGCGGTAAAGAAAAGCATCGAGGGTGACATGAGTTTTTCTGCTGGATCCATTACGGCAGGAGCAAATATCATCGGGAACTATGCAAGTGGATCTTACGGTGCAGCAAGCGGAGGATCCGGCAGAATTATAATGCTGCTGGAACAGTACCTGCCTATGTTGGCAAATATGAAAGTCATCATGGACAGCGGTCAGGTTGTCGGTTTGCTTGCCCCCGGCATGGATGAAGAACTGGCCAAAATCAATGCAAGGAGGGCGAGGGCTGTATGATCGATCATACATGGTCAGGAGGTTTTAATCATGAGCATTGAAATCACCGACAACAGCAAAGAGGTTTCCGCTGCTATCGAAGCCGCAATTCTGCGGGGGCTTGAAAAGTGCGGGCTGGTGGCGGAGGGATATGCGAAAAAGCTGTGCCCCGTTGACACCGGCAATCTGCGCAACAGCATCACCCATGTTGTGGACGAAAGCGAGCCTGCGGTAATCATCGGCACGGATTCCGAGTACGGCGCATATGTGGAATTAGGCACCGGCAAATATGCCGATGGCGGACGGCCTACACCGTGGGTGTATCAAGACGCAAAGGGCAACTGGCATTACACGCGCGGCAACAAGGCACAGCCATTCCTAAAGCCCGCTTTGGCGGATCACGCGCAGCAGTACCGCGACATTTTGGTAAATGAGCTGAAAAATGGATGACGCAACGAAGGAGTGATTCCACAGGCCACCAGCCGGAGAAAGCCCGGCAGCAGGCAGCGCCCTAAAGGACCAGGGCGCGGGAGTGTGTAAATAGTGCCATAATCTCCATATACAGCACAGGAGCCGTCTTGCTTTTTGACGGCTCCTGTGTTATTCTGTCGATAGCCCATTATGGGCGGGGCGCTGCACAACGGCAGGCGGTTAGTCACAAACCCCGAAAGGGGGTGACGCCATGCGAATTACTCTACATATCGGGCCTTTTACGGTTACGATCATTGTAAAACGCAGAAACCGCCACCCGGCACGGTGACGGTTTCCATTTGGAAATTGATTTACTGACGGGCTAACCGCTTGTCGCAGCGCCCTTTTTCTATCTCCATTATAGCAGGATACTAACCCTTGTCAAGTCTCGGATTTATCCGGGGCTTTTTCTTTCGTCCTCATTGCTTGCATAATCTTATCGCGCTGCGCCTGCGTCTCAACCGCACGGCCAACAAACGCGGGAACCGTCTCCCCGGCCCTCTGTGCGGCCTCCTGCGCCGTTTTAAGCGCGGCGGGTGTAAGGATAGCCCCCTCGCCTTGCGGCGCTCCTGCGGGCTGCTGCAAGCCGTTTATCCGCTGTTCCGTTGCACCGATGATATACTGATTCATGCTTTCACCTGCAACGGCAGCGGCAGCCTTTACCGTGTCCTTCATGCCCTTCGGCATAGCAATAGATACGCGGTCAAGGTTTGCAGCGTCCCACTTTTGCGCGCTCTTTTTCTGAGCCTCCGATACTGCCATTAAAAGCGCCTCCTTTTCCACTATCCGCATTATAGCACTTCTTGTATATACTTATCAAGTAGATTTATGCACAAATAATCTACTTAACAATTAGATAATTTGCCAATAGACAATCTACTTAATAAGTAGTATCATATAACCATAGCAAGGGAACAAACGAAAACAGCCAAGACACCGGCAAAGGTGGATGCAAAGAACACCTACAAGAGCGGATCGGGATGCGGGAGATTGAGATGCACTGAGAAGAACGCTAATCCGCAACGCCCCCCGCCGCCGGAGTTCCCCACTTAAAAAGCGAGGGCGTAGACTTACCCCCTCGCTTTTTCATGCGCTCAAACTCGACGAGAAGGACAGCAAAAAGGCGGGGGCCAACCCCCGCCTTTTTGTTTGTCCCGCTCTATCCGCATAGATCATTCTGTAATTCGTTCCCCGCTGGGTAATACAAAGGAACTTTCATACTTGCAGCCGACAGCGTTAGCCACGTCCTTTAATTCTTCTGGTGTAAAGCCTTCTCGCTTCATCTTCTGCGAAAATGATTGCGGACTTTTCCCACATCTTCGCGCCAATTCTGACACACTAATATTGAGTTTAACGCATAAAATTTTCAACTGTTCAGACGTTGCCATTATTGCACCTCCTCTCATATTCGCATTATAAACGAATTTATTTAACTTGTCAATCGATAGGAAGAAAATAAAAAAAAAATTAAACAAAGGTATTGACATTTTAAACGAAACTGTTTATAATAAGACCATCAAGAGGCCACAAGGCCGAACATGAAAGGAGCAGAACACAATGAATGAAACCATTGCCGCGAAAGTCAAGGAGTACGCAGACATGAAAAAGATGATGAACGAGCTGCAAGACCTTATGGACGCGCTGGAAGCGGATATAAAGGCCGCTATGGGCGACAGCGAGGAAATGAGCGTGGAGGGTATCAAGATCAAGTGGACGCACTACACCACAAGCCGATTTGATAGTAAGACCTTCAAGGCCGAGCATGGGGCCATGTATGAGCAGTATATTAAGACTGTTCCCGCCCGACGTTTTCAAGTGGTGGCGTGATGGGAAGGAAATACAAAGACCTAACGGGGCGGAGGTTTGGGCGACTTGTGGCCATTGAACGGATAGGGCTTAACAAGACGCGCACGCATTCCATTTGGCTTTGCAAGTGCGATTGTGGAAACAAAAAGGCCGTATCTTACAGTGACTTGATGAGCGGGGGGACTATTTCTTGCGGATGTTACGCAAGAGAGAGAAGCGCAGAGCGGGCAACGGCAAGGAGGTCTGAAAAAAGCTACACATTCAAGCACGGCGCAAGGAAAACAAGGCTGTACAGAATCTGGACGAACATGAAAACCAGATGCACAAACCCAAGAAACAAATCTTTTGCCGATTATGGCGGGCGCGGTATCACCATCTGCAACGAATGGTTTTACGACTTCAAGGCGTTTCAAGAATGGGCGCTATCGCACGGATACCGGGACGATCTGACTATTGACCGCATCGACAATGACAAGGGCTATTCCCCTGATAATTGCTGATGGGCGACCCGCTACGAGCAAACGCACAACAGAAGACCGCGAAAGAAATAAAAAAGGCTCCATGTCCCAGCCGCCAGGCAAGAGGACACGGAGCCACAGCCAACCAACACAAGGGAGGCCGGTACTTCCATTGTATCGCCTCTCGCACAGAAAATCAAGGAGGAAATTTGCAATGTCCAGCAAGAAAACGGAGAACGAGTTGCAGGAGGCCATTCGCCTCATCTTGGAAATGAACGACGAACAAATCAAGCTTGTCGTTGAAGCATTCAATATTCTACAGGAGGACGAAACAAAAACCCCGGAAGAATGCGTAATGCTCGCCCGTGAGCGTTTACAAGGAGGCAAAGCATGAAAGAAGAAACTATGCACCGGCTAATTGTGCCGTTGAATCTGTGCGGCAAAGCTGGGTAGCCATGACGCAGGGGGACAGCGCACCTTGCGAAGATGATTACGATGCCTTATACGGGATTTACTGCTATCTTTCCGAGCAGGAAAAACGGCTGCTTGAGTGGAAAGAAAGTTTCTGGAAATATAGCAGATAAACCGCGCTTTTCGGCGGTCGTGCGCTAAAAATGTGCGCCAAGAAATAGCAAACAGAACGAATAAACCGAGAAAGCGGACATAATAGGCGGGAACGGAGAAAAAAAGCAATAATTTTTGTGCAATATTGAGAGTTGTAATAACTGCCCCAAGAATGTACAATATTCTTGCCAATTAAAACGAACCGTTGCAATAC
>ERZ773225.3928-NODE-3928-length-12594-cov-15.697105_pt1 | contig 12594 bp, 8 predicted proteins | sample MGYA00580993_ERZ773225 | MGnify/ENA primary metagenome ERZ773225 (study PRJEB29015, sample SAMEA2737748) | human gut metagenome | biome: human gut; feature: human-associated habitat; material: faeces | place: China | collected 2012 ... | reverse complement strand
CCCCACCAGAGGCTCTGCCTCTGGACTCCGCGAAGGGTCTTCGACCCTCTCGACACCCTTTTCGCGATTGAGTTGGTCGCATCTGCATACTGCTTCCGCGTGTTTATCCACAGGATACCCACACAATTCACGCGATTTCAGGGAAATAAAACCACATTTACATCATGGTCGTGGGGTTATACTCAAAGTACACCTCCGCGCCCTCCTGCTTCTCCCGCGCCAGCTCACTCAATGCCGCGGCGAACTGCTCCGTCTCCGGATGCACCAGCAGCTTCATCAGCACATGCCAGCGCGTTTTTCCGCGCAAAACCGTGATGCTCGGCTGGTCAAGCCGCACCATCAGCGCCCGCTTCTTCCACTGCGGATGCGCCGCCAGCAGTTCCTCGCACCGCGCATGAAGCATTGTCGCGACCTCCCGCGCCTTCTGCGGCGAATTGCTCTCCACCAGCAGGCGCGCCAGAATCGTGAACGGCGGATACAGCCCCGTCCGCCGGCGATCGAACTCCAGCTCGAAGAACGCGCGGTAGTCCTGCGCGGCGGCGGTCTGAATCACCTCATCCTCCGGCTTGTACGTTTGGATGATGACCTGCCCCGGCAGTGTGCCGCGTCCGGCGCGCCCGGCGACCTGCGTCAGCAGCTGGAATGTCCGCTCCCGCGCGCGGTAGTCGGGCAAATTCAGCGTCATATCCGCCGCAATCACGCCCACCAGCGTCACCTTCGGGAAATCCAGCCCTTTAGCGATCATCTGCGTGCCGACAAGCAGCTTTGCGCGCCCGGAGCGGAACTCATCAAGCAGCTTTGCGTGACCATCCTTGCCGGAGGTCGTGTCAATATCCATGCGGATGACGTTTTCCTGTGGGAAGAGCTTCTTCAATTCTTCCTCGATTTTCTGCGTCCCCGCACCGAAATAGCGGATGTACTTGCTGCCGCATTTCGGGCAGGTGTTCGGCGGCAGCGCGGCGAATCCGCAGTAGTGGCAGTGGAGTTTCGCCTCGGTCTGCCCGCTGCCCACGACGTGGTAGGTCATGGCGACATCGCAGTTCGGGCATTTGACGACATAGCCGCAGCTTCGACAGCTGACGAAGCTGTTGTACCCGCGCCGATTCATCAGCAGCATGGCCTGTTCGCCGCGCGTGACGCAGTTCTTGAGTGCCGCGACCAATTGCCCGGAAAATACGCTTCGGTTGCCGTTCTCCATCTCCTTGCGCATGTCCACCAGCGTGACCTGCGGCATCGGGCGGTTGCCGACGCGGGAGGGCATTTCAAGCAGCACATAATCCCCGCGCCGTGCCCTGGCGAAGGACAGGATGCTGGGCGTAGCGGAGGCAAGCAGAAGCGTCGCGTGCTCATTTTCGCATCGGCGGATGGCAACTTCGCGCGCGTCATATCGCGGATGACGGTCGGAGATGTACGTCGATTCGTGCTCCTCATCCACGACAATCAGCCCTAAGTTCCCGCACGGCGCAAACACCGCTGACCGTGCGCCGATGACGACCCGCGCGTCGCCGCGCCGGATGCGCCGCCACTCATCAAAGCGCTCGCCCGCGCTGAGCCGCGAGTGCAGCACCGCCGCAACCGCCCCGAACCGCGCCCGAAACCACATGACCATTTGCGGCGTGAGGGCGATTTCCGGCACGAGAATCATGGCGGATTTCCCCTGCACGAGCGTCTGGCGCACGAGGCGGATGAACACCTCGGTTTTGCCGCTGCCCGTCACACCGTGGAGCAGGTATTTCCCCTGTCCACTGCGCAAATCCGGCAGCATGACAGACAGCGCTTCCTCCTGCCCCGGCGTGAGGGGCGGGTCAGGGACGGCGGTGTCCGGCGTATTGCCGCCCGGCCGGCGCAGCACTTCTTCTTCCCGCAGGGCAATTAGCCCCGCTGCTTCTATCTGGCGCAGCGCTTGCAGCGGCTCGCGGACAAGCAGCTTCAATTCCTCCACCGGGTGTGTCCGCCCGTCGGATAAGACCGTCAGCAGCAGACGCCGTTTCGGTGAGCGTTTCTCCGCCAGTGCCGCCGCTTCCAGCATTTCGCGCGGCTTCGCGGCCTGCGCGACCGTCTGCGTTTTCACCTGAATGCGTCCACCGCGCATTTGGGCGGGCAGCATCAGCCGCAGCGTTTCCGCCAGTGGGCAATGCACGTCGTCCGCCATCTGCTGGGCGAGCGTCAGCAGCGGGGGGCAGATAGCGGCATAATCCTCCAGCGGGCGGAGGATGTCGCGGAGCTTTTCCGGCGGCACGTCCGTCTCCTGCGTCAGGGAAAGGACGACCCCCTCCTTGCGCATCCGCCCGAACGGAACTTCCACGCGCTGCCCGGCGGTGAGCGTCATGCCGTCCGGAATGCGGTAGGTAAACGTGTGCGCAACATTCTCATGCACAATGTCCACAATTACCTGTGCGTACAGGACACTCACCCCTTTCTGCTCAATGCGCTAATACACCATTGTTTATTATACATCGGAATGCCGAAGGGGTCAAGGAAAAAAGGCATGTTTCTGCGATTTCCCAAAACGAAAAAAGCGGTCGCGCGACCGCTTTTCAATGCGCAATGATTTCTCAAATTGCTAATTACTCCTCGCATTTTCCGTGAATCACATGGATGGCAACGATGACGACCCCCGCCAGCATTTCCGCAACGGACATCCCCATCAGCACACCCGAAAAGAATTCCTTGACATGGCTGCCGCCGACCAGCGCAGACAATGCGTTGCTCGCGATGCCCAGCAGAATCAGCAGAACGCCGTAGAGAATATGCTGCTCATAAACTGTGCGCTGCATCCGGCGCAGCAGGTCAAGCATCTGTGCGTCATGCGTCAGCTGCATTTCTTCCTTCTGCGGCGAATCCTTGCCGTTGAGCAGTTCCGGCAGGGTGATACCCAGCGCCGCGCAGAGCGCTTCCACCGCATCAGCATCGGGCAGACGTTTGCCCGTTTCCCAGCGCATCAAGGATTTCTGCGATACGCCAATTTTCTGCGCCAGCTGCTCCTGCGTCATGCCTTGCGCAGTGCGCTTGCCTGCGATATACTGACCAATTGCCGCCTGATTCATAAGCACACTTCCTTTGATAGCCGCACCCCTCTTGGAGTACTTTCCGTATCATAGCACGACTTTGTAACGAATGTCGGAAGTGTTTGTAAATATTTTGTGAACAATAATTGCGTCGAAACCGTTGCAAAAAGAACCTGTTCAAGCAGGAGAAAATGTGCTATAATAAGACATAATCAACCATACTGGAGGTGTTTCTGCGTGGCACACAAGCCTGTATTGTATATTGTGATTCCCTGCTACAACGAAGAAAGCGTACTGCCGATTACCAGCGGCATGTTCCGCGACAAGGTGCGTCAGCTCGCAGACGCGGGGAAAATCAGCGACGAGAGCCGCATTCTGTTCGTCAACGACGGCAGCAAGGACAAGACGTGGGAGATTATCACGGCGCTGTCCGCGAAAGACCCGTGCTTCCAAGGCATTGCGCAGAGCCGCAACCGAGGGCACCAAAGAGCGGTCTGGGCAGGGCTGATGGAGGCGAAAGACCGCTGCGACATCACCATCAGCATCGACTGCGACGGGCAGGACGATATCAACGCCATGGACGCGATGGTGGATGCGTACCTTGACGGCTGCGAAATCGTCTACGGCGTGCGCTCCAAGCGTGATACCGACACGTTCTTCAAGCGCTTCACGGCGGAAGGCTTCTACAAGCTGCTCAGCGCAATGGGCGCGGAGGTTGTGTTTAATCACGCGGATTATCGCCTGATTTCCAGCCGTGCCCTGCAGGAATTGGCGAAATTCCGTGAAGTAAACCTGTATCTGCGCGGGATGGTTCCGCTGGTCGGGTTCAAGTCCACCAGCGTCTCTTACGAGCGCCACGAGCGCATTGCGGGCGAAAGCCACTATCCGCTGAAGAAGATGCTGGGGCTGGCGTTCGACGGCATCACAAGCCTATCGGTCAAACCGATTCGCATGGTGTTCTTCGCCGGGCTGTTTATCACGATTCTGTCATTCATCGGCATTATCTGGGCAGTGATTGCCGCGATTGCCGGGCATTCGGTGGCTGGCTGGGCGTCGCTGGCTTGTCTGGTATGCTTCGTTGGCGGGATGCAGTGCCTGTTTCTGGGTATCATCGGGGAATACATCGGCAAAATCTACTTGGAAGTCAAGCAGCGTCCGCGGTATATTATTTCGGAACGCACAGCGGAGATGGATGAGAAGAAGGAGTAACGGCACACCCACTAATCGCATTTTCGATAAAATCCAAGTAACATGGGTGTGCGTGCGAAGGAGTCCAGATGGCGACCGCAAAGCCCTCTGGTCGCCTCCGCAGAGGCGAAACCCCTGCCGCGATAAAGAAGTACCAATAGTACCACTATAAAAGGAAAAAGGAGAACACAACACACATGCTCTACGAAGGCAAAATCTGGCTTGGAACGGGTGAACATCCCGTCTGCCTGCTGCCGCAGATGGCAAACCGCCATGGTCTCATTGCCGGGGCGACCGGCACGGGCAAAACCGTCTCCCTCAAGGTGCTGGCAGAGGGATTTTCGGACATGGGCGTGCCCGTGTTTCTCGCGGATATCAAGGGCGATCTCGCCGGGATGGTGCAGCCCGGCACACACAGCGACAATATCGCCAATCGCCTGACGCAGTGCGGCGTGCCGACGTTCGAGTACCGCGCATTCCCGACCGTGTTCTGGGACGTGTTCGGCAAAGAGGGGCATCCCGTCCGCACGACCGTGAGCGAAATGGGGCCGACGCTGCTCGCGCGGCTGATGAACCTCAACGATACGCAGGCGGGCGTACTGAGCATCCTCTTCCGCGTCGCGGATGACGAGAACATGCTCCTGCTCGACCTCAAGGACTTGAAGGCCATGCTTGCCTACGTCGGTGAGCACGCCAAGGAGTACACGCTCGATTACGGCAACGTGTCCATGGCATCTGTCGGTGCGATTCAGCGCGCCGTCGCCATGCTGGAGGACGAGGGCGGCAATGCGTTCTTCGGCGAACCCGCGCTGAACATCGCCGACTGGATGCAGCTTGATGAAAGCGGGCGCGGCGTTATCAACATCCTCGCGGCGGACGTGCTCTACCGCAAACCCCGGCTGTACTCGACCTTCCTGCTGTGGATGCTGTCGGAGCTGTACGAGCTGCTGCCCGAATGCGGCGATTTGGACAAGCCGCGCATGGTGTTCTTCTTCGACGAGGCGCATCTGCTCTTCGACGACTGCCCCAAGGCGCTGCTGGAAACGCTGGAGCAGGTCGTCCGGCTGATTCGCTCCAAGGGCGTCGGCGTGTATTTCGTCACCCAGAACCCCTGCGACATTCCCATGAGCATTCTGGGGCAGCTTGGCAACCGCGTCCAGCACGCCCTGCGCGCCTACACGCCGCTTGACCAGAAGGCCGTCCGCACCGCTGCGATGACCTTCCGCGCGAATCCCGCGTTCGACACGGCAGAAGCCATCACCACGCTCAAAACAGGCGAAGCGCTGGTTTCCTTCCTCGATGCGGACGGTGCGCCGAGCATCGTCGAGCGCGCGACCATCCTCCCCCCGCAGAGCGCCATGAACGCCATTGACGGCGATGTGCGGCAGGAGTGCATCGAATCCAGCCCCTTCCGCGGCGTTTACGACACGCCGGTTGACCGCGTTTCCGCCTATGAAATGCTGGCAAGCGCGTTCCAGAAGGAGCAGATGCCCGCGCCGGAAGCCGCCGCGCCGCAGATTTCGACCGCTGCGCCGACGGTCAGCCGCCCCGATGCGTTCCTTGTGTTCGACCCGCAGTCAGGGCATTATGTGCAGCGCGAGGCTGCCCAGCCGATGGCTCAGGCACAGCATGCCGCACAGAGCAGCACGCCGCGTCCCGCGTGGATGGCGGCGGACGAACCTGCACGTCCGGCGTGGCAGAATCAGCAGGAGCAGCAGCCGATAAGTCAGGCGCAGCCTGTCCCGGTGCTGACTGTGCAGCAGCCGCAGGTACAGAACATGCTGGTGATGGTCTACGACCCGGCAAGCGGGCAGTATGTGCAGAAGATGATGCCGATGCAGCTTGACCCCGCGACGGGCAATTACGTCCCGGCTCAGGCGCAGACCGCAGCAGCGCCGACAACGACGAAGGCACAGGAGCGCGAGGCGGAGAAGCAGCGCAAAGCGGCTGAAAAAGCCGAGAAGGATCGCCAGGCGGAAGAACGCCGGAAGCACGCGGATGAACTGCGCGAAGAACGTGCCGCGCGCGCCCGGAAGAACGACTCATTGCTGGGGCGCGTGCAGAATACGGCGATTAACACCGCAACCCGCGAAGTGACGCGGCAGGTGACGCGCGGGATTCTGGGCGGAATCACGGGGCTGTTCGGGGGAAACAAGAAGTAATTATTGATATACGCAAAGCGGGTGCATGGAGTTTGAAGCTCCGCGCACCCGCCTTTTTTATACTATTTCCAAATTCGCGGCGCAAGCAGATGGCGCAGGCGAATGCAGGAAATAGTATTAGGTAACACCGCACAAATGAGGTGGTCGGCTGACGAATGGATTTTTCGTCAGATGCAAATGCAAATTTCGAAGGTTTACTGGCGGTAAATCGAGAAATTTGCATGCCGCAGATGGCGGAAAAGACATCGGCAGACGCGCCGCCGAGTTGTGCGGTGGTGCCTTAGTCCACCGTAATCAGCCCTGGATACTGCGCCATCACTTCGTCCGCCTGATTCACGAACGTCGTTACTGCCGACGGCTGCGCCTCAAACGGCTTTCCTTCCACCAGCACCTCGACTTTCTTCACGCCCGGAAATTGGCTCGCCGTGAACACAATCGCCCGGAGCGCCTGACTTGTCGCCGCGCTTGCGTCCTCCGCCGTCGCAAGGGACGCAAATTCTTTTGTGAAGTCAATTGTCGCGACACCGTTCTTCAGCGTCACCGACCGCAGACCACAGTCCTTCGGCAGCGGAATTTCCAGCCCGCTGTCCTTCTCCGGGCCTTTCGCCAGTTCCAGCATTGCTGTGGTCAGGTCAGCAGGGGAAAACACCGTCCGCGTAACAGGCACCATCAGCCGCCCGTCCGCCGACGGGAAATACAGCTGCACCCGCGACGCATTTGTCAGGTTTGCCGTCGTCTCCACGCTTTCCAGATTCACGCCGTCCGCCTTGAACACGCCGGATACGTCTGTCCCGTGCGTCAACTGCGAGCGCTTCTGACCGTCAAAGAGGAATGTCACTTCCTGTACGCTGTCGAACCCGCACAGCGCCGCCGCTGTCCCCTGCACCATCAGCAGCTCTTCCTCCGCGTTCTGGCAGCTCAGCGCCTCCTTGCTCAAGTCCACGCGCGCCTTGCCGCCAGAAATGTCCAAATCGAACGTCACGCCCTCTGGAATAACGTTCCGCAGCCCCATCCGCGCCGCCGCGAGGTCGTTCTCGGACGACTTCACCATCAGGCTCAGCGTCGCCTTCGCCACGCCGTCCTGCAGCGGAATCTGGCGCGTGACCGGCACGAGATACCCCTCGCCGTCCTCATACCAGCAGACGGTAGCGGTCATTTCGACATCCGGCGATGCGTCCGCGATGGTTTGGGTGCTGACATCGGGGGTGAAGTCAGTCTGCTGCATGGCGGTTTGGGTCTGCTGTCCGCCGCGGACGGCGAGGACAACTACAAGCGCCGCCGCAGAGACAATGAGCAGCCGTTCCATCGTGATGCGGCTGGGGAGATGAAGGGATTTGAGGGATGGAAGTTTCGGAAGTTTGGGAAATTTCATGTTTGTCCGCCTCCTTGCCCGTTGATTCGGCTGATGGATGGTATGCGGGCGGGCGGCGGAAAAGAAGGGCGTGTGGAAAAGAAAAAACGGGGGCAGGGAGCATTGCATCCCCCCTGCACCCGTCCCTTTGCAATTTTCCCTTCAGCCCAATCAGCCGATATATTCCTTCCCGCCCATGTACATCCGCAGCGCTTCCGGAATGCGGACGCGGCCGTCGGCCTGCAGGTTGTTTTCGAGGAAGGCAATCAGCATACGCGGCGGCGCAACACAGGTGTTGTTCAGCGTATGCGCGAAGTATTTGCGGCCGTCGTCGCCCTTGACGCGAATCTTCAAGCGGCGCGCCTGCGCATCGCCCAGATTCGAGCAGCTGCCGACCTCAAAGTACTTCTTCTGGCGCGGAGACCACGCTTCCACATCCAGCGACTTCACCTTCAAGTCAGCAAGGTCGCCGGAGCAGCATTCCAGCGTGCGAACCGGGATGTCCATCGAGCGGAAGAAATCAACGGTGTTCTGCCACAGGCGGTTGAACCACATCGGGCTGTCCTCCGGCTTGCAGACGACGATCATCTCCTGCTTCTCGAACTGGTGGATGCGGTACACGCCGCGCTCCTCAATGCCATGCGCGCCAACTTCCTTGCGGAAGCAGGGGGAATAGCTGGTCAGCGTCTGCGGCAGCTGGCTTTCGTCCAGAATCGTATCAATGAACTTGCCGATCATGGAGTGCTCGGACGTACCAATCAGATAGAGGTCTTCGCCCTCGATCTTGTACATCATGTTCTCCATCTCGGCGAAGCTCATCACGCCCGTCACCACGTCGCCGTGGATCATGTACGGCGGGATGCAGTAGGTGAAGCCGCGGTCGATCATGAAATCACGGCCATAGGACAGAATCGCGGAGTGCAGGCGAGCAATATCGCCCATGAGGTAATAGAAGCCGTTGCCGGAGGTCCTGCGGGCGCTGTCAAGGTCGATGCCGTGCAGGCGCTCCATGATATCCACATGATACGGAATCTCGAAATCCGGCACGACGGGTTCACCGAAGCGCTCAATTTCCACGTTCTGGCTGTCATCCTTGCCAATCGGCACAGACGGGTCAATGATGTTCGGAATAACGAGCATCCGCTTGCGGATTTCCGCCTGCAATTCGTCTTCCTTCGCCGCCAGACCCTCCAGATCCGCCTTGTAAACGGCGACCTGTTCCTTCGCCTTTTCGGCCTCTTCCTTCTGACCCTTGCCCATCAGCATGCCAATCTGCTTGGACGCAACCTTAATTTGGTTGCGCAGGGTGTCCGCCTGCTGAATCGCGGCGCGGTACTCCTTGTCCATCTCGACGACTTCGTCGACCATGACGAGCTTTTCGTCCTGAAACTTCTTGCGAATGTTCTCCTTCACCAATTCGGGATTGGTACGGAGCAGATTGATGTCCAGCATCGGAAAAAATCCTCCTTTTTTGCTTGGCGGAAACCAAAAAGGCTTCCCATCCCGTAAAATTCCGGGACGAGAAGCTCGCGTTGCCACCCAGTTTGCCTGACGCACGTCAGACCACTCATGCTCGCGGTATCGGGCGAACCCGGCAGACTCCTCGTCTGCCCCCATTCAGGAGTGGAAGAAGCACCCGCGCCCTGCCGCCTCGCACCATCCGGCGGCTCTCTGGAAGGACAAAAGCTGCTTTTCTCCCGTCAAGCGGGGTCATTTGACAGGCTTATTATACGCCATTTTGCGCGCTGATGCAAGAGGGAATTTCAACTTTTGGGCGAAATGGCGCACATCCGCAAAGTTGTTACAAAAAAATTAAATTTTCGTACATGACAACGTTTTCCCCTTTTGATTCGTCTGATAAGTAGAATATCGTAGGAGGTACATTTCCGAATGAAACGCCTGATTTCGCTTTTGCTCTGCGCGCTGCTGATTGTACCCGCTTTGGCGGAGGACGCGTCTGATTTCGAGCCAATTCCGTGGGATATCAAGGTTTCCCCCAACCTGCCGAACCCGGATTGCTACCTGCCCAATAACGGCGGCTACCATGATGATTCCATCGACATCCAGATTAACGTCACCTACTGGACGCAGGATTTGCAGCAGGTTGATGCACCCGGCGAAGGCACAACAACCGTCATGTCCGCACGCGTCAAGCTGACCGACGTGAGCCAGTTCCGCACGGGCTTCGCGAACAAGTACCCGTCGAAGCAGGCGCGCCACGTTAACGACATGACGAAGCGCTTCAACGCCGTCATGGGCATCGACGGCGACTACTGCCTCTACCATGAGCAAGGCATCGTCGTCCGCAACGGTCAGACGCTGCGGATGCGTCCGCATAAGGGCCGCGACGAGCTGATTGTGGACAAAAATGGCGACTTCCACCTCATCACCTACACAACGCAGGCGAAGTGGGACGAGTACATTGCCGGCGGCGGTACCGTCCTGCACGCCTTCTGCTTCGGCCCCGCGCTGGTGGTGGACGGCGTTCCGCTCACAAACCTTGATAACGTGACCATCGACAACGGCAAAGCCAAGAAAGCCCAGCGAATGGTCATCGGGCAGATCGGCAAGCTGGAATACCTGATACTGACGAACGAGGGGCCGGAAAGCACCGCCCCGAAATCCGTCGGCTTCGACCTTGTGCAGATGGCGAACCTGTGCGTGCAGTTTGGGCTGGACAACGCCTACAACCTCGACGGCGGCTCATCAAGCACGATTGCGCTGAATAATCAGAAGATTAACTCGCCATCGAGCCACAAGAACCGCATGGTTGGGGATTGCATTTGGTTCGCGACGCTGGTAAAGGAAGAGACGTGGCGGGAGAAGGAGTCGGTACAGACGGTAGAAGTGGAGGAAAATAAGTGAACCTCGCGGTGCGCAGGCGATTGGCAGACCTGCGCACCGTGCTTTTTTGGGGGCAAATTCACCGTCAAGGAAGCGGCAGGTGCAGAAAAATAGGGATGAGGTCAGGAAAAACATCGAGACTGCAATGCGTTCTGCTTAAAAATGCAAAATTCCGCCCCAAAACACGAAAAAAGCCCTGCAAAATGCAAGGCTTATGGAGCTGATAACCAGATTTGAACTGGTGACCTCATCCTTACCAAGGATGCGCTCTACCAACTGAGCTATATCAGCATCCGTGTGCCGGCGAGTGAATCGCACTGACAACATTGATATAATAGCACACTTCTTCGGAAAATGCAAGAGGGAAAATGAAATTTTTTTCGGGAAATTTGCGAAAAATATCGCTTGCGGGAAAATCAGCAGATTTCAGCACGGAAAATCAGCGTTTTCGGTGGAAAAAATGCGTTCCAGCCTTGACAAAGTGAGCGTTTGCGCCTATCATTACATTTGTTAGATTCTCACTTTTTCAGGAGGAAATCACGATGGCTGATTTGACGATGGACAAACTGGTTGCGCTGTGCAAAAACCGCGGTCTGATTTTTGCCGGAAGCGAACTGTACGGCGGTTTGGCAAATACATGGGACTACGGCCCGCTCGGTGTGGAATTCAAGAACAACGTGAAAAAGGCGTGGTGGCAGAAATTTGTGCAGGAAAGCAAGTACAATGTGGGGCTTGACTGCGCAATTCTGATGAACCGCGAAGTGTGGGTGGCGTCGGGTCACGTCGGCGGCTTCAACGACCCGCTGATGGACTGCAAGGCGTGCAAGGCGCGCTACCGTGCAGACAAGCTGATTGAGGACTTCACCGGCGGCGCGGAAACCGGCGACGGCTGGACGAACGCTGAGCTGGAGAAGTACATTGCCGAGCACGACATCGTCTGCCCGAAGTGCGGCAAGAAGGATTTCACCGGCATCCGCCAGTTCAACCTGATGTTCAAGACCCACGCGGGCGTGATGGAAACGCCGGAGAACGAGATTTACCTGCGTCCCGAAACCGCGCAGGGCATCTTCGTCAACTTCGCCAACGTCATGCGCTCCATGCGCAAGAAGCTCCCGGCGGGCATCGCGCAGATTGGCAAGTCCTTCCGCAACGAAATTACCCCCGGCAACTTCATCTTCCGTGTCCGCGAATTTGAGCAGATGGAGCTGGAATTCTTCTGCAAGCCCGGCGAGGATTTGCAGTGGTTCGACTACTGGCGTTCGTTCTGCAAGCAGTGGCTGCTTTCGCTGGGCATCAAGGAGGACAGCCTGCGCCTGCGCGACCATGAGCCGGAGAAGCTGGCGTTCTACTCCAAGGCGACGACGGACTTCGAGTTCCTGTTCCCGTTCGGCTGGGGCGAGCTCTGGGGCATCGCCGACCGCACGGATTACGACCTGACGCAGCATCAAAACCATTCCGGCAAGTCGCTGGAATACCTCGACCCGGTGACGAACGAGCGCTACATCCCCTACTGCATCGAGCCGTCGCTGGGCGTTGACCGCATGGTGCTGGCGTTCCTGTGCAATGCTTACGAGGAGCAGGAGCTGGAGGGCGGCGACGTGCGCACGGTGCTGCACCTGCATCCGGCGCTGGCGCCCTACAAGGCTGCTGTTCTGCCGCTGCAAAAGAACAAGCTGGGCACGCTGGCGAGCGAAATCCACGCGGATTTGGCGAAGTATTTCCCGGTGGATTACGACGAGACGGGTTCGATTGGCAAGCGCTATCGCCGTCAGGACGAAATCGGCACGCCGTTCACGATTTGCGTGGACTTTGACACCGAAGCGACGCAGTCGGTCACGGTTCGCGACCGCGACACCATGCTGCAGGAGCGCGTGGCGCTGAAGGATCTGCGCAGCTACATCGAGGAGCGGATGCGCTTCTAATTTCGCCCGTTTCCCTCATAAACACGCGGGCACTGTATGCAGCCGCATCCAACTCAATCGCGCGAAAGGGAGTCCAGAGGGTCGAAGACCCTTTGGCAGGGTCAAGGGGCAGCGCCCCT
>ERZ773225.3924-NODE-3924-length-12609-cov-7.044129_pt1 | contig 12609 bp, 9 predicted proteins | sample MGYA00580993_ERZ773225 | MGnify/ENA primary metagenome ERZ773225 (study PRJEB29015, sample SAMEA2737748) | human gut metagenome | biome: human gut; feature: human-associated habitat; material: faeces | place: China | collected 2012 ... | reverse complement strand
GCGCTTCTTGGTTCGTTCTTCTCGCTGCTGAGAAGAATGAACAAATAAAGCGAATCTCATGCAACCGAGACTATCTTTTACAAGAAAAGAAAATCATTAGCATTCAACCTTCTCCCCCTGCCGTGTCCCGTAGCCTTACGGGGTGTTTTGTAGCGCAAAATATAGGGGAGGTGGCACGAAGTGACGGAGGGGTTAATAAAAAACGGAAGCCCTTCTGGGTTCATTCTTCTCGCTGCTGAGAAGAATGAACAAAAAATAAAACTCCACTACCGATACAGTACTTGAAAAGAAGAAATAAAACCCAATTCTGCGATAACGAAAGTATGATTCTCAAAAAAATAGATAACACACAGACAAAACCGAGGCTTGTTTCTATTAACCCTTTACACTATCTTTGCACGAAGCAAAGGAAAAGAAAAGTGGAACAAGATTTTCTGAACAGTCTGAACGACCAGCAACGCGAAGCTGTGCTCTATACCGATGGACCGGAATTGGTTATCGCCGGAGCCGGGTCGGGTAAAACAAGAGTACTTACCTACAAAATAGCACACCTGCTGCAAATGGGATATCCGCCCTACCGGCTGCTGGCACTCACCTTCACCAACAAAGCGGCCAACGAAATGAAAGAACGCATCGCCGCATTGGTAGGGACAGAGACAGCTCAACGCTTGTGGGCAGGGACGTTTCACTCCATTTTCTCCCGCATACTCCGAGCCAATGCCGACCGGCTCGGCTATCGTCACGACTTCACCATCTACGATGCCTCCGATTCCCTGTCGCTTATAAAAAGCATTATCAGAGAACTTCAACTCGACGATAAGACATACAAACCCACAACCGTGCAAACGATTATTTCCCAGGCGAAAAACGACCTCACCGATCCGCAAGCCTATGCGCGAAACCGGGAACGTGTCGAATGGGATACTCGTTCGAAACGACCTTTAATCCATAAAATATATCAACGTTATCAACAACGCTGTTCCGTGTCGGGGGTAATGGATTTCGACGACCTGCTGCTCAATACCAATATACTTTTCAGGGACCACCCCGACGTGCTGCAACACTACCGCAACCTGTTCGCCTACATCTTGGTAGACGAGTATCAAGATACCAATTTCGCCCAACACCACATCGTCAGCCAGTTGGGAAAAGACCACAACCACATCTGCGTGGTGGGCGACGATGCCCAGAGCATTTACTCGTTCCGGGGAGCGAATATCCACAATATACTCGGACTGAGTAAAGAGTTCCCGGGATTGAAAATATTCAAACTCGAACGAAACTACCGTTCCACTCAAAATATCGTCAATACGGCCAACAGCCTCATCGCCAAGAACAAGGAGCAAATACCCAAACAAGTATTCTCCGAAAAAGAACAAGGAAACAAAGTACAAGTAATAAGTGCCTATTCCGATTTCGAAGAAGGCTTTATCGTCTCGAACCGTATTGCCGAAATGCGTCTCACGACTCACTGTGATTACAACGACTTCGCTGTCCTCTATCGCACGAACGCACAGTCCCGTGAATTGGAGGAAGCTCTGCGCGAGCGTAACATACCCTACCGCATCTACGGAGGCATGTCGTTCTACCAAAGGAAAGAAATCAAGGACGCCATCGCCTATTTCAGATTGACGATAAACCCCGATGACGAAGAAGCGCTCAAACGAGTCATCAACTATCCCGCACGGGGAATCGGAGACACCACGCTCTCGAAACTCATCGAACGGGCACACTCGCAAGAAGCCAGTATATGGAAGGTGATTTCCGACCCCATAGGCTACAATCTGGCAGTCAATAACGGCACATTGAACAAGTTGAAAACCTTCAAGGACCTCATAGACGAATTACGCTACGAAGCCGATAAAAAGAACACACCGGAACTGGCGGAAACGATTATCAAGCGGTCGGGCATTTGGGGTGAGATTTCCTCGGATCGTACCCCCGAAAACATCAACCGGCAAGAGAACATCGAAGAACTTTTGAACGGTGTCCGTGAATTTTGCGTGGGGCGCAAAGAAGCCGGAAAAGAACAAACCTCCCTATCCGACTTCTTGGCCAAAATTTCTCTGGCGACAGATCAAGACAACGGCGATGAAACCGAGCAAGATAAAGTAACCTTGATGACGGTCCATGCATCGAAAGGGTTGGAGTTCAAACAAGTTTTCATCGTTGGAGTGGAAGAAGACCTCTTTCCTTCGGCCATGAGTAAAAACAGTGAACGGGAAATCGAAGAAGAACGACGTCTGCTCTATGTGGCCATCACCCGCGCAGGAGAAAACTGCACCCTCACGTATGCCCTCTCCCGCTATCGTCACAGACAAACAGTCTTCCCTTCACCAAGCCGGTTCATCAAAGACCTCGATTCTCGATACGTCGATATGCCGGTACAAACCAAACAAGAGTCTCCCAGAGAAACCATATCGTGGAACCGATTTCCATTCGATACGGAAAGACCGCGCAAAACTTCCCGATGGAACGAAGAAAATACAGATCGCACACCTGCACCGAGACCATTCGTTGCTCCGTCTCCGGGCAAACGGTTGACTAAGATAGACTCTAAACCCACAGGTGAAACCCATTCTACGACACAATCCACAGTCGCGACCGCTGCCGGGCAGGTAGAAATAGGAACACTCATCTGCCATGCCCGCTTCGGAAACGGAACCGTTACAGCCATAGAAGATACGGGAGACAACTGCAAAATAACCGTCGAATTTGAAAACGTCGGGCGCAAACAGCTCCTGCTCAAATTCGCCAAGTTCACAATCATAGAATAATTTTCATACGTCATGCACGATACGCTATCGCAAATACCATCACCCTGCTATGTTCTCGAAGAAGAACTATTGCGCCGCAACCTCGCTCTCATTCGCTCTGTCAAAGAAGCCGCCGGAGTAAATATTATACTGGCGTTCAAAGCCTATGCCCTTTGGAAATCATTCCCCGTCATACGGGAATATATTCCGCACTCCACAGCCAGCTCCATACACGAAGCACGGCTGGCATTCGAGGAGATGGGCAGTCCGGCACACACCTACTCACCGGCCTATACCGAGCGGGATTTCCCGACAATACTCAAATACAGCAGCCACATTACCTTCAACTCCCTGACTCAATTCGAACGGTTTTACCCCCAAGTAGTAGCCGACGGCAATCGGGTATCGTGCGGGTTGCGTATCAACCCCGAATATTCCGAAGTAGAAACCGACCTCTACAATCCCTGCGCACCGGGTTCCCGCTTAGGAATAACCGCCGACAAGCTGCCTGAACTTCCGCAGGGAGTGGAGGGGCTTCATTTCCACACCCTCTGCGAGTCCACCTCCTACGACCTCGAAAAGACTTTGGCACAGGTCGAAGACCGATTCGGGCATCTGCTCCCCCATATCAAATGGCTGAACATGGGAGGCGGTCACCTCATGACCCGCAAAGATTACGATACCGCACATTTGATTAACCTCCTCCGGGGCTTCAAACAAAGGCACCCCGGCCTCGAAATCATTCTCGAACCCGGCAGCGCATTCGCTTGGCAGACCGGTACATTAGTATCCACCATAGTCGATATAGTCGAGAACCACAGTATCAAAACAGCCATTCTCGACGTCTCTTTTGCCTGTCACATGCCCGACTGTCTCGAAATGCCCTATAAACCGGCGATACGAGGCTCGGTAGAACCCGCACCCGGCACATACGCCTATCGTATGGGAGGAAACTCTTGTCTGAGCGGCGACTATATAGGTGACTGGCATTTCGACCACGAATTGCAAATAGGAGACCGAATCATATTCGAGGATATGATTCACTATACGACAGTCAAGACAACCATGTTCAACGGAATCCCCCACCCCTCCATAGCCTGCCTCAAAAGCGACGGGAAAGCGGAAATCTGGCGGGAATACGACTACTACGACTATAAAACCCGAATGGATTGACAAGACATCGATCCCCCGGAACAAATCACAAAATACATTTGTTAATCGACAAAAAGCATAAAACAATGGGAACATTCTTAGGTATCGTAGCACTGCTCATCACCCTTGTCGCATTTATTCCCCTATTGGGATTTCTCAACTGGGTGGCCATACCCATATCGGTCATTTTCCTCATCATCTGTGCCATTCTCAAATCAGACAATGGCAAAACCCTCTGCATCGTATCTATCGTTTTGGGTATACTGCGCCTTATGCTTGGTGGAGGGATATTCTAATCTCCTACGAGACAATGAAAACTGTTTACAAATCAAAGGTCGATAAAGGCTTGCTAATCGCCATTATAGCAATTGTCCTTCTGTCCTACCTGCCGCTCCTGTTCGAATTCTCTTGGATAGCCCTCGCCTTATTGGTCGTCACGGCCGCTTTCATTGCCGACCCGTTCTGTAACACGAGCTACACCATAGACAACGGCACGCTGCATATCAAATGCGGCATATTCTTGTCGTCCTCCTTCCCGATCGACCGAATAACGAAAATCTCGAAAACCAATAGTTGTTTAAGCGCACCGGCCTTATCGATGGACAGGATAGAAATCCGCTTCGCCGACAAAAAGACTCTCGTCTTGTCTCCCAAACAGAGGCAAGCATTCATCGATCATCTAAGGAGTCTCAATCCCGATATAGTTGTAAAGCCACCTCTCTGATACGGAATGATTCCCCTACTCTAACGTGAGAAAGTCGGCGGCTAAACGAACAGACTCCCCGAATGCCGCAGGCTGTCCCGGCACGGTGATAAAGAGATGCACCGTATGAGGCAAAACCGTATGGCTCACGGCAACGCCGAGCCCGGAAAGTCTGGCCGCCAATTCCTTCCCCTGACATAAAAGAATATCCCGCTCGGCATTGACGATAAGCGTCGGCGGTAGCTGTTTCAGTAGCTCGTCATCGGCTACGCCCGGCGAGACAAGAGGCTGGCGAGCATCTCCTGTACCGATGTATGCGGCATTGAAAGCCTCCATCAATTGGGCATCGAGACCATATCCCTCGGCATAGTTTTTCCACGAAGACGAACCGTCTGCCCAAGCTTTTGTCACCGGATAAAACAACACGAGCGAACAAAGTGAAGAGCACATCGTTCCACTGTCCATGCGGCAAGAGTGAGAATCCTTTGCAAGAATTAGGTTAAGAGCCGTAGCAAGAGCAAGATTCCCGCCCGAACTATCTCCGCCGATAGATATCCGATCAGGAAAAAAGCCATACTCCCCGGCATGCTCGAAAGCGAATGCGACGGCCTCGGTACAAGCATTGAGGGCGGCAGGATAAGCATGTTCGGGTGCTAAGGGATATTCCACGGCCAACACAGCAATCTTTGCCCTATACGATAACTCCGCACAAAAATGAGCGCAACTATTGACACTCCCGAAACACCAGCCACCCCCATGTAAATAAATCAACACAGGCAACGGAATAGTATCGAATCCGACAGGGCGATACAAACGATAACGCCCTCCGATATCCGTTGTCACTACCCCACTTTTCGATTCAGGGTTCGTATTACGCGAATTACGCACAGATATCAAAGCGGTACAATCCCCGTTTATGGCGCGACGCACGGCATCGGCCTGTGTCTTTTGTAAACCCGCAGGCAAAGATTGAAGAAACGCACAAGTCTCCTTCTCCATCATTACACTACTCTGCGCTCTGCCACTCAATGAAAATACGACAAGTACGGCACACATGACCATTTTAGACACATAAAAAGTCGTACGACAAATACCCAACGGTCTCATACATTCATTATCCCTTTGATTGAGCTATCAAAGATACGCTTTTCCACACAAAACACACCTACCGACTCTATAATTCAATAGTATTTATCCGTGGTATTCTCAACACATAAGAAATTGACAGTTTAAAATCCAACTAAATTAATTATGATTTAATTTCAAATCCGTACCTTTGACATATTAAATACAGCAGTCGTTGCAAAGATGGAGGTTCTTTTCGGTTGTGATTCGCTTTCAAATTTGTATCTTTGACATATTAAATACAGCTGGAATGCCTGAATGGAGGACATTGGTATGTTGTGATTCGCTTTCAAATTTGTATCTTTGACATATTAAATACAGCACGATAATGAGAAAGGAGATAAGCCATGAAGTTGTGATTCGCTTTCAAATTTGTATCTTTGACATATTAAATACAGCTATTCGGCGGAAGCGGCGACAAGAAAAAGAGTTGTGATTCGCTTTCAAATTTGTATCTTTGACATATTAAATACAGCTACATACAAATTCCTAACTTCGTATTAGGAGTTGTGATTCGCTTTCAAATTTGTATCTTTGACATATTAAATACAGCGTTGGGAAATCGCACAACAAGCAATGGAGGGTTGTGATTCGCTTTCAAATTTGTATCTTTGACATATTAAATACAGCAGTAATATGTATAACCCTTGTAAAGTTACAGTTGTGATTCGCTTTCAAATTTGTATCTTTGACATATTAAATACAGCCAAACAAGAAGATTCATTTTATCAAATAGGTTGTGATTCGCTTTCAAATTTGTATCTTTGACATATTAAATACAGCTCCCGCATGGCAGCTTCATAGCCTTTCTTGGTTGTGATTCGCTTTCAAATTTGTATCTTTGACATATTAAATACAGCCTTTCACCAATTTATCCGTTTAATATGTTAGTTGTGATTCGCTTTCAAATTTGTATCTTTGACATATTAAATACAGCAGGTGTCATACATTAACACACCCAACGATCGTTGTGATTCGCTTTCAAATTTGTATCTTTGACATATTAAATACAGCTATTTAGAAGGAAGCTCAAATACACTACGGTTGTGATTCGCTTTCAAATTTGTATCTTTGACATATTAAATACAGCACCGAAAATAACGAACCCATTACAGATGGGTTGTGATTCGCTTTCAAATTTGTATCTTTGACATATTAAATACAGCTTACTGTTACCAGGAGATACTTATCCTATTGTTGTGATTCGCTTTCAAATTTGTATCTTTGACATATTAAATACAGCTTAGCGATGGTTCATACAACGCATGGATTGTTGTGATTCGCTTTCAAATTTGTATCTTTGACATATTAAATACAGCTGCTTTTTTTCTGCGTCTTGGTCGTCCATAGTTGTGATTCGCTTTCAAATTTGTATCTTTGACATATTAAATACAGCATATCCGTCTGATAAACATGGAGGGCTTCTGTTGTGATTCGCTTTCAAATTTGTATCTTTGACATATTAAATACAGCACAATTTGTATAGTCATTTAATAGTCAAATAATTACACAATCAATTAGAATTAAAAATTAGAGCTGTATTTTATTAAAAAGCCGGTTAAAAAACCGGCTTTTTGTTTTTCAAAAGAGTTCGAGTTGTTGAGGTAGAACCTGTGGCTTAACCTCTTTCTTCCCATAGAAAATTTCCATCATACCGAATTGTTTATCAGTAACACAGAGAATACCTACTTTTCCAAACGGCGGTAAAGAAAGCTTCACCCGGCGGATATGTACATCGGCATTCTCCCTACTAGGACAATGCCGCACATAAATGGAAAATTGGAACATCGTAAATCCATCTTGCAACAGTTTCTTACGGAAGTCGGCATACAATTTACGTTCTCGTTTCGTCTCTGTTGGCAAATCGAAAAATACCAATACCCACATAATACGATATTCGCTGAATCTATCCATATTAATTATAATTCTGGATAGATGATTTTACGCAACTCTCCGTTAAAACATTTGTATAAAGAGGCGGTAGTTTGGTCGACAGCGACCATCAAAGGACTACGCCGCCCTTGAATGCCTACCTCTACCACCGGTAAAGACAATAGCTTTGCTTTCAATTCGGTTGTTAACCTCGAATAGTCTTTCCCACTTTCCATGATTTCACAGACCAAGCCATCGACATAGGGGCGATAAGGCTCCATCACATCATCGGCCAAACAATATGCATTATAACGATTATGATGATGTATGCCCAAAGTAGGTAACAATCCGCTAATAACGAGCGACCGGGAGACAACAGCCCGAAGAATGGCATAACCATAATTGAGTAGATTGTTGGGAGGATCGCCGTCTCTGTCTCTGCGAAAACTATCGAGGTGAGGGAATATACTCGACCAATAATAGGCGGCAGCCCGTGCCTCCATATTATCGATGTCTCCACTACGGACTTCGCCCACCCATGCCCGCATATTTTTAGCTACAATCCCCCGGCTCTCCAAAATTGCAGCTTGATTGGCAATCTTTTGCTGCACTGTCTGTTGCCAAAGTTGCTTTTTCAAAGGTAACGAGGCATTAAGTTGGTCTCGGAACCGTTCGTTTTGTGTCGTGTTCCCACAAAGGGGCAGTACGAGTCCCACAGGCAAACGACTTTTATCGCAAGTGATAATAGCGCAATTATTTTCGAGAAGGGCTTCGAGCAATCCTTGTGTGATCGTTATCTGCGAATGATCGAGTACGACCACTCCTATATCCTCGATAGGAATCGTCCGTTCCGCCGCCTTTTTGAACGTATCGGGTAATGTGTCGTTATTCGACACTTCTGGCAGACGCAGTACTAGCTGGGCATTGCGCAAACTCAGATACGAGGGATTCCCAAAATATAATGTGCGTTTGATCATGATATTTCCTTTATTTCACCCAAAACTGAGATATGCACCTTATGAGGATTTAATCCCAATAACGACTTTATACTCACCCTTTTTAGTTTTCCCATCTGCCTAGACAATTCCAAATTGAGCTTTCCATCGTACTTATCTTCGACAGAAGTTTCTGTATGATACCTAAAATTATAATCACCTTTACTTAATTTTTGTACTCGATAAAGATATTTGTTCAATAATGCATAGTCTTGTTGATCCATAGCATAACGATAATCTTCCTCATTCATTCCTAAAATAAACATCTCATTTTGCTGCAATGAAAGAACAAATTGCCATTTTACATCAGGTAAGGATTCTAAAACGTTTTCAGATATATCGTTTCGCTGAAGTATATTATCCCAAATAGTATCTGGTTGAGTGACAATAGCCGGTATACCTACCCGACAGCGATCCACTGCTTCCCAAAATGTAACGGTTCGTTCCTTATACTTGCCATCTTCATCTCTATAAATAGCAACATGATGATTGTTCCCCGGATTGACCCAAGCAACAGGATTTCCCTTATCATCTTTTTTGAGTGGAACTAACGTATTAATCGCCGGCTTCGCAAAACAACGAACCGTGCGAATTGGAATACGACACTCCTTATCTATATATACAGGTTTAGCAAACGCCTCTTTGGGATTATCATTATATTGAGCAAGCCTACCGGAAAGGATTCTATGAATACGCTTGTCCACAACTTTTTCCTTATCCAACATTTCCCGATTAATCGAGGTTATCGGATACTTCATTACAGCACGCTGCTTTTGTATAACATGACCTAGCTCATCTTTCTCCCACACATAAATTACGCCATATACACTCTCTTCGCTCAACGCACCTCGTGGAATTAAAACTGACTGGACGGAAATACGTTTTCGGTTCTTACGAATATATCGCTTGCCGGGAGTCACCGCACGCTTACCGGCTCTAAACGACACTAATATTCTATCAACAGCCTCACGGACTTGTGCAACTGAGAAATGAGGTTGTGACTGTATATAACGTTCCAAACTCATTTTGTTGAAATCCGGTCCTTCTTCTGCTCTCAAATTATTCAGACGCTGAATATACGCCTGTTTGGTACAGGCAATCGTAAGTGCATCAATGGCATGGTGGCGATGATCGAATCTCTTACTCCAATCCTTTATTTGCTCTCTCCTAATGACACTGCCCCTATGGTTTACCTCTATTACCTCGGTTAAACCCACTTTCTTATATCGGTCAAAATTAAGATCGTGTAATACGGTATCCCAGCCCCAAACATGTCGCAAGAAACTGGTAACCGAACCACTCGTAGCCGTCACATTATAACAAACCGATGTCAGAATCTCTTTGGCTTTCCTTGCTATATACTGACTCTCTCGTAATTGTCGATCTATGAAATCGGTAGAAATTTTATCGACTGGGGTTAATAAATTTTGCAACTTGGTCTTGCTGATTTGATTGTTTGTGTACATTGTGTTAACTCGTTCGACATAGTCGGACAGGGCTTTTTCGCCTTTTGATTTCATATAATCATATGCAGTGCGATTATTTTTCTCTTTATTACAGCTACGACAAGAACAAACTTTATTTGCAAAACTATCGTCGAAATACAATGATTTAGGAATAATATGTTCTACCTCGACATCAAATCCTCGCAAAAAATCCCCCACATCTACCGGTTGCCCGCAATAGATACAACAGTGTTTCGATTCCTCCCACATTTTATATTTCTGTATGCGAGATCGAGTTGGCACACCATATTCAACTATACGTTTAGCAATTTGCTCATTTTCCCTTTGATTCTTATTTATACTTTTATATGTATTAGAACGTTCTTCTTTACTTTGTTTCAATTCACGAGCCAACTCCACACGGATCTCATCGAATCGTCCATATTTTTCCATAAGCGCATTCACCACATTAACCATTTGATTGAGAATCTTCTCAACCACTGGTTGCCGAAGCTCGTTCTTTTTAATCGCCGGTAATCTATCCAGCAAAGCGTGCGCCTCATTTTCAGCCTTTGTATAGTTATTGCTATGGGTATACCCAGCAGCCTCACAAGCTTCTGCATAGTTCATGCCTAACTGCAAAAATGGCAATATGCGACGTATAGCCTTGCTCGATTTATTTCCAAAACCAGCTTTCACCAAATCGATAGCGCTCAGTCGTTCTAAAACCTCGTCATCATCAATTCCGAATTTCTGTCGCAACACCGACTGTAACTGCTCCCGATCGTCAATCGAATACAATACATGCCACAGCCGATAAAGCGGTTCCTGCTCAAACGACAGACTAATCATGGGAATAATCTCACCCGTTTCAGTATTAACCATCGACGAAGATTCCTCTTGAAGATTAAATTGCAACAATCTTTTCTTATCAGGATAATTGCCCAAAGCTCGTTCGATTTCCACTCGGGTTTTGTTCCCTTGTATTCCAGTCTTAAACTGCTCACCCAACCGGTAACCATACGTCTTGGACAAACCCAACAGTTTCAAGAGATCGCTACCTTTGAGTTTCTCGTGAGTATTCAAAAAATCAAACAAAGCTGCTCTTTGCTCCGCCGAAATAAAAACAATTTCATTCCGACGGTCCTTGACTACAATATTATTGATACTCTCCCACAAACGGCATACTTGAAACAATGGAGAAGTGCGCGGTGCTACCTTAGGGCCAGCTTCGGTCTTTTTACCGGCCGCATTCAGATAGAAACGCTTTTCAAATTCACAGCGCGACACCAAGTATTTGCACGACTTTAACGGTCGTTGGTAATATATAATCTCATCTCTAATACATCTGATTGTCTCATCAGTCAATATATCGGGATAAAATTTTCTTTGACAATTCATAATACAATCAAACTCCTCGACATAAGCCTGACGGGGATATACTTGTTCTTTACAACGAAAAAAAGCATTTTCTGTCAGTCTTCGAAAAAATAATTCCCCAATAGTCAGTCTCATCTCTTTCAATTCATCATAACGGGTTTTAACAGTTTTTACATAATCGGTTATTTTCTTATCACCCGAAAAATCACTTTTTATTGACTTATATCCACGTTTTTGATTCAAATGTAACAAAACTCTCCCCAACTCGTTCAACTCGATTCGTTGCGTAACAGCCTTTGCCCTTAATCCCCACAATTGAAGTTTAGGCAAATGAGATAAAGAGTCATCGGGTAACATTCCTAATGTATCCAACTTATTCCTTAACAATGTGCGACGCAATTGATACCTGTCATATCCTTTACGTTGAGTCCTTTTTTGAGTCCTCTGTGAATTTATAGACACCCCATTTCCTTGTGTAAAAGAAGATAGTTCTGCGGCTGTAAGCGATACAACTCGGCTACCCATAGCTACCAACTCCTGTTCTTCTGAATTTTCTCTTATAACAGCCCAACCTATACTCGATGAACCTAAATCTAATCCTAAGATGTTTTTCATGCCTACTATATATTTTATGGTATTATTATATTTAATATGTAAACATAAAAAAATTTATCGAAAAATACAATAGTATAAAAAAATTATATGTATATTTGTCAACACAAATTTGAAAGCAAATCACAATAAGGATTATTCCGTTGTGAAAACATTTGGAAGGGGGAGTATTCATACTCCTCGTTCTTTTTTATATATCTCTATTTTATCAAAAGCTTTTTAAGAATATCTCCGTCCCCAACCCAAAATCCCATTCGCAAAATTATAATCACTGCTGTCATACCCTTCTCCAAACGATTTCCTTTAAGGATATTAATCTATATATTAGATATTATCAAAGGGTTATTAACCGAAAATCAGGGGTATGGAGTAGCGTCGGGAACGACGGGAAAAGACCGAAGAAACCACCGTTTCTTCGGGGTAGAGGTGAAAAGATAGGAAAGGATTTTTGTTTGTATATTTAACCCCTCCGTCCTTTGGACAGCTCCCCTATATTTTGCTGCGGGACACGGCTGGGGGAGAGGGGTAAAAGTGTCGCTTTGAACAGCTTTTTACCTTTTCGGAACTTT
>ERZ773225.3919-NODE-3919-length-12623-cov-3.816439_pt1 | contig 12623 bp, 9 predicted proteins | sample MGYA00580993_ERZ773225 | MGnify/ENA primary metagenome ERZ773225 (study PRJEB29015, sample SAMEA2737748) | human gut metagenome | biome: human gut; feature: human-associated habitat; material: faeces | place: China | collected 2012 ... | reverse complement strand
ACGATGGGTAGACGAAGTAGTACGGGAATAAATATCGAACGTGATACCGAACTCCTCGAAAGACTTCTTGATGATACCATGAAAACGGTCCACCACATCCTGCGGTGTAACTCCTTCTTTCTTAGCCCGAAGCGTAATAGGCACACCGTGCTCATCCGATCCCCCGATCATCAAAACCTCTTCCCCCTTCAGACGAAGGTAGCGGGCATAAATATCGGCCGGTACATACACCCCGGCCAGATGTCCGATATGTACCGGTCCGTTCGCATACGGCAACGCCGTAGTTATCAGCGTTCTCTTAAAATGTTTTTCCATACCTTGTGTTCTCTTTTTGAGGGGCAAAGGTACGGAATAATTTGGTTTATAGAAAAAGAATGGTTTTCTTTGCGAAAAGATAAAGTTTTATAAACATCAAAATCAAGCAACTATGAGAAAAGAGTTAGGTAAGTTTTTCATTGATGTGGCTTAATTGATATTGGCAGGAGTAGTTATTGCTGCCATAATGAGAGACTTAGGAAACACATTACTTGTTATTATCTTTGGCATAATTACTGTGTTATTTAGTTTAGCAAGTGGATTATACTTAATAAATGAGAAGGAGGTATCGAAATGACACCATTAATAGGACTATTTACATTTTTAGCCATAGTAAGTTGTGGATTCTTCATTTTCCTCAACACAAAGGCCGGGAAAGCGTTGGATGGAAAATCTTGATAAATAGGCATAGCCTTGACTTTGGCATTGCGTCACCTTAAAAACATAACGAATTTGATAAAAAGCCCATGAATAAAGGGTTTTAGAGATTGTTTATTAGTATTGCGCCAAAGTCAAGAGCAACCTAGCTCGCATAAGTTGGCGAAATCGGCCATGGCGTAGGGGATGGTTATTTGAGATATCATAGTATCTTCCTTTCTTTTTGATGTATACTGACAAACTTAGATAAAAATCTCCAATTCTTATACCTGTTCGCTGAGAAATCTTCTTTTATCAAGGAAAGGTAAGGAATAATTTGAGAATAACGGTTGGAGCACGAGGGACGGGAATTGTCCATATGCTTTAATACATATCTGCACCTAGGTGCGTTGGCCAACGAAACTAAGATACTTGGCCAACACACTTAGTTTCGTTGAACGATACAGTTAAGATACTTTTTAATCCAAAAGGGGAGAAAAGTAACTGGATATGTTTTTGGATTTGCCTTTAAAGAGAGAGGCTGTATATTTTAATGTACGAACGTACGTTTATATTATATGTAAAGAACGACACCCCCTTGTTTATAGCTTGTGAAGTGAATAACTTACGGCTTGTCGAGTGAATAACTAGCGGCTACCCCTAGTGGTAAGCTAACGGCTTGGGAAGCCGTAAGTTATTCACTTCATAAGCCATATTTAGCACTAATAATCAACCCTTTAGCTGCATAGCCATAAGAGATTTCATATATAGTTCCTGCCACTGGCGATTTGATTGTCTTTGATTTCGTTTTATTTTCACCATCATTATTTGTGGCACTTAAAATATAAGTTACTTCACTCAAGGGGAAATAAGCGGTTTCTCCATTGGATATTTCTACGGACCGGTTTCCGACTTGTACGGTAAAATGATAATCCTTAAAGCGATCACTAAAACCTTCCGGGAGCTTTAAGGAAACACCGATATTCACCATAGGAACTTCTACACTCAGATAGTTAATCTCATTTGATTCAATCTCAAAATCTTTTTCAGCAGAAAAAGCCATATTCCCTTTCTCTGTATCCAGCCAACCAGACATATCCTGATATGCTTGGTTATAGGTTTTCAGCAGATAAACACCAGCAGGCAAATCTAACTTACCGGGCACTTTTCCCGGCTCATACCGTTGTCCCGTCAAAAGTTGACCATTTTGCCAAATCTCCACATATAGATCTGGCTCTACGGCCCGAGTGAAAACCGTATTGACATTTTCGGTTTGAACAGAAAGGGTTTCCAATACCAGAGTTCCCATTCCTCGAGGAGTACCAACATATTCTTCCTTTTGGCAACTTGCCAGAAGGAAGAGGGTTAATAGGATATAAATGACATATTTCATTTTATATTTCTTATTTAAGTAATGAATGATCTCTATCTTAACATATTACTTATCGTAAATTAAAGAAATATCATCAATATAAAGTTCACTACCTCTAAATTTAGGATTAGCTGTATTTGATGATGTTAAACTTCCAGATTCTCTTGATTCCACCTCTGAGTTAAACCCCGATTTAAATACAATAGAAATTCTATCAGGAGATAGATGTTTATATTTTTCATCATATATTATCTGCAATATACAATCTTTATACGATGAAACTTCATTTTCTTCTTGCAAAATGCCTTTCCCTATTTCCTGCTCTCCACTAAACAAAGATATGGATATATCCGATAAGTCCCCTTTAAATGGATGATATTTATACCAAAAATGAAGTCCTGTCGGATGAGAAGCAAACTCTATTCCCTTTTCATTATATTTTCCTAAAAACAATTCACTAGGAGTAACAGCCTTAGGATTAGAACTATTACCACCATAACCATAACCAATTGTTATAATCCAGACAGCAACATTATCATTTGCCCCTATCCTTATATCTGAAACAGGTCGAGTACCCGAGCGTGTGTTATAACTATATGCAGTTATAGGGCAATTAGGTGTAGTCAATTCATTTAAAGTAGCCCAACTAGACCATTCAAACTGAGCTCCATATCCTTTCCATTTATTACCATCTTCTCCTCTTACAACAGAGTATGAACTTAAATTACCATTCTCCAACTCTATAATCGGATACGTCTTCACCTCCGCAACCTCACTTGCAACCTGTCCACGATACAAGCCACGAATGAAGTAATTCGTTCCCGGAGTTAAATCAGCCTTCCGCAAATCTGCACTTATGTCCGTCCAACCAGATTGTCCATCCAAACTAAATTGATACTTGATGTCTTTACTCAAAATCGTAAAATCTCCACTTTCCACCTGCTCTTCCATTAAGGGGTTCATTGTAAACTCCTTTGTCCAAACATTTCCCGGATAAGCATTCACTCGGAAAATCGGCTTATTACACCTCAACGTATAAACCCTATTCGGGTTTTCTTGATCTTTAACCGTTTCACTACTCCAGCGATTGTTCGCCTTCGCATCTACCTCTATCTTATTCTCTACTGTCGTACCCGCATTTGTTTGCAATTTGGAAACAATAGATGTCAAATCCAAAGAGGCTTTTTCCGCACCGATCTCGGGCAATACAATACCTAGCACCTTTTCCACTTTCTCCTTATCCGTCGGAACAGATAAGAGATATTCCTTATCATTCAAGCTCTCAAATTGCGGATCACCAAAAGTAAACTTCAACTTCAAATCTTGCAAAGCAGAGGCCGTATTAAGATTCAATTTCGCTGTTTTACTCTCTGTCTCGGCAAAAGCTAGCACATTATTCTCAAAACCTTCGGCCTCGATCTTCGGCCTAGGTAACCAATCCATCGGAATATCACTCGTGATCGTCTCCTTTTTAACCTCCACCTTAGCGATATCCAATAATAAATCATCCGACAGCTTTAAGGTCAGCTTCACATTATGCCCGGCTTCCAATATCGAAGGAAGATCCTTGTGCTTTAACTCCTCTGAAAAATCCGCACCATTCGTCTTTTTCCCCTCAAAATAAAAAGTCACCTGTTTCCCCGCTTGAAAATAAGCGCTCCTCTTGCTATCCGAAGTTAACTTACAAGAAAGATCTCCAACAACCACTTTCACCCAATAAGAAGAGAAGATCTTCTGCAACTCCGCATCAGCAGGGAAAGAGACCGAGGCCAACGCATTCGCCACCTTACACTTCAAGGAAATGCTTTTCTGCTCGCCCTCCTTAATGACTACCTTAGTCGTATCCCCGAAATAATAAGGCGCATCCCATGCCAAAACAGGATTATCCCCATAAGAGGCAGCGATCGCATAAGTACCGGCTGAAGCTGGTATTGTTTGGCTGGTATAAGCTCCCTCGTACAACGGTTCAGAGACTCCCTCCCTCACGATCTTTAATTTAAACTTATCTACAGCAGGTTTCCCTAATTCCACCGGGGTACTTTTCGTCTCAATCGCAACCTCCCCATCCTGCAAAGATATTTGGAAGCCAGCCGTCTTATCCATCAAAGCCTCCTCCTGACAAGCCGTAAAGAGAAACAATGACAGTATACAATAATAGAATTTATTTATTCGCTTCATCATATCATTAGTCGTATATAAGTTCGAAATCATCTACATACAATATGCTACCGTCACCTCCGGTAAAATAATCGCCATATTTACTGGCACTTGCCACTACGATAAGATACATATCATTGGGCTTCTCCAGCGTCTTATATTCCAAATCGATCGTAAATTCTTTCCATGTTCCATTCGTTGAGACACACTCTTTGAGAGGAAGCTCACCATAAGCTATAATATTATTATCCGTCTTAAATTGGATAAACGTCTCAACCTTGGTATTATCCACCGTATAAGACTTTTTAGCCAATGCGATATAAATCGAGCAAACATCCGGATCTCCTTTTGCGATCGTTCCTGTAGGCTGATTATCTCCTACATACCCAACTGTGGCCGGCGCATATTGAAAAAAGCCATGCAATGCGGTTGGACGAGAAGTAAACAGTTGCCCAAAATTAATCTTAGCCCCATTCATTCCGACCAATTCTCCAAAAGATCCTGTATATAGACTCGCAGCAGCGAATTTCACCTTAAACTGCGATTTCAGCTCCGCCGACTTTCCTCCTTGCGTATGCACAACATTCGTATTTCCTTGGGTAGGATTGATATTGACCGCAGCACCAAGCCCCTGTGTTGTTCCCGGATTACTCGTATCCCAAAATGATTTGCCGGACTCACCCGTGTACCATGTCTTCCCGGCTTGGTACCATAAATCAAAATTACCGTTATATAAGGCTGTAGCCTCTTCTGTGGTGAAAGTAGATTCTCCCAATACACTGCCAGAAGCATTAACCAAACGGCACTGATAAGTCGTACCCGATTGTAATCCCTCAATCTTTGCCGATGCTTTTGTACCATCAACTGTCGCTGAGACCTTACTCCAAGAACTTTCACCTTGTCTCGTATATTCAAACGAGCAATCGGAATCCGATATTTTTCCTTCCACATACGCATATTTACCCCAAGCATTCACCGACAAATCCCCAGTCGAGGGCTTAGAACCTCCATCTTCATCAGTAAGCTGGACATATACTGTCCATATTGTTCCTTCATTCGGTTTACTCCAAGCGTATTGAACCGTAAACTTTCGTGGTGAAGTAAAATCTTTCACTGTCGTTGGATCTGGGGTAACCTCACCATACGCACCTCCCAAAGCCAAAGAAGTAATATGGATATTCTTTAAATCCTGTTCTTTCCCGACATAGATAATCACACGAGAATCTGACTCGTCGATCGAATAGTCGATCATTCCCTGAGCTTCAATCTTTCGATCTATAATTTGTCTCACTTTGACTTGCCATACATACTCTTGATAAGTCTTTATGGTAAAATTGACCGGATTAGTGAAATTTATCCGGGTATTCGATGACATAGGAATACTATCCAATGAAGCAAACCCCGCAAACGGGAACTTATCAGGATTAGCGCAAAGAGCGGAATCTACCAAGACCTCCGCTTCTATCGGATTTATCACCAAACGAGTCAGTTTCAACTTAGTCATATCCACCGAATCGTTTACATATAACATGACCGTTTTTGCGGATGCATCAATAATAGCCTCCGCATCCGAGGAACCTTCCGCCGCTCGTTGCCCCTCTACACGAATATCTGTAATACCTCCATTAACGACCGGATATGGGATATCATTCTCTATCGCACATGAAGTCGCTAATAAGAAAAGGAACAAACAAAAGCCCTCAACTACTTTTTTATAACCACGATATACTTTCTCCATATCCGAATTACAAATAGAATGTCATACCTATATTAATAGAAAAAAGGTTGATCTTGAAATTACCGGATGAAGTTCGACTTGATCCCTCCTCGACTTGATTCGTCTTCTGATCGATCCACTTAAAATCAAATCCCATCACACCGACAGACACCTCTATCGCCGACCAATCCGTGATAAAGGCTGTTAATCCCGGAGCAAAACCAATCTGCAAATTCTGGACTTTTTGATAGGTTCCATCATAATTAACACCAGAACCAGTAGAGTTTTTTCCCGTACCATACCCATAAGTCAAGCGAGCCTCATTAAACAGTCCGAAGATCTTACTACGCCCGATAGGAATATAAGTACGCAAAAAACCGGAAGTCTCATACTTATGTTCCAGATAATACAAATCTTTAAATGAAATAGTAATATCACCTAAATTGGCATCCACATTCCCCAAATCCAGATAGTCCCTATGATAAGCAAAGCGAACACCGCCGATATGTTATTCCGAAAGAAATATCCCACATACGGACTTACCGCAAAGTTATATCCCTTCCCCTCCAAATCTTTTATAACCAAAAAATTCAGGTTACTCTCATCGTGTTCGGAATATGAAACGGTACCTCCGACCATCCATGTCCCCTTAGGGATAAATACAGTCTCTTGGACCTCACGGTCGATGCGCTTGATAGCACGCTTACCTCGTTGCGCACTTACTGTACCAGCCATTATTGCTAATAATAGCAATAGGATCAAAAATTTTCTACTCATTCAAATAATTTACTCTATATAGTTATTGCTGCGTTATGCTCTATCTACGTATTCCACCACAAAGATACTTAAAATCTACTTAGCAAGGCAGATATACTTACTTGCTAAGTAGATTTATAATAAAAACTCATTGTTTCAGAAATAGATTTTCTGTTTATCGACTATTTCCCCATTATAGGCTCACTACCATAAATTAAGGAGAAATCATCGACATACATTACACTACTCTTACTTCCTGTAAAATAATCGCCATATTTACTTGCAGAAGCTACAATAATAATATATTTCGGACTTCGAGTAAGATCACGATATTTCAGATCAATGGTAAATTCCTGCCACTGTCCGGTTCCTTTTTCCTCCTCCCCTGTTATCGTTCCATAAGCGATAACATTTTTATTGTTTTCAGAGAAATCTATGGCATTCTTATACTTAAAATTGGCAGGATCATCACCTTCCAAATCACCGTTCACCACATAAGCGAACTTTTTACCGTCATACTCAAAACCTTCATTATCCACTAAAGCGATATAAACAGAGCATAAATCGCCTCCCGCATTTGTTAGGATTGTCTTATATTCACCATCACCTGTCGGATAATCTATCGTTGTCCCACGATTATACTTAAACCAACCTTTCAGTTGGGTCGGGCGAGAAGTAAAAGGTTGTCCGAAGTTGATGCGAGCTTGATAGGAACTCATATTCGCGCTACAGAAATGGCCTGTATAAATATTCCCCGCAGCAAATTTTCCTGCAAAACTGAATCCCACATACTGGGAAGCCAGCTTAGCCGCTTTACCTCCAGACGTATGAATCTCTGTTTCTTCAGGCTCAGTAGGATTTTTACTCAACATCACAGTTCCTCCATTTCCGGAATCCCAGAAAGAGAACAACATACCTTTTTGCGTATCAAAAGAGGTTGCATCTCCAGACGCAATCGCATACCAAGGAGAATTATCTTTATTTTCTTTACGCCACCATTCATCAAAATTACCATTATACAAAGCTACCTGCTCTTCCGTTGTAAATTCAATCTCACTTACTATCTCTTCCGTATCCTTACACACAAAACGATATTGGTATTGGGTAACCGGAGTCAAACCTGTAATCTTTGCCGAATAGGAATCTTTCTCCACTTCTTCTAATTGCGGCACAGAAGTCCAAGTCTCCGCGTTTGCCTGTTTATACTCCATCACCAACTTGCTCTTATCCAAATTACCGGCCTTCGAAAGCACTTGTCCTTTCAAATAAGCAAAAGTGCTCCATGCACTCGCACTTGCCGACAAAGTTGTCTTTGCCGTCATAGGTACGCCAATAGTAAAGGTATATGTTTTGATTGTTCCATCCAATGTAATATCAATGTTTGTAGAACCATTTGGCGAGTCAGCCACCTTATATATCAGCCGAACATTATCGCGAGCTTTTACCTCTCGAACGGTATCTTTCTGAGAGTTGGGCAGATCCTTTTGATTGGTTACACTCGTTGAGACAATCAGCGATTTTTCAGGAACCGGGAAATAGGCTTTTGCCTGTTCGTTCTTACCTAATTCAAATGTAAGACGAGTTCCTTCCATATCAGCAGAGTCTGCAACCACAATAGTAGCAGACTTGAAACTTTGCTTGAATTTCTCATCAAATTCCACCGTTACTAAAACATTAGCCAAGGTACAAACGACTTCAGCCGTCTTTTCCTGCCCCGCTATAACCTCTACTTCCTTAGAGCCTACGTAATAAGGCTTATCCCACGCCGCAGCCTTACCATCAAAACCATTTGAAGACGCTTTCACCGTATATTTACCCACAGGCAGAGAGAAACGCTCATTCTCCCACTCCGTATAATCATCAGTCTTCTTAATAACACCACCATCTTTATCCAAGATTTGTACTGCCAATTGCTTGGGATTATAAACAGGCTCTTCATCTCCGGCTTTTGTGACCGTAGAATTATTGGCGGCTATTTCCAAACTCAAATAACCGATGCTCTTCATAGAAACATCCTCTTCTGTTTGACAGGCAAACAAACCTACCACCAATACAAATAATAAAAGTCTATATATTGTTTTCATGATGTATTATTCTGTCACTTTTACACTCAGTTTACTTGTCTTCGATTTGCCATTGGCATCTGTTACCATTATATTAAACACATGCCCATCCGAAGATGTAGTAGCTCCCATCGGAGATATGAACTCAAAGAAACTTCCTACAGGGAATGCATATTCTTTATCTTCTGTCGTAGGTAATACTATTCCCATATTCGTTAAGATATCTGCTAAAGCTGCATTATCATTTTTTACTGTCATTAAATCAAAATCACCTAATCCCATTCCCTCTACAATAGTCGAAAAGGAATCATTACCAGCGGCTATCTGCACTCTTACACTCGTCAAATTAGCATCCGATTTTATCACGGCATTCGCAGTCTTGGCAAGAGCAGCATCCGCAGGTAGCGTATAAGCCGCTTGAGGAATCGTAATCGTCGGGCCATCACCTTCTACCGGAGGTTTAGGATCTTCACCATTACCACCACCAACTTCCACTTCTATATCGATATTCTCATTTGTCTCTTGATTAAATCCGTTAACCGTAATTTCAATACCCTCTTTATTTAACTCAACATCTTTCCCCGGTGCTAAGGAGATAAGCAAGCCATCGCCTCCCCCAAAATAAGGGCTGTCGCTCTCTTCGCTATCAGGGCTATCCTTCTTCGTCAATGTTTCATTAAGAGTCACAGTTTCTCCCGTTGATTTAACAGTTGCAGTACCTGTTACATAGATCTTATCGGTTTTAGGAGCCATTTTCCAATAAACAGGTTTCGGATCCGTATTTTCCTGCGTATAAACATCACTATGGCCAAGCTTATCATCGATCGTAATAGTCCAAGAACTATAAAAGTCAATAAATTCAGGGGTAAAATCCATAGCAATCTTGACATTTTGAATAGAACATTTCACTATTGCAGGTTTTTCTACGCCAGACATTATTTCTATTTTTTCTACGCCTCCATAATATGGATCGTTCATCTTTTCGGCAAACTCCCCCGGCGAATGGGCTTCGATCTCGTAATTCCCAATCGGCAGCTCAATCACGCCCTCCGTCTCTTCCTTGAATTTACTGAATGATTCATACTCTTTCGTATATTCAAAGCCCAACGCTTTGATCACGAGCGGAAACTCCTCCTTTTGATCGGTAGCTCCCTTTGTTTCTACAGAAGACGATGAACCGGCATTCACATCAAGCGTCAAGTAACCGGTTTCCGTAGGGATATCTTTCCCGAAAATCTCCTCTTTCATCTCACACGATATCAAGCCGGAAAACAAAACCGTACCCAACATCCATATATTGATAGCTTTCATATTATAATCTATTATTATTATATTTTCCACATCTTATCTTATACCCAATCTCCCGGAATGATAATATCAACCGGATGATCGACCGTTGTTTCATCTACAGTGATAGAGATTCCCAAATTACCATTATTGATAACCGGCTTCAACGTTATTCTCAAAGCATCTGCCGGACTTAACGTATAAGTTTTGACAGAGCCCTTGGCCGTTACGTTTTCCTTGTTTGTCAGATTCACCGTAACCCTAACCTCTTCCTGTTTACCTACCTTAAAATACACCGGGCCGACAGTATCTTTTTTCCATTCAAATGAAGACGGCTTTTGTGCCTCCGTCTCAATCTTTAAGGAATAATCAGAGAAATATTCATCCATCTTTGCGTCAAACACCACATTGATCCGCACAGAAGAGGGTTTACAAGTTACCGGGGCTTCAACGATCTTTCCTTCCTTCACTTCAAAACCTTGTTCACCATAAAAATACAATTTGTCGGTAGAAACCGGTTTCTCTTCTCCCATAAAAGCCTTCAATACATATTGACCTACCTGTAAAGAATATTCCGCTTCTAATTCCCCATATAAACCTTCAATAACAGGATTGCTCTCTTGTCCAGATTTAAACACCTGTACGGTATACTTATTTACATCCTTATACTCATTCTCATCCACAGCCTTTGTTTGGAAACCAACCTCCGGCATCAGATCTATTTTCACTAAACCTTCTCCTTCCGGAATATCCAAATCCTCCGCCTCCGAACCGCAACTGCCCAGCATCAAGCATCCGCCCAACAAACAGGCCAAACCCCAAAATCTCATTTTTTTTCTCATATACATACTTTTTCTATTACTCTTATTTAAGCAGACTTACATCCGTCCAAATTTGAATGCAAAAGAATCATTTCCTCAGAGATCTCACAAGGTCTATTTGTATTATTAGTTATTCTTTTTTTTAGATTTCGCTTTTCATCACCACACAAACAGAGCTATTTAAAAGAACCGATCTATCCTATTTTTACAAGTCACTGTTCTTTTTATCAGAATATCAGTTTCTAGACAATATATATATGCACAAAGACCTGTCACACAAAAAACGATCGCCAGACGGCCGCAAAACATGAGGGAAAAGCATTTTGACATTCTGACACTTTGTAACCCGAACCCTCCGAGAATCGATTATCTCGACCCTAAGAACGGCTCGCCTCCAAATTCGCAAGAAAAAAACAGCAATCAACTGTTGATTAGCCAGATACCTAAAAACAGCCTTTCATTCTAGCGAAAATTATTCATCCTAATTCATATCCTAAGGGTTGTTTGGACGAAATAATAGGGTTACGACCGGGCTGTAACAGGGTTAGAATGCCCATTCACGACTACTTACAACCCTATTCGCGACTATTTACGATACCCAACGGCACTACTGGTGTTGCCCAACACCGCCTATCGTACGGGGTTTCGCCGCCTAACGTGTGCCGAAAACACCACTTTTTAACATAAAAGGCCGCTTATCTGCCCAATCCTTCCTCTAATTTGGGAAGTTCGAGAAACAGCCTTGTTACGATATGCGGCTTATTTTGATCATTTTGCCGGGAAAAATGTTATCTTTGCGAGAAGAACCAATTAGGCGAACATGGAAAACGACATCCCTAAAATAGACCTGCCCCAAGATTGGGTGATCGGAAAGCTCACGGCCGGAGATATCGGACTGTTGAACCTCTACGCCAATTATCCCTGCCGGTTGAAAGCGGGGATCTTCGTGCTTTGCTTGGGCGGGGAGGTGGAGGCTTCCATCAACCTGACGCAGTTCAAGGTAGAACCGGGAAGTTTTATCACGATCTTACCGGGTAGCATTTTCCAGATTCATAAGGTAGATGGAGATCTGCAAATCTATTTCATGGGATTCTCGTCCGATTTCCTTAGTAAGGCAAATGCAAGTAAATCGGTCATAGATATGCACTATATCGTGAAAGAAAATCCGATCTATCAACCGAAAGAAAAAGCACTACCGCTGTTGAAAGATTATTTTGAGTTGTTGATCAAGACGTACGATATTTGTGGCTCCCAATTGAACAGGAATGTTATCAATCATCTGTTTGGCGGTATATTAATGGGGGTTAGCTCCATGTATAAAGATCAAATGACAGATAAGGCAAATCTCTCTAAAGCAGAGCAAATCAGCAAGAACTTCACTCAATTAGTCATGCAAAACTATACCATGCAACGATCCGTTGCATGGTATGCCAAGCGGCTTGGCATCACACAAGCGCATCTAAGCAGCATTATCAAACAAACTACCGGAAAAACTTGCATAGAGATCATAACCTCCATGGTAATCATGGACGCTAAAGCTCAACTGAAATCAACGAACCTTTCCATCCACGACATAGCCTATACGCTAAATTTCACGAATATGTCTTTTTTTGGAAAGTATTTCAAGCGGTATGTGGGCATGAGCCCACAGGAGTATAGAAATAGTTAGTCGATACTCACATTCCCCAATTCTCCCTATCCAAACTCCTATACTGTATAGCCTCCGCCAAATGCCGGACTTCGATATGTTCCGAATTATCCAAGTCCGCTATCGTGCG
>ERZ773225.3917-NODE-3917-length-12628-cov-5.272171_pt1 | contig 12628 bp, 18 predicted proteins | sample MGYA00580993_ERZ773225 | MGnify/ENA primary metagenome ERZ773225 (study PRJEB29015, sample SAMEA2737748) | human gut metagenome | biome: human gut; feature: human-associated habitat; material: faeces | place: China | collected 2012 ... | reverse complement strand
CAGGAATAGAAGGTTTAGCTTTCTTCTGAAGTGCTTTTACGTTACTTTTTTCAATGGTCACATCATCGCCCATGGCTCGAATCCGGTTTGCCAATTCATTGTTGGCATACTTGCGGCTCAAGGCATTTTTTCGGCGAAGCTCTTTTAAGTAAGCTTCTTTTATCCTATATTGCTTTGATTTCTTCCAAGGCTTGCGAATGCCCTTTTTGACTGTACCGTTCTCATTAAAGCGGTCTTTGTTGTTTGCTCTTCTGCTGCGGTCAAGAGCTCTTAAAAGGAGTCGTTCTTTGCGCTCGTGCTGCTTGGTTGATTTGCCGTTCCGCTCAGCAAGGTTCTCCAGGATTACAGAAGTTTCCGATACAGCTGCAACACTTTGGGGGCCAAGGTCCACGCCAACAAGTCCCTTGCCACAAGGGTGTTTTAAGCTGCCTGACTTTGTATATTTAGGAACCGGGTCTCCTTCAACGGTGATGTGAGCGTAAACCCTCAATCTGCCGCGAATCGTCACGCATTTGAGAGCAATGAAGCAAGGTCTATATGTATTTTGCGGGATACCGGTCTTCGAAAAAATGGCAACAGCCTTTTTCTCGGTTTCAGGGTCAGAAACAAATGCCTCAATGCAAGCCAGCTCGTTCTTTGCAAACGAATCATTTTTCTTTACCACCAATGTAAACGCATCGATGCCGCCCATTTTGCATCGTGGAGCACCATCAACAAACGATAGTGTAATTCCACGCTCAATTTGTTTGGCTCGAATCAGGGGAAGCTCTCCACGCTTTGCATAGTTGAGATGCTTACCATCTCGATACAAAACTGATTGAACAGCTGTCCAAACATTTTCTGTCTCAGATAGCAAAAACACAGTGTTGATTTTGCTGCTCTTCGAAATTTTCGCCATATCGTGGCGCAAATCTTCCATTGTCAGCTTGTATTTGGCTTGAAGCTTTTCAAGCACATCAGCAGCACTATTTGCTTTTTTCTTGATATCATTGTATTTTGTTGTGCCTTCATCCAAAGAAGAAAGCGCAAACATTGCACTATGATACTGCTTCAAGGCTTCCCGATACGCCTTTGTACGAAACAATTGAGATACTCGCTTTTGTGCAATGTTCGTAAGGTGGTTTCCATAAACTCTTAAATCATTCGCAATATGAAACAGCTTGCGCTTATCATCTTCCTTGATTTGTGCTTCCAGAACCAAAACATGCCGACTTGTCGCAGCGCGATGCCTTTTGCGTTCGTCCTCATAAGGAGTTCTGATATGCTTTTTGCGAGCCGTCATGTTTTCACCACCTAGCTTTTTTGCTCTTCTATATATTTTTTCACTGTTTCAGCACTAATGTGACCAACAGAAGCAATGTAATATCCACGGCTCCATAAAACGCCGCATTTTGCATAAAAGGATTTGAGTTCTGGAAATGCCGCAAACAATTGAATTGCAGAACGGCTTTTCAGTGTCCGTGCGATGTCGCAAGGCGCTACTGTCTGTGGAGCTGAAAGAAAAATGTGTATATGGTCGGGCGTGACCTCCAGTGCTTTAATTTCATAATGATATGTTTCACATATAGAAACCAATATGTCTTTAAGCACATCAGCAACCGGCCCGTCCAACGCTGAAAAGCGAAATTTGGGGCACCAAATAATATGATACTGTAAGTTGTATTTGCAATGAGCTGCTGTATCATATTTGGGTTTCATCTTTTGGCTCCTCAAGCTGATATTTTTCCTGGATGCCACGACGCATCAAATCAAGAAAAGTGATTGTCTTTCCTTCTTCCACGGAATATATACGCGCTAAATTTTCTAAAGACTGTTTCCATTCGAAAGGAATCGTGATGTTCACTTGTACATTTGATTTCTTTGCCAACTGTATCACCTCATACATATATTATATATGTATTCTATGTTACTGGTCAAGCTACCGAACCTATGATTCATTAAAAATTAAAAAAGGAGATGAAGCCATTCATCCCGCAGGCAAATCTGCAGGTTTTCTGGCTCTCAATTATAACAATAACAATAAGCCGTTGCCTATGCTGGGGGCAGCGGTTTTTTCTTTTCTCTTGCAATACTGTGCGAACGGCATATCATAAAAATTGTACGATAGATAACAGACTGTTGGTCCATTGCGTACAATTCATATTCTGCAGTTAAATTAGCAGACTCTCTTTTGAGGGCCTGCTTCTTTTTTTGTGTGTATTGATTAGAAACAAAAATATTTCAGAAAGGATGAATGTTATGACCACAAATACCAAGAACAGCTTTACCAGGTTCGCAGCTGCCGCAAAAGATTGCTTCTATGTGAATTCTTTTCGCGCAGACTTAGTTCAGTGCGACAGGGCCTTGAAAATGGACGGCGAGATGCACGTCGAAGCGGAATGCTGGATGAACATTTTGGATGCCCTGGACGATAACGACATCAAGATGTATGTCGATAACGAATACCGTCCCGGACTTTTGAACCCGTTCCATAAACGGTGACGCTCCAAAAACAAGTCAATAACTCACGACTAAAGTCGTGGGCTTGCGTCATTGACACCTCCCACGATTGAAATCGTGGGATTCCCGGGTGGCAGTGGCAAGGCTTATCACCATGCCGCATACAAGGCAGCGAGTTATGCGGTTTCCCACAAAAAGCCACGGGTGTGGTTTTCCATGAGTATCCAGCCTTTGCAGGTTGACCAACACACTTGTCTGCGTTCCCAGCTTTTTGAGTGCATCCTCCTGTGAAGTTTCACCCCTTACGGGGCAGCTCTCTTACGAGGGACGTGTCGAGACCCCCGGAAAACTATTATTTTTAGAATCCAACGCTTGCAGGAAGATAGCTTTCAGCTTCCTGCAGGCACTTTTTTGTATTTTCATGCATCTTCAAAAATGCAGGAAAAGCAGCTTTAAGAGCTTCGATATCGTATTTCAGGGTTTCTGTATCTATATGTTCAAGTAGAAAAGCGGAATACAGGTCACGCTGAACCACTTCTCCGCTGCTGAGATGTGCCATCCGTTCAGATAGTTTCTTCTTGGTATAGCTTTCATCCGTATGGTCAAACTGAGAGGCTTTCGTCTCAAAAGTATCTACCTTGATAACATTGCCGCCGTTGCGGACAGCTTTGTTTGTAAGAATCGTGATAAACTTCGCAGGAGCACAGCGACTTAAAGATTTACCGAAACGCTTTTTCGTATGTGCCCTGCCGGTTTTAGCGTTAATTTTCGTTTTCTTGCTGCGTTTCTGCAAAGCCTTGTAGTCCATGTCTTCAACGATAAACTCATTACCGTGTTGCAGTAATTCATTGGCAAGGGTATTGTGCTCCATCTTACGGATATCAGCTAAGCGGCGGTTCAGGTCCCGCAATTTTGCACGCAGACGATAGTAGTGTTTGCTATACTTCCAGTCGCGCTTTTGCTTTTGACCGTGCTTGCGCTTCAATCGTTTTATCGTGCCATCCGGATTATAATATTTCGGATTCGTGGCGCGACGGGAACGGTCCATTGCTCGCATGGTGCATGTAATTTCGTTCACAAGGCTTTTAGCTTGCGCTCTTGCCGATGGCGCGAGCACCCTCAAATCGCAGATATCATTGCCGCTGATGGCGAGCGTCTGTGTGCCGATATCAAGGCCCACACGGCCTTGATTGACAGGATGCCTCATCACGCCGTTGCTATCGCATTCGACGGGAGGATACCCTTCCAAAACAAGTTGAGCATAATACTTCCACTTATTGCGAACCCATTTGCGCGTGATGCGGCAGAATTTCACGCCGCACTTGAGGGCTTCCTGCTGGTATCTTCCTGTCGGCGTGTTCGAATTACGCAGCACAACCGGAAATTCATGATTATTGTATTTAATCCGTAGGCTGCCTTTCCCAATGGTCGTTTTGACTTTTGCAACAGCTGCGTCAATCTCATCTTGCATTTGCTTTTTGGCTTCATCCGGGATAATGACTTCTTTGTCTTCTTTAGCATCGGGCCGTTTGTACATATCAATGTACTTTTGTTCGATAGTCTTTTTCTTTTTATCCTTCGCCGATTTAATAATGCTCGTCGTAAGGTTTGCTGGATGAAACATAATGCCAGTCGTGTTGTTCTTGCCGGAAATTGAAGTTACATCCTCAAGCCTTTTGTAATGGACGGCTTTTCCTTTGCTGAAGAAAAAGCTTTCCCAAGCCGCCCATACGGAAGATGCAACTTTCTGCGCCACATGAGAGTGGATGGCAAAGTGCTTTGCGTATGGTTCAACCATTATATGAAAAGCACCTTCCGAAAAGCCGGAACTTTTAATCATTTCCTGGCGCTGCTTGAGGAGGACTTTCTGCTCCTTACTGTCTGGAGTTGCTTTTGCAATAGCTGCCATCAACTCACGATACTTGCGCGTCTTGCGCAGCTGATGCCACATTTTTGTGGTCGTACTCACAAGCTGATTGTAGATGACACCACACTTCTTGAACTCCTTATACAGATAGTCTTGCTCGTTGAGACTTATATCAAGAGGCAATGTCAATACAAATGATGGCGTGCTATTCTTGCTCCCGAAAGCCATAAAGTTACCCTCCTCTCTTTTTTTGCTGTTCTACATAGTGTTGAATCGTAGCGGTAGACACATCTCCGGCAGTGCTTACAAAATAGTTGCGTGTCCACATTTGCATTTCGATGTCGGGAAAAAATTCTTTCTTTAATTGCCTGCCGGTGGTTCCTTTAATAATTTTCATGATTTCTGCAGCACTTAATGTAGGCGGAGCATTCACGAAAAGATGACAATGGTCGATATGACATTCCATTGCCAGTATCACAATGTCGTTTTGCTCACAAATTTGAGTTACAAGTTCCTTGAAACGAGCTTCAAACCCATCCACCAGAAATAATTTTCTCCGATAGCGTGGGCAAAACACAAAGTGATAATTTATCATAGAAACGGTTGTTTTTGTGCGTCTGTAGTTTCTTTTCATGTATCTATTTTATCACAATTCAGACAATTTTGTGTTACAGATATATGAACTTTATATCACAACATCGTCACATTACAATTATATTGGTAGATACGAAGAAAACCATTATTGTCGGCCTGTCATCCCACGGTTGAAACCGTGGGCTTTCCCGGCCTTCATTTTGTAAGAAATCCCACCAAAAATAAAAAATACCCGAAGTGTGAAAGGAGCATAACAATGCTTAATTCAAATTTCAATAAAGCCCTTGAAATCAACTCGAATAAAGCCGTTCTTCTCAGCATCAAGAAGCAATGGCTTGAAAAAATTCTGAGCGGAGAAAAGACTATTGAGGTCCGAAAAACTATGCCGTGGGAAATTAGCTATCCTTTTGTAGTATTTTGCTACGAAACCAAAGCTAACGGTGGTGCTGGAAAAGTGACTGCCGCAGTTGTTTGCCGTGACATCAATACACTCGATTGCCTGCGTGAGCTTCCGGCATATGCTATTGGCACGGAAGTGACCGCAAAGACCGCTCAATTCGTGAAGGACAGCTGCCTTACCGCAAATGAGCTGATTGCATACGGCAATAAGTCCGGCACTCTTTATTGCTGGAACGTTTCTGATGTCCAATCTATGGATATGTCGCTGCGAGAGCTCGGCGTTAAGCGAGCACCACAGTCCTGGATGTATCTGCGGATTCCTGATAACAAGACGTTCTGAACGATGTCTGTTTGGGCTGGCTACGTGTACAAGCCAAACAAAATATCAACTACACGATAAAAACACACTCGAATGAATGATTCATCGTGCGAACAACGCAGACTCTCGATTTTTGAGGGCCTGCTATTTTTTATTTCAGGAGGAAAAATCGATGATTCTCTATCATATCATGGCAGACACCGGATGCCTGCCGGACGATGTTGTTCCGCAGATACCAACGAATCGGATGAAAGGGGAGGACCAGGAAATCCCAAGAATTTGTCTTGGGCACACCCTCGATGACTGCCTGACCAGTATTGGGATTGCGCATTTTGTCTCAAAATTCCTGCTCGCTGAGCTGCGTCAGAACAAAAAATACTCCAAGGATATGCCGTTACCGTTCATTGTCCGAATGTACAACATCAAGGACGAAGACCCGAATCTCTTGACCGAGGAAGAAACACAGAAATATGTGGCGGATTCTGTCGTGACCAGTGAATGCTGGCTCACAAGATACGAGAAACCCGTCAAAATCCAGAAACTTTGGCTTGTGGGCGGCGAAGTGGTGCTTTGGCCCTATATCGTTGACGGCGTTGTATACAATTACCCAATCGTCCGTAACTCAATTTGGGCAGACAGCAAAACCTTGCCGGACCCGGAATTTCAGAATCAAATCATGGATATCACTCAGAAATGGCTTAACGAAGCCTGAAAAAGAAGCACATCAAAAGCTCTTGCGTATCCTTGCGAATTCCATAATATAAAAGTTGTACGACAGATAACATCTACTTGGCACACTGCGTGCTCGTACAATTCATAATTCTGTTCTCATTCAAGGCAGACTCATCTTCATGATGGGCCTGCCTTTTTTGTTTGCAGAAAAAAGGAGGCATCTAAAACAAACTGCCAATCCAAATCACAATCTTGCCCAATCGGAAATAGACAAAAAGGAGTAACAAAACATGAATGTCCAAAAGAAGAATAACAGCTTATTTCGCAACAGGTATTTCTTAATTGCAGTCGCAGGAATGTGCATTTTGACAATCATCGCCTGCATAGGGGTTATGCTCTCTGTTCCTGCACACGCAGAGGAAAACATAGCTCCCAAAACCGAACCTATCGCTTTTTCCACTCCCATTGAAACGGTGAATGAGCTCGGTAAAGCGTTCTCGATAACGGAAACTTCCGAAGAAGCACAGGAGGAGATTACAACTGCTGAGGTCGAATCTTCCGATGCTGCAGAACCGGAACCACAGATTGAGACCGCAGAAGCAGCCATCGAAGAAACCGAACCGAAACCCGAAACAATTCCAGATAATCTCAACGACAATGAGCTGGAAATCTACACAGCTCTGCGGTCCGCTGGTCTTTCCAAGGCCGGTACTGCCGCAGTGATGGGCTGCATGTCGATGGAAAGCGGTCTTAAAGCCTCGGCCGAAAACCCTTCGGATGGCGGCTATGGGCTCCTGCAATGGACTTATAGCCGAAAGACAGACCTTTTCAACTGGTGTTATGGCAATGGCTATGACCCCAACACCGTTACGGGACAGGTGATGTTCTTCGTGTATGAGCTCAATAGCACATACAGCAAGGCCGCCAAATACTCATATCCGGTGTACGAAACTCTCACTACAAGCGACAGCCTGGAAGATTGCCTTTCGATGTTCTTCTCCCATATGGAAGCAGGAACCAACGTGATAATCTCTTCCCGCAAAGTCTATGCAGGAGGGCTGACCACGTTAGACCTGTACCGCAAACGCTTAACTGCCGCTTACAAATACTTCATTTGAATTAGGAGGAAATCACAATGAAAGCAACCGTTTATCTGTCCCGAAAACTCTTGAACCAGTTAAAGGTAAAAGAAACCGAAAGCAAAGACCTTATGCTAACCCATAACCTACACAACATCATCATCAACGGTAAGCGCGTTGGCTGTTCCGGGCACATTCAGAACGTACTCAACGATAAGTGCGTCTACATCTGTACCGAAAAGAGCTGCTATCAGCCACTATCTGACAAAAATCTGGTTCGCTACGCCGCCGACATGAGGGATTTCTCATCCTATGACCTCGGCGCAAAGGGTCGTAACCAGTTTGTTACGGATGACGCACTTGTAGAAAAAATCATTGATATGCTCCATTAAGGAGCGGAAGGGAACATCCCATGAATAAGATAATCCATACCATTGTTAAGCTCCTCACTACATTTTTCGTTCTGACCATCCTCTTGAGCGTCAGTGCTTTGGCACAGTCTTTCACGCTGCGCAATATAGCGCTGCTCGTAGTCAGTGTCATTTGCCTGAACAAATGCTGTGGAATCCTTTTGAATTTAGGAGGAAAAAAATCATGAAGTCAAAGTACAAAGTAACCGCTATGGTTCCCATGATGTTTTCTGTCGCCGGAAACTTCGATTCCGAAGAGGCAATCAAAACCATCAAAGAAGTTTTCGAGATGTGTCGCGATAACAGCGACTACGCGGACATCGTTTTTGATGGAATTGAGGAGTCGCTTCGTTCCGGTAACATCAAGTATCAAGTTGAAACCGTCACCCAGCCTCAACCTGAGTTGGAGGCGGATTCCGATATCCGTTCTGTTGCCTCCGATATCTGCGATATCTTCGAGAACTATCTCGACGAAAACGGCATTTGCATCGTTTGCGATGATGCAGATGAGGAGCGGGAACGGAAAGACAATGAAAGCGGCGCGATGCTGTACGGCATGGAATATTGGCATCTCGTTGAGGATGTCGAGTTCTGGCTGAGTCACATGAGTGCGCAGGGAAAGCCGGTCATTACTTCTAAAATTTTGAAGGCGTTCGACGAACTTCTCGTATCCAAAAACCTCGGTAACTCCGTGCCAAGCGGCGATAATCGCTATCAACTGCACTCAAAGATTTTGAGTTGCTTGCGTTCTCGTGAGGAGGGGTTGGAATGAGCACGAAAGGCTGGAACAGTCTGAAACCTATTACGACCCCTGACCAGATGTCCGCACCGATTCATTGGAACCCGATGAACGAGGATTGGAAAATGCGGCTTACCAAAAGCCAGATTTACAACACCTCTTCTGGTTTCGATACTCAAACGCTCGATGCTATGAAGAAGCTGCATGACAAAATCCTCACATTTGGCGGGGATGAAGTCTGCATGACGATGTTCGATGAAGATGCACCAAAAATCCTTGAACGCGGCCGGTTCTTTTATGGCAGCAGCTATATGAGGAAAGGCCAGGATTGCCAGTGCCATTACAATTCTGCACGGCTTTGGTATAAAAACAAAGACCGGTGCTTTATTGCAACGGGCTATGCTCTTTCCGAAGACGGGCTCTGGCGCTGTCATTCCTGGGTCGTTCAGCCAATGGCACGCACCGTTCGCGTGTGGGAAACCACCGTCAAGCGTGTTGCCTATTTCGGCGTGGTTTTGACCAGCGAGGAATGCGAAGACTTTGTCGAGAACATCACATAACAATTGGGGAGGCTACCCAACATGGGTAAACAACTACGTTTCAGTATGGATGGTGAGTTCCTCACCGCCATTGCACGTGACTGGTTCTGGAATATGGACAAGCCGTATAAAAAGTGTGAGGAGCTGCTGCTCTCCTGCATGATGGGTGGCAACGAGGAAGAAAAAAGACATGTTTGCCAGGACATTATCGAAGGTTGGAAAAAACTTGTTGGTGTCAATGAGTTTGAACTTGTCGATGACAATGTTCATGTTCGTTCCCTCGGGCAGAAGGTTGAGGAGCTTCAACACAAGATGCTGGTCAATCAAATTCGTGAGGATATGATTGCACATCCGCTCAATTATGTTGACCGCTTTGCTATGACTGATAGCTATGAAACGCTCTGCACCAATGCAAAACATCATTATATCGATTGCAGCTATGACGGTATCAAGTGCTTCCTCTATGGGAAAACGGGCTATTCTGATGCATTCAACAACGGTGCATGGCTTTTTACCCACCCAGACCTTGTTGCCGAATTCAATGGCGAACCGCTTCCTGAGCAGGAATCCAACCCGGAATTCTACAAAACCGATTTTTGGACTAAGCTTGCCTCTTGGATTGAAGCAAACATGAAAGGCACATCCGTTGAACGCCGTCAGCGACTGTACAACAGCTATATCAGTGATAGACCCATTCAGCATCAGCTGACCAAATATGGTCTGATTGCTCCCGATGGCACCTGGTATGCCTGCAAGTTTGGCGAGCACGCTGCCCTGGCTGGCCGCATCATCATGCGCAATCGAGAAGCGTTTGGTCTTTCTGACCATGAAGTTCTCAATATGGCGTATGACTGGAGCGGCAAGGGTCTCGATTTCCTATATGAACGCGGTTGGATTGCCATTCGTAATCCTTCGATGGGCAATACATTCATCGATATGGATGAGACCAAAACCGCAACAAAAGCTCAAGTAAATACCATTTTTGACTATATTTTTAAATTCAACCGCTATGACATGAATATTTCTAAAGTTATGGTTGACTAAAAAGGAGATTTTATTATGACTTCCAATATGACTATGACCGCTATTTCCATCTGTGATTTCCTGAAACTCATCGTGAAAAGCACGGTGAAGCATTACACCGAGGATTTCAAGCTGGACATAAAGATTTTCAAGCGCTATGCAAAAGAAGCACAGGAAACTGGAAAAGCAGTGCCAATGCTCTGGTTCTGCCGCTCTTGCGGAACGTATCTCTGCCCTGAGGAAGATGCGTACAAGAAAGATACTCCCATGTTCATCACGTTCAAATACTATGATGAGCAGGAAGAGGAAGAAGCCCGGACCATTAAGGCTTTTCTGGTCACTGTGACAGGGATGGAAGGACAAAAGCCAGTTGGCTATATCACTCCCATCAACTATGCGGATGAATGTGACCGCATTCGCCGTTACGCAGTACCTGCCGAAAAGGTCGAGCTTGTCTATGATAAAGGTTCCCTTGTCCAGAACAATGGCAACTATACGATTCTGAAGCATCCCAAGCTTGGTACACTTCAGAAAACGAAATTCTTGGCCGATGACCCTGACGCGCTTGATTATGCGCTGCATATGGCTCGCAATGAGAGAAAGGCAGGGTGACAGCCATGAAAACGATGGTTACATTGACTCACGAAGAAGCCCAAAGCTATTTGGCGTACGCTCTGATTTGCGAAACGATGCAAGGAGCCTTTTGGAATTCCGGACGCCGTCGCAGACTATACAGCAAGACGTTTACCGAAGCCGAACAGAGGCAGATTCCCCGCATCAAAGCCACTGCTCACAAATGGTGTTTGGTTACTGGTGTTCCTGAAAAGGTACGCATGAGATACAGCACCTATTTGCTGTGGCAGAAACTCGCGATGTTCTGCGCTGAAATTTAATTTTTCATTACCGCTGCCCATTTGGGTGGCGGTTTTTTGTTGCGGATTTATGCGAACGGCCTATAATCAAAAATGTACGATAGATAACAGTTATCGAAAAGGCGCCCTGCCCTTCGCACACTTAACAATGCGCTTTAGGCGAACTTCCCGTTTGGGTGGTTCGCCTTTTTGCGTATAAAAGAAAGGAAATAATTAAAATGAATGAGTACGAAGCAACAATACAAATCAACCCAACCGACGATATCAAGTTCATACTTGAGGAGCCCGGCTGCTATGAGTCTGAAATTGAAATGATGAAGGCCGGTGGCACCTATGATGCGTTTGTCAAGCGTGTCTATGATGCCATCGACTGGTCTCATCTGTTTGAGCGTATTGCTCAGATGGAAAACGAAGCCATCACGGCAGCTATCGACAAATTGTCTGACAGCATGATTTGATTGTTAGGAGGTAAATACTATGTACATTCTCATTAAAAACCAGGAAGGCGAAAACATGAATCTGCTTTCCCAGAACACCGATTTCAACGCCCTGCTGGCAGCCATGAAAGCTGACATTGAGGCAGAGTACGAAAAGGCAACAGGCTCTGCGATTAACCTGGATGAAGATTCCGGCAGCGATTATGAAGTCGGTATCAACGTTGAGGACAGTGCTGCTGAAGGCTTCTGCCTCGCATCCGGGTATATGTACGGCGCAGACAGCAATTTTGACTGGGGTATTTTCAAAGTAAAGTCTCAGAAAAACAATACTGCAGCAAAACCCTACATCGGCCTGGATATGAACAAGTTCTTTCGGCAGAAAATGCTGCTGATTGACCTCTCGGCAAAAGTAAAGGACCTCGGCTATGACCATCTGGCCGATGAGCTTTGGGGCGCAGTCGGTGTCTTCGACGCTGTACAGGATTCAGCTGAAGGAGACGGTGTTTTCACTGCTCCGGAAGCGGATGAAGAAACTGGTCAATTCCACGACGACTTGTTCAACGACGTTCTGAAGAAGATTCTGGACGCTGATAAGAAGGAAGTATAAACACAGCGAATAACATCTGACTCGTATCTTTGCGGTCGTTCCTTTTGGAGCGGCCGCTTTTTATTTTTAGTTTTGTTGCACAAATGTGCGACTCTCTTAAAATAGAAATTAGGGAGGTGCTGTTTTGAAAATTCAGAGAATCATGCCTGCAACTGCTCATTCCATGAAAGACGCGTTACCGCTTGGGACTATCCTGACGGTGAAAAATGTTGCAGACCAGAAATATATTGTGGTCGGCTATGACACAAGTTCTTTTCCGCACAACTACTATGCGGTTCCCTGGCCGCAAGGGTACATGGGTGAAGAAAATATGTACTTGGTAGGATTTGATGATATTGCGAAAGTTCTGTGTCGCGGCGGAATCAATGAGGAATCCAGAGTTTTCTTGCAGGCACTGGATGATGTGTTGAACGGGAGGTGACACGGTGACGGTAAAAGAGCTGAAGCATATGCTTGAGAACGCGGACGACAATGCTATCGTCGTTGTGCGAAATAACTGGGCTCCGGCGGAATTCCTGAATACCTCTGCTCGGAAGATGGTGCTTGTGAAAGCAAATGGCAAGCTCATGACGCCGAAGTCAACAACCCCGCCTAAACCGGCTCGCCGGTTATAGACGGGGCTTGCGGGGCAA
>ERZ773225.3908-NODE-3908-length-12657-cov-2.668148_pt1 | contig 12657 bp, 20 predicted proteins | sample MGYA00580993_ERZ773225 | MGnify/ENA primary metagenome ERZ773225 (study PRJEB29015, sample SAMEA2737748) | human gut metagenome | biome: human gut; feature: human-associated habitat; material: faeces | place: China | collected 2012 ... | reverse complement strand
GTTTTATTGCACCTACGATTTATGCATTTTTTCATTACAAAACACCTCTGTTCTCCGTAAAAAGGGTGCAAAAATACCTCAATGAAATTAGTTGAATTTTTCATTGAGGTGTGGTACAATATTACTGCAACAAATATTGTATCATTACACCCCAAATGTAATGGCTACGCTCTTTGGTACGCCAATACCAGAGGGCGTTTTTTTTATTTTATTTTACTTTGACATTAACAAAGCTAACATTTTTATCTATTGTTTTTCCTACAAAACCATCAAAGTATTTAAACTCACCACCAACTGTTTTTGGTTGTTTACATTCTATACTATCTGATGTAGCAGAAATTATACCTGTTGATTTAGGTGCAACAGGGTCAGACATTGATATATCATTATAACTAACACCATCAAGTGTTACTGTATCAGCTTGAAATTCTAGTTTTTTATTAGTTTTATTTTTTACATTGAAATTTACATATGTTTCATCATATTCTGTTGTTACATCGTGAAAATAGATATTAACATTACTATCACTATAAACTAAAGTATCTTTCTTTGGTTTAGTAGTAGTTTCTTCTTCGTAATCGTCATAGTCATCATAATCATTATCATAACTATCTGTGGTAGCTTCTTCTGTAGTAGTCGTAGTTTCCTCTACTGATTGATAATGTATTACCAAGTTACTTCCAATAACATTGTTATATAAAGTTTCCATATATTTCTTTAAACTTTTATCACCATAAAATTCAATTTCATAGTCTTCACCATCAACTATAAATTCAACAGTATGTGAATAATTGTCTGATGATGAATCAAGGTATGTAGTGTCTAATGCATCTACACCATCAAATAGTTCAAATATTTCAGAATGTTTGTTTTTATAATCACTATCATTGTCGAAATAATCCTTAGATGATTCAAGTGAAATATCACTTTTTTGACTTCTTACCCACATAAATATGTAACCGTTATTACCATCAATAGTATAGCAATAGTCATTTTCATAGATTGAATCATCATTATCATTTTCTACTTCCCATTTATCATTAATAGGAACTTCAAGATTTTTGATTGTTTTTGAACTATTAGTTTCTAATATTGATTTGTCAAAAGAACTGCTTTCTTCACTATTATTTTTATTTGATGATGTTACTTTATCACAACCAGCAAATATTAGTGAAAAGAATATCATACCAAAAACAAACACTAAAAAACCTATTGCAATTTTTTTACTTGCATTCATAATAATACCCCTTTTTAATAAATAATTTTAATTTTTGTAACTGATTATATAATTATTTCACCTCAAATCTATAACTATAATTCTAGTTTTTTCTTTGCTATGAAGTTTTCAAATTGCTTGTACATTTTAGTTTTCAACCGTGGTAGTTTCAGTAGTATCATTATTATGCTGATTAGGGGATAGTAACTTATCACACCCAGAAAAAAATAGAGCAAAGAATATGACACTGATTAAAAATATTAAAACATATCCCATTAATTTCTTTTCACCCTTTTTCATTGCTTAACCTCCTAATGAAGTTTTCAAATTGCTTGTACACTTTAATTTCAAGTGAAGATGTTAGAAATTTATTACGACTGTACAGCAGTTTCATTCTTTCAGCTCTAATCTTAGAAGCTGAATAACTTATAGAACATAGCTTTTGTATTTGTTCTGCTGAATGAATATCTAATGCCCAAAGTACACATGCCGGAGCAAGTAACCTACTTGCGAATATGTCAGCTTGTGTTTCTTCCTCAGGTTTAACTACATCAAATGTTCGATTATATTCACCGTTGGTTAGAGGATGGCCAAGATAGATGTGGCCAAGCTCGTGTGCAATAGAAAATCTAATTCTTTCTCTGCTCATACTATCATCATATATAATATACCATTTATCATTTATCAGCATAGTTTTTGCAAATTCTTTGTTATTTAATAAATGCACTGTGCTATTTTTAGCGAGTGTAATATTTTCGTCTTTACAAATTTTAGTTACTGACACCGGTAAACTAGTAATATTATGATTAATAAGAACATTCCAAGATGCATTTCTTGCGTCTTTGTATTTTCCATAGTTAGTTAGCATTAGAATCACCTCACAGATATTATCTGTGTAGGTGATTTTTTTATTCACTAATTAAAACTATTGTCAAAGGTCATCATCAGAAGATGGTTGTTCTTGTGACTGTAATAATTCTAATTGTTCAGCAGTAATAGTTTCCTTATATGGTTTGTGATAGTCAGAACTTCTTGCTACAGATTTAACTTCAACTAGTGTTTGAACATTTAAAAGAGTATCTACAGCATTTTGCATTTCTGGTTTAGCTCTATATGCAAGAATAACTAACTTTTCATGACTTGATAAAGATAATTCTTTATCATCATCATTCAATAAATCCTTAACATGAAATTCTTTAAATATATCACTTACTTTATATATGTCACATAACTTCAAAAATGTTTCAACATCAGGTTGGCTTCTACCATTTTCCCAACCGTTGACGGTTTTACCACTTTTTCCGATTAGTGTACCAACTTCATCAGCAGTCATTTGACATTCTAAACGAAGTTGTTTTAGCTTATCTTTAATAAAATCTTTATCCATGGTTGTGTTCCTTTTTAATCTTTATTATTAAGATATTTATATGTATAATCTTTTTCATTAAGATTTTGTGATAGTCAATATAAAAATCTTAAAATTTAAGAAATAAATATTTAAAAATAACTTGACAATCTTAAATTATAAGATTATAATACAGTCAAAGATATAAAAATCTTAGATATTAAGATTTAAAGGAGTTGATACAGTGAATATGCAAAATATTTTAGATTTATTCAATTCTACAATAGAAGAAAAAGGTCTAAAGCAAAAAAGCATTGCAAGTCAAATTGGAACAACTGAAGATAGACTATCAAGAATATTGGCAGGAAAAAGCAAAATGCTTGTTGAAGAATTTTTAAAGCTTTGCTATGTTCTACAAGTTGACCCAAAATGCTTACAAGTAGCATAAAGAGGTGATATGTATGACAACTGAAAGAGAACATTTACTTCTTGATGAAAGTGGTGAAATGTATGTTAATGTACCGGTAAAGGTTGCATCTAAGTACCTTAATATCTCATACAAGAGTTTGTACGAGATGTTAAAACAAGACAAATGCCCTTTTGGTACATCTGTACAGACTGAAAAAGGAGTGTGGGTGTTTAATATCCCTTGTGAAAGATTGATAGCATATGCAAGGGGTACTGACCTATCACTTAACAGTAATTTATCATTACTTAATGATATGGTCAGTAACCTTGTTACTGCACTCCAAGGTACAACACAATGACACTTAGAATTAAAACTAATTACAACGCAGTAATTGAAGTCAGAAATGTTAAAGAAGCCTATGTGTTAGGAAATCTGCTTGTAATAAAGCAGACAGACAACCGTAGAACATTTTACGATTACAGCAGAATTAGAAGTGTTATCCGTATAGGCAGAAGAAAGAAGGTGTAGCCGTTGGAATTTACGGATACTGTATTAGTAATCATAGCATTACTAGTTGTTATTGCTGGACTTGCTATTAAGTTAAGCAATGAAATTGAGATGCACAAAATATATCAAGAAGCTTTTAACAGGCAAGTGAATGAAAACAAACATATTTTAAACTTAGCAAAAGAAGCACATAAGTTTAATGAAAATATGTTAAAGGAAAAAGTAAATCTTATGAATAAAATTGATGAATTAGAAAGTGAAATTGTCAATCTAAATTATCAGAGACAACTTGATAATGGAACTATTGAATTTAAAGATATTTTAGAGCCAACAGAGGTGCAAAATGAAGAAATTTAGATTTATTGGTTTAATTCTCTCAGTTGTCATAATTGCAGTAATTTCCGAACTTAATAACATCACACTGTTTAGTAAGTTTGGTGGTATTACTTTGATACCGGTGCTTTATTTCCTTGTTACATATGTAGTGCCTTATATGGTTCAAGACTATGTAAAAGGGTGGAAAGAAATCATTGACGATAAAGAAGTGTGCTTTACCAAGGATGCATATTTAACAAGATGTATCGAAGAAGCTACAGGTGAAAAAGTTGAAGCACTTGAAACAACGGCAGAGGGTGAAGAAGTAAATGAATAATTTTGAAAGAATTAAAGAAAAAAATATTAATGAGTTAGCACGATTTATGGCATATACAACTACTTGTGATATATGCCCAAACTGTAACTGTAAAGGTACTAGTATCGAAAGTCCACCTATTTCTATATGTATTCGTAGCTTTAAAAAATGGTTAGGAAGTAAAGAAGTATGAAAGTTATACAAGATGTTGCAGACAGATTTGGAAATTATCCGATTATTTTTAAAGGTAGGAACATAAAGCTTGAAGATATACATCAATGGCTTTTTGAACACTATCAAGGCTATAAATTTGCAATAGTAATTGATGAAACTGTTGATGAATACGAAGAACAGTTTACTAAGTCTGTGTATGTTTACTTTCTTGATGGAATAAAAGAAGAGTTAGAGACTTATTGTAAATAAGCAAGTTACAGGCAAGTTAAAAATACTAGTATTTAAGCTAGTTATTATGATTTTGCGACAGTCATAAATGTCGGTAGCAAGTTAATTGGGGTGTAATTTATGAATAAAGAAAAAGCTAAACAACTTATTGATGATGCTGATATATATGCAGTAATCACCGGAAAAAAAGAGGATGATAAAGTTCTTACTAATGGAATTTGGAGAATCCAGGAAAAAGAAGATTTAGAAGATCTACTTTGTTCTTTTATTGCTAGTATCATTCAAAGTGTAGGTTTTATACTTTCAAGGCAACTGATTGTTGATGCAGTTAATAAAGCAATGGCAAACTATAAAAATGTGCAGGAGAGTGAAGGAAGATGGACAAATTCAATCAATTAGAAGAACTAGACAGACTAGCTTATAGTTTTGGAAACACAGATAAAATGATGATGTCATCATTACATTTTGAAGAGAGAGCATATGTAACTACCCTTGCTAGTCTGTATATGATGTACGATTTAGTAGGTGTACATATCAAAGATAAGGTAGTTAAGATTAAGCAAGATGCTTTGAAAGACTACAGAACTATACATAGTGAGTTGTATTTTGAAAGGCTGAGTTATCAGCAGTGGCAACAGTCAATCAAGGCTACGGAAAGACAGACTAGAGAGCTTACAGAAACTCTTAAAAGTGGTGACTTGCAGAAGTCGCTAGAACTGGCACTAGAAGTTATAGATACATTATTGAAAGAAAACACGCTAGTAAATATGTATAGAGCAGTGATGCAAAGTGCTGTTACTGATGATGAAATAGATTCAGCAGTAAAAAACTATGCTGTTGAGCATAATCTTGAATTGGATAGTAAAGAGATAGAGAAGATAGTATATAGGTTTATCACAAGTCTAGGTACATCAGAAGATTTGTTGTGTTTCAAATCTATGACTAAAGAAGAAATTGAAGAGTATTCTAAAAGACTTCCAAAGCGTGAAGTTGACGGTATCAGAACAGAGATTAGTGAAGAATACTTAAAAGCCCTATCAGCTAGTTAAGCTGATAGGGTACATATGGGATTGTTGAATAATTGGTAATTCATCAGATGAACCGTTCGTGTCTGATATGTAAGTTCAAGTCTTACCAATCCCACAACCACCTCTGCAAGTTACTTACTAAAATCAATTTAAGTGTATCTCCTAAGTTCTAAGATAGAAAATCCTTCACGCAGAGGTTTATGCAACAAAGGAGAAGGTTACTACATATTCGTAGTACCTTTGTTGCTACAAGAAATGGAACTGTAGCATAATCGGTAATGCGTTGAAAAATTCGTACATTTCAAAATGCAAGTTCAATCCTTGCCAGTTCTAACACTCCCGTCTGCACATCAAATTGTGATATTCCTTCATTTCATAGATTATATAGGTTTTTGGATCTCCTGTTTTCAAGTTTAAATTCTTTAAGTCCTTCAACGCAGACGGACATAGTCAAGGGAAGGCTACTACTTTTGTAGTACCTTGACTATCAAATATGGAACTTTAGCTTAGGGAAAGCGTTGTAAAGATGTTAAGATGCCCATCTGATACATTACAAAGAGTTGGATCATGCCCAACAAGTTCCGGACTGGTTTATTTTCTTGCGTGACTATTTTTATAGATGTTGCAGTAGTCACGCACATCTCCGGCAATAGCATAAGTAATGCACAATATTATCTAGGTGCAAATCCTAGTTGCCGGTCGGTTATCTACCTTTATTTTATAATGTTTCGTGGTGGTGCATATCACACACTGCACCACCAAATTTGCAGTGGCCAAGTTGGTGGTTTATTGAGTTCAATCCTCAACTACTGCATACCATGGTGAGCCATTGGCTTATTTCCTTCTTTGATTTTAGGTCCTATCTTTTACGGATAGGACCTAAGGAGAATTAATAATGAAATTTAAATTCGACAATTACAATAAATATAGAAATAACAAAGTTGAATATGATGGCATTATCTTTGATAGCAAGAAAGAAGCTAAAAGATATGCGGAACTAAAGCTACTTGAAAGAACCGGAAAAATTAAGGAATTAAGAAGGCAAGTGCCGTTTACCCTTATTCCTAAAATTCTTGATCAGAATGGCAAGTGCCTGCAAAGGGCATGTAAATACTACGCAGACTTTGTTTACAAATTTAATGGAAAGTTGGTTGTTGAAGACACCAAAGGTGTCCGAACAGCTGAATATAAAATCAAAAAGAAACTGATGTTATATCAACATAACATCATTATCAAGGAAATTTAAGAGGTGAACTATGGATATTAAAAAGATAGTTAATATCTGCAAAAAGAAAAGTGCTTTTCGTGTTAATAAAACTAATGACGGTTGCCAATGGTTTGGTGACGGTAAAGCTATGTATCTACTTTCTCCGGATATTCCATTTCTATCTGCTGAAGTTATTAGTGGCTTGTATGAACTCAGCAAAGACAAAGTAGAAGCAGGATATAGGCTTCATTGTTCTTTGTCACCGGGTGAATTAGAATTACTTGCTGACACTACGGAAGATGAAGAAATGTTAGTGCCATTACATATGAATGTTGTTTATGGTGGTACATTGTTATTGCCATTTCGGTCTAGTCAAGGTTTAATACTCATTGATAATGAGTATTTGAACCCATTAGGAAGTAAACCAAGTGAATTAATGTTTACTTTGCGTGGTGAAAACATTGTTGCAATAAAGAACGGAATGCTTATTACTGCTATAATTAGTGCTTATGATGTTAATAGAGATGATGACTTTACGGAAGAGTTAAAACAGTTGTATAAGCTTAATTCAATCAGCCGAGAAAAAGAGTTTTTGAAAAATAAGAACTTTGATGAAATGGAAGGTACATCAGATGAACAGGAAGAGCTGTGAGGGTTGCCTTTACTATAAAGACGGTAATGGCAGACGAAAGAAAAGCAGTTACGAAAGGTTTTGTCACTATATGATTGATGAAGGCAAACCAAGGAACTGCGACCCAGCAAATTGTGATAAGAAAGTTATTGATTTACCTATTCCCAGATTGGGAGCATTACCACTTCCAAGAAGGTGATAATGTGAACGGTAGAATAAGACTATTGACTATTCAAAAGCTTTTGCTAAAGAATGGAAAGACAACTGTTAAAGAGATACAAGCTGAAATTTTCAATTTATATAATGAAAAAGTAGAAAGAAAGGCTATCTATAAAGATATTAGAGCCTTACAGCAGTTTCTTCATATAAATAAGAAGAAAGTAAACGATACGGTTGTTTATATATTAGAAAGGAAAAACAATGAATAAATTATTTCCTATCATTCTTATTTTGTTGCAGTTTTGTGCTTGTATCGGTTATGTCATTAGTAAAGATTATAAGATGGCCGTTTAATGGCTATCGGCTGGAATATTAAACATTTGTGTGACTTTCTAAGTCAAAAAGGAGATAACTATGGAACAAAAACAAATACCTATTGATATGTTAAGACCTCATCCGGACAATCCAAGAAAGGACCTGGGGGACCTTACAGAACTTGCAGAGAGTATCAAAGCTAGAGGTGTGATGCAGAATCTAACTGTAATACCTCAATACAAATTAGGCCAAATTGCTTACTATACAATTCTTATCGGTCATAGAAGATGTGAAGCATCTAAGATTGCAGGACTAAAAACATTGCCATGCACTGTTGTAAATGTAATGTCAAAGAAAGAACAAATAGCAACAATGTTGCTTGAAAATATGCAAAGGTCCGATTTAACACCACTTGAACAAGCTGAAGGCTTCCAGATGATGATTGATCTAGGCGAAGGCATTAGAAGCATTGAAAAGAAAACAGGCTTTTCTGCTACTACAATTTGGCATAGAGTTAAGTTACTTGAACTTGATAGGGAAGAATTACGCAAGTCGCAAGAAAGAGAAGTTAAGCTTACTGACTATATAAAACTTGAAAAGTTGAAAAATGTAGAAGATAAGAATGAGTGCCTAAAAGAAATAGGTACTAACAATTTTGACTACACATACAACTCAAAGCTTCGAAAACAAGAAAGAAAAGAAAAGCAGAAGGTTATTAAAAAGGAACTTGAAGATAAAGGGTTAGTTGATATTACTGACGAAGAAGGAAGGTATTTAAAATATGATAATGTTGTAGCTTGTGACTATGCAGATATAGATATAGATGAATTGATAGCTAATGAAAAAGAGCAGTTATATTTTGCTTTGTCACCGGCTAGTGCTGATTGGATAGTTATTTATAAGATGCAATCAAAAGCAGTTGAAGACAATGCTGATGAAAGAGAACGGGAAAGAGCAGAACGAAAAAAGATTAGTGATAAGCAGAAAAGAGACAAAGAAATACTTAAAGACAAATTAAGTATTTTGGAAAATGTACGAAATACTGCAAGAGTTACTGTTGATGAATTTGTAAATAGATACACAGGTAATAAAGGTGATGAAAATCTTTTACTAAACTTTATTATCTATTTACAATCTAACTATGGTGCATATTTTGGTGAAAAGTGTAAGAAAGATATTACAAACAATCAAAATAATTATGATTACACTAAAGATACGAATATACGCAGAATTATGTTGTTGTACATAAGAGCATTGTTAACAAATTGGAGATATTTAGCAAGGGAAACAGATTATGATCGTTTCTATGATTACAAAGCTGAATATAAAAAGAAATGGGCAAATGTAGAAGCCTATATCAATTTTATTGGTTTGCTTGAACAATTAGGCTATCAAGTAGCAGACGAAGAAAGAAGCTATTACAACGGAACTCACCAAGCCTACAGACAAGAAGAAAATTAAATAACAAATAACAAAAAATCTTTGATAGAAAATCATTAAAAAATGACCTATCAAAGATTTTTACTATCACAATAAAATAGAGGTTTTGTCCTCTTTGCTGACCTTGTAATAGGTATTAACAACTCAACCACTAGTAAGGATAGATAATCATGAAGAGAAAGAAAAAGCATTACATAGAATATGATTATGAAAATCAAATAGTACAGCAGTATGAGAAAGAAGAGGAAGATACTGTTCTAAGGTTGTTGAAAGATGGTGTAATTAGTCATTGTTACGCAACAAAAGAAATTTTCGCAGGTAATCAACTTGATGTGGAAATCTATCCAGAATTCACACGCAAAGAGAGTTGTACACTAAAACAGAAATTAAAGAAGAAAACTAAGAAAGCAATTAAAGACCTTAATGATAAAAATGCTAGAAAGTATTTCGCTAGACTAGTCAATACAAATTTTACTGATGATGATTATTGCATCACATTGACATATGCACCTGACAACCAACCACAAGACTATGAATCAGCACATAAAGATATTACTAACTTTCTCAGAAGGTTAAATCGAAAAAGGAAAAAACAAGGAATACCAAATGCAAAATATGTATATGTGACAGAGAAGAAAAAGAATGGCTATCATCATCACATTATTGTTGATAGTCAGCTTGAACTGAACATGAAAGAAGTGAATTTACTTTGGGGTAAATCAAGAAGAAATGATATTAAGCTATTAGACACAGACGAATTTGGATTAACCGGTATTGCGTTCTACCTTGCTAAAGACCCACAAGGAAGAAAACGCTGGGGAAGTAGTAGAGGTTTGAAAAAGCCAACAGTAAAGAAAAATCATTATAAATTTAGGAAGAAAGACATTAGACAAGCTATCAGCTGTGAATATAACTTAATTGACAAGTTAAAAAAGCTATATCCACAATACACTTTTACAGATGTTGATATTAGGTACAATGAAATTAATGCTATGTTTTACATATACGCTAGATTGCGTTTGTAGTATCTGTAACAAAAGTAACACCATAAAAAATAAAACACGCACATATGTACGCACGATAGGAGAAGAAGAGAATGACAATGTCAGAACTAAGAGAAATGCGAAAAACTTACCCATCATTAAATCTAGAATTAAAAAGATTGCAACAAAAGAAAACGGAATTAATCAAAGAAAATACAGTAACTGATACAGTTGTGGGGTCCTCAGCTGAATATCCTTACACATCACATCCGGTATCTGTTGAGGGCTTTATGCAGACTACAGCAGTAAGAAAGCAGTTGAATAGTATCAATGAACAAATTAATAAGATAATTGATATGCAAAATAAAGTAGATAAAGTTATATCTAGCATATCAGATAATCTTGTTAGATATGCAGTTATGCAGTATGTTGTTGAACAGAAACAATTAACAACAATTTATGATAGCTTAGATTCATACTGTGAAAGTGCAACAGTAGATGCACTTAGGAAAAGAATAGCTAGAGAAATCAAAAAAATATAAAATTTTTTCAAAAAGTGTCCACTTTGTCCACTTTGTCCAGTTTGGCATATGCTATAATTAAGCTAGAGAAATAGCATAGTAGATATAAAGGCACTGCATAAATTAAAAAATGTAGTGCTTTTGTAGTATAGTGCTTTTGTAGTATAAGGACGGTGAGGTGTTGTGGCTAAAGTTGATAAGTGGACCGAAGAAAATGGTCTTAAACTAATTGAAGGTTGGGCAAGAATGGGATTGACCGACCAACAGATAAGCCACAATATGGGCATTAGTCGCAAAACACTTTCTGAGTGGAAAAAGAAATATCAAAATATAGATACTGCTATTCAAAGAGGTAAAGAAGTTGTTGATATTGAAGTAGAAAACTCATTACTGCAAAAAGCATTAGGACTATTCAAAACAGTTAAAAAGCCGGTGAAGGTTAAGACTGTTGAATATAAAGATGGTAAGAGAGTAAAGGAAGTTGAGCATATAGAATATGCAGATGAAGAAGTGTATATACCGCCAGACACAACAGCCATGATTTTTTGGTTAAAGAACAGGAAACAAGAGAAGTGGAAGAATGATCCACAGTTACTTGAACTACGAAAAGAAGAATTGAAGATAAAGAAAGAAAAGCTAGAAAGTGATTGGTGATGTGTAATGTTATCAGACTTCTACCGTACAGCAGAATGGAAAAAGCTAACTCACATCATCAAGCTATCTAGAGTTGATAGCAACGGCTTTTTGATATGTGAACATTGTGGAAAACCAATAGTTAAGTCTTATGATTGCATTTGTCACCATAAGATATATCTAACAGAAGAAAACTATAATGATCCGAACATTGCGTTAAATGAAAACAATATTGTATTACTACATCACAAATGCCACAATCGTGTACATAATAAGTTAAGCCAGCCAATAAGGCAAGTGTTTATTGTGTATGGTTCACCGTTGAGTGGCAAGAGCAGTTATGTTAATGATGTTATGTTGCAAGGTGATTTGTTGCTAGATATAGACAAGATATGGATGGCAATATCAAATCAGCCTTTATATATTAAACCTAAAGAACTAACAAGTAATGTGTTTGCTATAAGAGATTTAATATTACAACAAATTAAGCACCGGCAAGGAAAATGGCATAATGCCTATATAGTTGGTGGTTATCCTTTGTCAGCTGAAAGAAACAGGTTAGCCAACACATTAGGTGCAAGGCTTATCCACATTGATACTGACAAAGAAACTTGTTTATCAAGATTAATTGCTTGTGAAGACAAGCGAGATAAGGAGCAATGGAAAAAATTTATTGAAGATTGGTGGGAAAAATTTTCAGCCACATTTTGAGAAGATCCCCCCCACCTAAAGAAATAAAACAAAGCTAAAAGAGACTGTGGGAAGTTCTTAATTCTCGCAGAAAGTCAAAAAATGAGATTTTTCAAAATCAAAATAGCTAATTTTTTAAGGATAAAAGAAATGAAGAAAAAAGATACTCAGAGAAAAGAAAAAATAATTGAATATCTTAAAAGCAATGGGTGTGATGTTGGCTTTATAAACCAAGCTGTTGATGAATTTATCTTTTTAGAAAACAGATTAATAGAATTAAGGAAGTTACCTTTCATACAATTTCACCCTAAAAACAAAAAGCTTCAGAAAGTAACACCAGCGAGTAAGCAATATAAAGAATTACTACAGCAGTACACAAATCTGCTGAAAGTTTTAAGTAAATTTGCCGGTAATGATGATACAGAACAAAGTTCACCACTTAGAGAATGGGTTGAAAAGTATGTTAGTGACAGAAAAAACAATATGGACGGCTGATAATTCGTGGCTATTAAACTATTATGCACAAATAGAGTGGGGAAA
>ERZ773225.3905-NODE-3905-length-12683-cov-3.111815_pt1 | contig 12683 bp, 9 predicted proteins | sample MGYA00580993_ERZ773225 | MGnify/ENA primary metagenome ERZ773225 (study PRJEB29015, sample SAMEA2737748) | human gut metagenome | biome: human gut; feature: human-associated habitat; material: faeces | place: China | collected 2012 ... | reverse complement strand
CTACGATACCGAAGAATACGTTCACGAGCAGGAAGGCCATCATGGAGAGTTTCTTGCTGTTCTCGTTCTTGGTAAACCGGAGTTGGTCATCACGCTGGTCGGCAAGGAGGGTGACACCGTGGACGAAGGTGTTATTTACCGTCATCCGATCCGCTGTTTTCTCCAAGAAAGCGTACATCTCATCCTCGGTCATCGGGCGTTTCGTACGTACCGATAGTTCAGCGCTCCTTACGCCGAAATTCTTCACGAACTCCTGCAATGACTCACCTTTCAATATCGTGAAAGCGCAGTTCTCCGGGCGGTCGAAGTCATTGCTACGGAAGGTAGGAAGCACGGCGGCGATCGTGAAAGGCTCGGAAAGGTCGTCATTCTCCGAGATCTGCCGGCCTATGGCGGACTGCCCCCCGAAGAAGAAATCTTCCGCCTCCGCCGTTATGACGAGCGGACGGTAAGCGTTCTCCACCAACGGGGTAATAGCACGGCCCTCCTTATCCTTCATACGGAATACATCGAAATAAGAAGGGGATACTTTCAGCTTGTGGTAGTTCTGTCCTACCGCCTTCGAGGTATCAGCGCCCAAGGGAAGGAGCGTCCCCCACGAACTTCCGTTTGAATAAGGCATGGACCAATACGTAACACATACCTCCTCGACCTCCTGCTCTTGGCGGATACGTTCCATAAGCTTCAACAAATCCTGTGTTGCGTTCGAGTCGTAAAGTGAGTCGGGCACATAACCCGGGGCGTTCGACGAGAGCGTGGAAAGCTTGAAACGCCACGTATTCGAGATATCATATCCCATCGGGGCGTTATAGCAGCGCACGTCCACCCATAACTTATCCATCATAAACCAAAGGGCGCACATCACGATAACCAACTCGCCCAGTATCCAGCCGTTGCTCTTGCGCTGGGCCCATATTATTTTAAATATATGCTTAATCATAATTTGATAGTTGATAGTTGACAATTGACAACTCATTGTTCATCATTCATTGGATTCACTCGTTCCCCTTTAACGCTTCTACGATCGGTTGCCTTGTCGTACGCCATGCCGGTATCCCGGCGCTTAATATATTCAGCAAGAACGTAAAGATAAGGGCGGAGATAAATAAGCCCGGTTTAACGAGCATAGGCGCCGTAAGGCTCACGTTCTCGCTCAACATGAAAGGCTTCCCTACCACCAGCAAGACCATCGAGAGGCCGATGCCGATCACGCCGCCGATCAAGGTCAGCACAAAGTTCTCCGATAAGATCTGCATCAAAAGATTCTGTCCCGTAGCCCCGAAAGCCTTACGCAAACCGATCTCTTCTTTCCGCTTCTGCACGGACGATTGGATCACGCCCGTTAAGTTCAGCGCCGGTACCAAGAGCAAGAAGAATAGGAAAGCGCCCGATCCGGCCAAGAAGGTAGGCCAGTCCACCTTTTGAAAAGCGCCGCTTCCCATGGCCGTATCCAACTGGGAAAGTAGCCCGGAAGGGAAACCTACGTTATAATCGGTCTTGCTGTCATTGTAGCGACGGACCTGTTGGTCTAGCTCCGAGCGTATGGCATCGAAGTCGGAAGAGGAACGAGCCAATAAGGCCACGCTGAAATAACCGGCCATATTCTCCCCATACTCCCCATTTACACGGGTCAGGGCCTCATTGCTGCTATAGGGTATCCATACCTGAGCGTAGGAGCTCATCAATGAAGAAGGTACGTCACGCACCACCCCGCAGACGGTGAAAGTGATAAAATCCATCACAACCTGCCGCCCGACGGCCTGTCCTGTTCCGAACAAATCGGTCGCCACCTGTTCCGACAGCACCATCTTCGGTATACCGGATTGAAAATCAGCCTCGCTAAAGGGGCCTCCTTCCACGAAAGGATGGTCGAATATTTTCCAATGGCCCGCGTCCGTATAACAAATCTCATACTCCTTGAAGAGCCGTCTATTGGGCAATGACAAGGAATGGCTATCACTACAATAGCCGGATACGGCCTCTGGTTTCCGCAAGGTATAGAAACATTCCTTCACGACCTCGCTGGACATGCCTCCACGATTACGATCCGATCCTCCGGGGGATTTCGAACCGACTTCCGTACCCCAGACATACATAAACCTAGACCGATTGGACTCAGGGGCATATCCCGTGGATTTAATCTGGAACACCAATACCATCACCAACACCATGGCGATCGCAAGGGCCGTTCCCGAAATAGAGATTATGCTTACGAGCGTATTTTCACGCAGCATTTGAACCGCTTGTTTGATGTACTGCTTATACATAATTCGAATCGTTATTTCAATTTCAGTTTATTCTTTTCCTTGAAACTTGTCATATCGGAAACGACCACCTCGTCACCCGGTTCCAAGCCACCTACTACTTCTACATACTCAAAGTTGCTGTCTCCCAGCTGTACCTTCCGCTTGATCAATTGGTCTCCGTTGACAACAAACAACTCATACTCTCCTTTCCCGACGTAGAACGAGGCGTTGGAAATACGCAGCACATCGTCCTTGATCGCATTCATCACGTATACATCGGTCTTCAAACCGGAGCGCAAGCGGCGATGGTTATCCTCCTCCAACTGTACCGTGAAGGAGATCACGCCGTTCTTCGATAAGGGGGTAACATCGCTAACCACCCCATCCAGTTTATCGTTGCCGATCTTTACGACGGCCTTGCTACCGGCGGCGATCCGGAGGCTGATCTGGTCGCCATAGGTATCGGCGATCTCCCCCTCTATCTTGAAATGGGACAAGTCGGAGACGATAGCGACACGACTGCCTTGAGAGACTTGGGCACCTACCTCGTTGTTCACGTAGGTCAGGATCGCCTTGCGGGGAGAGCGTATCTGGGCGTCTTCCAAGGTACGCTTCGTCTCGGCTAGACTCTTTCGGAAGATGTTCAGGTCGAGTTCTTTCACTTTATAATCGGCATCCGTCAAGGATTTCTCGTTCTCATATTTTTGCTCATCCTCTTTCAGTTTCAAGACGCTAACGTTATAGTCCAGTTCCACTTGACGGACCTTATCGGTCGTTCCGGCGCCTAGGCTATCCAGATAACGCTCGTTGCGCAACTCCACTTCCTTTCGGTTCAGTTCCATGCGAGAGACTTTCAATTGCATCTCCATCTCGGAAAGCTTATTGCGGTTTTGGATACGGAGTTGATCCAATTGGAGGCGTTTCATTTGCTCCTCGTCCAATTGTTTCTTATAATCCGTCTCGGCGCTTAGCAAGTCCAGTTTCAAGATCGGAGTACCTACATCCACGGAATCGCCTCCCTTTTTATAAATCTCGACGATACGGGAGTTGATCGGTGAGTTGATGATTTCCTCGAAAGCAGGTACCACCTTGCCGGATGCGCTAACGGAAACCTCGATCACTCCTTTATCTACCGTTGAAAAAACCAAGTCCTTCCGTTGCAGGCTGGTTTGCATAAAACCGATCACCCCGCCAATCAAGACAACGGCAATACCGATCCCCGCCCCCAGCTTTATAAACTGTTTACGCTGCTCCTTCTGCCGAACCTCTTTTGATATCTCTCTGTCCATATTTCGTTTGTTTTTATTTTCCACCCTCCAAAGAGCAAACCCCGTGCCAAAAACGTAAGTGATTGATTTATTGAAGAAATAAAACAAAAGAGATGTCCGATATCGAACACTGTGTCCGCTTTTGTACGAAAACAAAGACATCAGCAATGAGAATCTACAGATATTCAATCATAATTAACATATAAATACTTGATTATCTTTACAAAAAGGACTATTTTTGGAAAAATCCATAATCAAGGAATACCAATCTTATATTATTTACCCTAAATTCTAAAGAGAGATGAAAAAAACAGTAACTTTCGTTTGGAGCATTTTCCTCCTCGTGTTTATATCGATAGATATGAACGCACAATCAATAAAAAGTTGGGATTACCCCATAAAACCAGGAACGGAGGCTTGGCAAGCATTATCCACACATGAGGATATGCTGAAAGCCTGCCAAATTCCGGCAGAGATATTAAAAACGGTATCAACAGAAGAGCTTATAGAACTTTGCCTTGCTTACCCATTATTAGGCGACATATTCGCTTACAATGGAATACAGGAAGGCATTAGCAAGGTTTCCGCACGTTTTAACGGGTTACAAGAGTTATTCAAAAGGAAAGACAATGCTTCTTTGCTATTTGAGAAGATGAAAAAACAAGAATTACTGAAAGCAGGAGTGTTGACTTCCATAGAAATAGGTAATGAAATTAGTCGGCAAATGGTAATCGAGGCTCTTCTGTCTAATGAGACGATATTATCTAATACAAATAATCTTTTACAGCAAGAGATCTCCTCCGAAGCCGTAAAGAGACTCCTTTACAAACAAAACAACCCGGATATTTATGGACAATATGGTCTAAAAACCGTAGTCTATCTCCTAGGTCGAAGTCTAGAACGGATAGACAACAAGACCATTACGCCCAAATTTAAACAATTCACCATCGATGAAAAGCTAACGGGCAGTAATGTAATCGAAGAGTTATTAAAACAATACATTGTAACCTTTAATAAATTGAGATCATGAAAAAAGTATTATACTATTTAATAATCATGCTGGCATTCACGCTGAACGCATGTGACAATGAAATGGATAATATGCAAGGAGGTGATAAAGAAATCTTGACATCCAGTTCAGAAATTGTCATTAAAGACGGAAAGATAACATATCCTAAATGGTTGGTGAATGTAGTAGATTCTGTCGCTCACTCCCATGTCAAGGGAACAGACTATCCATACCCTTGGGTCTTTACTATTCAAGGAGATGGAAAAGAACACATTCTCGTTTTGGATGGGGTGAATTCTTGTGCTTCTTGCGGGCAATTACTATTCTTGCTTTCCGGAGAACGAATCGAAAAATTCCCCAATGAATGGATCACTATGGAGAATTTAAACATGATTTGGGAGCCGAATCTCAATGTTGAGACAAAAGCTCAAGGAGCAGCCGCTACTGTTTACACTCCTAACGGGACACTCGTTAATGACACTTACTACAGAAGTGAGGAATTATCAGCCTCACAAAAAGCGAGCCATGACCAATATTGTACAACAACCTATTCACAAGCAACTCTAATAAGTAGTTCAACAACCACTTACAATTGTCATGCCTATGCTTGGTATATGACTGAAGGCGGATCAGCAGTTTGGATGGGATGGACTATTAATCCCACAAACGTATATTGGTTAGATGGTAGTTATATATCAACAACAGGTGCCGCAACCAAAGTATCCTATCTTAGTGATAATCACTCTGCCGTAACGACATCTACGCCCAATATATTCATCTCCAAATGGGGGGAATACGCTCTTATGAGGCATCCCAAAGCTCATGTCCCTTTGATGCATCAAGCTTAAAATATATGAAAAAAAATGATATGCCGACTGTTTATATAGGGAAGAGTCAAGAGGATTATAGTAGCGGCAGTTCCTCTATCAATGCGCCAGGGGGTAATGCCACGACGACTTTATATGCTTACACAAAGACAGGAACTCCGACCTCGTATAGCTGGAACGCTGAATTCTATGGAGAATGCGATAGATGGTACACTTATCCTTCCGGTAATCGATTAGATGTTAGTGTCTATCTAAACTCCCAACATTACGGTGGATCTCTTCGCATCACCTGCGCAATGTATAATGGAAGTTCTTTAATAGGCACAGCAGCCTATTATTTGAACGTAAATCCGTAGCAATTATACAAGAACAAGGATCTCGTCGAAACAAGATCCTTGTTCTTGATTCAATATACTTAAATCGATTTCGCTCAAAACTTTTCCGATAGACCTGTTGTTCTATGCCCAAAACTTATAAACGCAAAATGTATGAACACAAGACTAATTCTATTCACCTGTATAGCCGGTCTGACTCTCTTTTTCTCTGGCTGTAGCAAAAATGATGATGATCATCAAGGCATTATCCCTCTTCCACCGGTAGAGAACGCTTTCCAAGAGAAATATCCCGATGCCAAAAACCCTGTTTTTGAGATCGAAGGTAACTATTATGTGGTAGATTTCAACAACGGCGGCTCCGAGACAACAGCTTGGTTCACGGATCAAGGCATATGGATGATGGAGAAGATAGACATCTCTTTCGCCCAATTACCGGCAGCGGTATCCACCGCCTTCAAACAAAGCTTTTACTCAAATTGGACCGTGGATGACACGTACGCCATCAATCGCCTAAATATGGGAATCGTTTACAAGATCGAGGCGGAGCAGTCCAATAGCGAAGTAGACCTGTATTATTCACAGTATGGAAACCTGATCAAAGCCGTGGACGATGAGATCAATAATGACGCACCGATCGTTATCCCGAAAGAGGTCAGCAACCTGATGGAGATCACTTTCGCCAACGCCGAGTTGCTGGATATCCAACAGAACAGCCTAGGTTACGAGCTGGATATGATCGATAACCAGATTTATAAAGTGGCGCAATTGAATAAGGATTACAGGTGGCAAAGTACCACATGGGCCATGTCCGAGCAAGAGGTTCCGCAGATCGTGATGCAAGGATTCGAATCCTCCGCTTACGCTAGCGACAAGGTACAGTCCATATATACGTTATTGAATGCCAATGGCACCTTCTACCTATTCAAGGTTTCACATAACGGGCAGGACAAGACGATTACCTTTGATGTATTCGGGAATATCGTATAAAAAAGCCGCACGATTCACAGCCGTCTCCGGACTTGAATCGCGCGGTTTGCGTTATATGATAATCAAGCTTATTTACTGATCAATTCCAAGGTCGCCCCTTTTACTCCCGGTGCGGAAGCCTCGAAATAGATCGTCCCCGGTTCCTCGGCCGTCCGCACGATAGCGGTAAGTTGCCCGCTAAACAGTTTCATTTCCGGAAGATGGAAGAGTTCCAGACTGGCGCTATTTCCATTTGCCGCCGCACGGTAGGCTCCGGCACCACGTACCTTAAACTGGATCTGGCGGGTATCATCCGGACAAAGGTTACCGTTCTTGTCTACGACTCTAACATTGATGAAAGAAAGGTCTTTTCCGTCAGCCGTCAATTGGTTACGATCGGCGGATAACTCAATATGATGCGGCTTCCCTGCGGTATGAACCTCCTCCTCGGCCACAGCGTTACCCTCCTTATCATAAGCGACCACTTTCAAAGTTCCCGGCTCGTATTTGGTATCCATCCACATCAAACGATATCGTTTCTGGCGCTCGAAACTCTTTTGAGCCGCTTCGGTATAACTACTATCGATACCGATGCTTAGATCTTTCGTACGTTTCCCTTGGCTCTTTCCGTTGATAAACAATTCGGCGGAAGGATAATTGGTATAAACGAATACGGGTGTCACCTCGCCCTCACGTCCCGGCCATGTCCAATGCGGCAGGATATGCAAGGTCTTGGCGCTTTTGTTCCAATGACTACGGTATAGATAGTAACGATCCTTGGGGATACCCGCCAAATCGATAATACCGAACAAGGAGCTATGGCTTGGCCAATTCGTATAATAAGGAGTAGGCTCGCCCAGATAATCAAAACCTGTCCATACGAATTCCCCGATACAATACGGAAGGTCCTCATGCTGGATAAAATCGTCTTCCGGCAGATTAGACCAGTTGCAATGCTCCACGTCGTACGAGGAACTTTGGTGATCCTCATAGACAGCCATCGCCTTACGCTCTACAGGGAATTTATAAACCCCTCGTGAGCTAACCGTGGAGGCCGTCTCGCTTCCCAAGATTATTTGCTGAGGCAGTTTCTTATAATTCACTTGATAACGGAACGGACGATAATTGAATCCCGCCACATCCATCACCGCCGCCATATTATTATTCACGACGGCATCCGGGGCATCCATACCTTGCGTCACCGGACGAGTCGGGTCTTCCCGATGGCAGATATCCTGCAAGAACTTGGAGATCTTACAACCGCTCTCATCCCATTGGTTAGGCACCTCGTTACCGACGCACCACATCACGACGCTCGGGTTATTCCGGTAATGATGTACCAGATTCACGAGGTCTTTCTCCACCCATTCGTCGAAAATCAAATTATAGCCGTTCGCGCATTTCGCCTTGTTCCACTCGTCGAAGCTCTCAACCATCAACATCATACCCATCTCATCGCAAGCCCTTACCAACTCGGGAGCCGGCATATTATGGGAAGTACGGATAGCGTTGCATCCCATGTCCTTCAAGATCCGGATCTGACGACGGATAGCGGCATCATTGACGGCAGCCCCTAACGGGCCTAAGTCATGATGATTACAAACGCCTTTGAATACCGTCTTCTCACCATTCAAGAAAAAGCCTTTATTCGGAATGATCTCGATTGAACGGATACCGAACGGGGTCGTATATATATCTTTCAGTTGATCGCCCTCATATAAACGAGTCTCCGCAGAATACAGGGCGGGCATATCCGGCGACCATAAAGTCGGGGTCTGGATGATAAACTCTTGAGAGAGACTATTATCATTGTACTTAATCTGTGAGAGAGGTATAGTCTGCTCCGTCAGCTTCTGCCCGTTCGGGTTCCATACACTGGTTTTCACGCTATACTTGCCGGCATCGGCACCTTCCAGCAATACGATTTGTGTCCGTACATTGACTTTAGCGAATTCCTTAGTAGCGGTCGGGGTCGTAACGTAGGTTCCCCAAACCGGGATATGCGCATTTTCCGTCACGATTACATGTACATTCCGGTATAATCCCGCTCCCGGATACCAACGGGAGGATTCCGGCAAGTTCTCGAGGCGAACCGCCAAGGTGTTCTTTTTCCCCGGCATGAGTTGTTTCGTGATATCGAAATAGAAAGAATTATAGCCATACGGCCAATATCCAACCTCTTGTCCGTTCACGTAGACCTTAGCATGGCTCATCGCACCGTCGAACAGGATCGTGGCACGCTTCCCATCCGTAAATTGAGGAACCTCAAACTCGGTCCGGTACCAGCCGACTCCCACGAAAGGCAAACCTCCGGTTCGGCCGGCATGTTCCATGGCCTCCGTTTGTCCGTCTTGGGCGATAGCGACCTCTTGCTTATCATTCTGAGAGCTGAAAGGGCCGTAAATCGCCCAATCATGCGGAACGGTCACGGATTGCCATTTGCTATCGTTAAAAGTAGGATTGATAAACTCCGGGCTGTCTTCCCGGGTGAACTTCCAATTCTTTTCCAACAGGAACTCACTGCGTACTTGAGAAAAAAGCGCAGGGAAAAGGCAAAACAAACCGATCAAAATAGCGAAACTTGTTCTTTTCATTCGTTTTTTGTGTTTTTGTTATTCATAGCGGAGCAAAAATAAGTATTTTTGTCTCCAATACAAACTAAATCAAAAGAATTGCACAGCATGTTGTTACAATTAGCTTTCGTTTTAATAGCCATTATTATAGGTGCCCGTATCGGTGGTATCGGATTAGGCGTGTTAGGAGGTCTCGGACTCGGTATACTCACCTTTGGATTCGGGCTCCAGCCCACTTCCCCTCCTATCGATGTCATGCTTATGATCGTTGCCGTAATAGCGGCGGCTAGTTGTATGCAAGCCGCTGGCGGACTTGATCTTATGGTTAAGTGGGCGGAAAAATTGCTTCGCAAGAATCCTCAACGAATCACGATATTAAGCCCGCTCGTCACCTATTTGTTTACCTTCATAGCCGGAACGGGGCATGTGGCTTATTCGGTCCTTCCGGTAATCGCCGAGGTTGCTACGGAAACGAAGATCCGTCCCGAACGTCCGATGGCGATCGCCGTGATCGCTTCTCAGCAAGCTATTACCGCTAGTCCGATATCGGCGGCTACGGTAGCTTTATTAAGTATGTTGTCCGGATACAATATCTCCTTGATGAATATCTTGATGATCTCTGTTCCTTGTACCTTATTAGGTGTGTTAGTGGGAGCGATCTACTCTTTAAAGGTCGGTAAAGAGCTAGATCAAGATCCGGAATACTTAAAGCGGGTGGCGAACCATGAGTTTAGCACGGAACATTATGAGGCGAAAGGCGTTGAAAACCAAATGAAAGCGGCCTTATCGGTCTCTATATTTGTTCTCGCTACGATAGCGATCGTTATTTTTGGTTCTATGGAGTCCCTACGTCCGGTCTTTACCGTCGGCACGGAAAAGGTCTCGATGCAGATGTCACATATTATTGAGGTATTAATGTTGACAGCCTCCGCTTTCATCTTATTATTTACAAAAACAGATGGTATCAAGGCCGCACAGGGTTCCGTTTTTTCCGCAGGTATGCAAGCGGTGGTAGCGATCTTCGGTATCGCTTGGATGGGAGATACATTTATCGCCGGCAATATGACTGAATTAAAGGGATCTATCGAGCATATAGTTACACAGATGCCTTGGTTATTCGGGTTGGCCCTTTTCGTAATGTCCATTTTATTATTTAGCCAAGCGGCTACCATTCGTGCGTTATTGCCGCTAGGGATCGCATTGGGAATCTCACCCTATATGTTGATCGCTTTATTCCCCGCCGTAAACGGTTATTTCTTCATCCCAAACTACCCGACAGTCGTAGCCGCCATCAACTTCGATCGCACGGGCACGACCCGCATCGGTAAATACATCTTGAACCATTCTTTCATGATGCCGGGATTGATAGCGACCGGAGTTTCTGTAGGATTGGGGTTACTATTCATTCAATTCATATAATAAGAAAGCAAAAAATAGAGACGCAGCATACACGCTACGTCTCTACACCCCACACCATATATCCATATTATATTACTTCAACAATTTTTCCTGAATCAACTGCTTTAACTCCAGTTTTCCCATCGTGCCGATCATCATCTCACGGGGGCCGTCTAGCGGGCAAAACATCAAAGTGGGAATCGTTCGGATATTAAAGGCTGTCTCGAGTGCCTCCTCTTGATCCACATCCACCTTATAAATATAAATCTTCCCATCAAATTCTTTGGCAAACTCATCCAATATCGGGCTTAAGCGTTTGCAATAACCGCACCAAGGAGCGTGAAAATCTATGAGGCAAGGACGACTTCCTATATATTTCCAATCTTTGGGATTTGCCTCAAAATCACCGACATTGGCGATAAAACCATCTTTCGTTAAATCGATCACTACCATACTTCTCTATATTTTGATTTATAATATAACAAAGATAAGTATGAATAGGTTGCGGTATTTTTTATACTTTCGCGACATCGTTTTAACATACAGACAGAATGCTCACACTCGATAAAATTTATCAGGCATCATATGCCTTGAAGACAGTCATCAGACGCACTGATTTAATCAGCGCTCCCAATATCAATCCGGAATCCCATATTTTTCTAAAACCAGAGAACTTACAAGTAACCGGATCGTTTAAAGTGCGCGGCGCTTGTTTCAAGATCGCCCAGCTTACGGAAGAAGAGAAATCGCATGGCGTAGTGGCTTGCTCGGCGGGAAACCATGCCCAAGGTGTGGCATTAGCGGCTACCGCTCATGGTATCAAGTCCTTAATCTGCTTGCCCGATAACGCTCCTATCTCTAAAGTCGAGGCTACTAAATCTTATGGGGCAGATGTATGCCTTGTCGAAGGTGTTTACGATGACGCCTATAACAAGGCTTTACAATTGAAGGATGAGAAAGGATACACATTTATCCATCCGTTTGATGATGAGGATGTGATCGCCGGACAAGGGACCATCGGTTTGGAGTTATTGGAACAACTCCCGGAAGTAGAGGCTGTAATCATTCCGATCGGAGGGGGTGGGCTGATCTCCGGAGTCGCCTATGCCATCAAGAACTTGAACCCGGATATCAGAGTTTACGGAGTGCAAGCCAAAGGAGCGCCCAGCATGTTAAACTCTATCGAGCATGGGAAAATCGAACGCCTCGAAGGTGTCCGTACCATAGCCGACGGTATCGCCGTAAAAGAACCGGGAATACATACTTTCGATCTTTGCCAGCAATATGTGGACGAGATCGTATCCGTGACAGACGATGAGATTTCCACCGCTATCCTCGCGTTGATCGAGCAACATAAATTAATCGCCGAAGGGGCGGGTGCCGTAGCCGTGGCCGCCGCCATGTTTAATAAAGTACCCATCAAAGGGAAAAAAGTAATCTGTTTGATTTCCGGCGGAAATATCGACGTGAATATCCTTTCCCGGGTAATCGGACGTGGTTTGCAAAAATCTGGCCGCTCTTGTTCCATGACGATCGAATTGGTAGACAAACCCGGACAATTACAGCATGTATCCGAAATCATCGCCTCTACCGGTGCCAACGTAGTATCCGTATACCACGAGCGTGTCAGCCATACGGCTGATATCAATGGCTGTTATCTGCGGTTGGAGATGGAAACAAGAAATCAACAGCAAATTAATGAGATCCGGCAATTACTCACCGTTTCAGGATATAAGATAGTGGAAGGATAAACAATTCGCCCCAAAGCATACAACTGATTGACAAACCATTACTGTGCCACTACTTTCCATAGGCGTGGCACACTTGTGCCATCCTTATGGCATAGCTGTGCCATCACGGTGGCATAAGCGTGCCCTAAGAATGGCACAAGCTAAATATTAATATATTGTCTTAATGTATTCACATACTCCTCCATCGCCAAGCGTCCTTTGTCTGTGATCCGGCAAACCGTTCGGGGCTTCTTCCCGGCAAACCCCTTCTCGATCTCGATATAACCAGCTTCATTAAGTTTGTCCAACTGGACGCTGAGATTTCCCGCCG
>ERZ773225.3901-NODE-3901-length-12696-cov-2.576062_pt1 | contig 12696 bp, 8 predicted proteins | sample MGYA00580993_ERZ773225 | MGnify/ENA primary metagenome ERZ773225 (study PRJEB29015, sample SAMEA2737748) | human gut metagenome | biome: human gut; feature: human-associated habitat; material: faeces | place: China | collected 2012 ... | reverse complement strand
GATATCAAAAATAAGGGGCTTGACTGCACTAATAAAAAAACTGGCGGATGTTTTTTGACAAAAAACAGAGCAGAACTTTTTTGCTTCGTTTTGACAAAGAATGCTAATTTTGATAAAATGTACCCCTTGTCATTTCGTGCATCACCCTTACAAGAAAGTTGCACTCGCTTGTAAGTTCGATATAATCACTCTATGGAGGCTTAATCTTTGAACTCAGAAAAATTAGCTACTGTGCTATCTATTTTTAAATTTAAAGTACATTTCACCACTTATTTTTTATTGGGACAAGTGTATCGTCTGCCATCGGAGACTATTTGAGCCGCTGAACAGGGTTCGTTAATTCCTAATATTTACATTTGAACATCTCCAAATTCAGCATATCAATAATGACAATAAAAGATAACCAAAATCAGGGGTGCATGTAATCTGCTGCAGGGTAAAATATAATGTCAAGTAAAAATCGGTAAATTTTTTATGGTTCGTTAAATAGCTTGTTAATTTTTACTTGACACAAACTGTTTCCCGATATGAATTGACATTAATTCATAAATGTGATAAAATAAATTTTGTTAAAATAAACTATTTTAGATCTGTTTAGAAAGGAAGAGAATAATGAAAAAAATCGCTTGCCTGTTTTTTGCTGCATTCTTTTTGTTCGCTACATGTCTGGTATGTACAGCAGCGTCTGATGAAGTTACCACTTTTGCGGGCACCTATGAAGGCTGGTACTACGCCAATCAGGGGCAAACAGGTCTGACGCTTACTGTGAATGAAGATGGTACAGGAATATTTGAATTTTATAATATGCCTGGGAAATCCAATGCGAAGGATGGTTCTTATACTGTTTATGTGTCCTATAACGGGGGACAATATGTAGTAGAGGGAGATGAATGGATCAATCATCCTTCCGGCTATTCGTTTGTTTCTTTGTCAGGAACTTTGGCTGACGGGGTATATACGGGACTGGTGAGTGAAAACAGCAGCTGGGAATTTGTTCTGATCCGAAACAATGAAAGCTACCAGCAGCTGACAGATAGTATTTATCAAAATCACAGCTATCAACGTTTTGATGAGGGGTTGACCTGGACCCAGGCAAAGGCACGCTGCGAAGAACTTGGAGGACATCTGGTAACCATTACCTCCGAAGCGGAACAGAAATTTGTAGAGGGACTATTAGAAGGAGGTTCTAAGAAACAATATTGGATCGGTGCAACGACAGCGGAAGGTTCGCCTGCATGGATTACAGGCGAGGTGTTTTCTTATTCCAACTGGGACTCGATCGAACCCAACAGCCACACTCGCTCCGACGGAGAGAAGGAGCAGTATGTTCAGATCTACAACACGGCAAACCCTGCAGTTGGAAGCAGCAGGCGATTTGCATGGAATGATATGTATAATGACAATACTTATCCCGGCGAAGAAGACAATTTTTCCGCAGATACAATCGGCTTTATCTGCGAGTGGGAGACCTGGGCAGATTCTGCGGAATGGTCCACTTCAGAACTTCAAGAAGCGGCGGATATCGGTCTGATTCCAGACGTATTAGTAGGAAAGGATATGACACAGCCCGTGACACGCGGCGAGTTTGCCGCAATTTGTGTTGAGCTATTTGAATCCATGACAGACGGACGTGCAGTAATGTCTTCCGAGTGCAAATTTAAAGATATTGGAGAAAATGAAAACAGAAATTATATTTTAAAAGCTTATAACATCGGTGCAGTGGCTGGTTATAGTGAAGAGCAATTTGCACCGGATGAATGGATTACTAGAGAACAGCTGGCTACTATGCTTTGCAGGGTGTATAAACGCTCCGAATGGCCGGATTGGACCTTGGCGACGGATGAGCAGTTTACGATTAATTATTCCGGCGTTCCCAAATATGCTGATGATGAAGAAATTTCTGAGTATGCAAAGCCAAGCGTTTATTTTATGACAAAATACGGTGTCATCAGCGGCATAGGGGATGAATTGTTTGCACCCAGAAACACAAATTCTAAACAGGAAGCAGAAAGATATGCAAATGCTACGCGAGAGCAGGCACTAGTCATGTCCCTTAGAAGCTTTAAAAATCTGCAATAGTTTTTTTGATCTATAAATGGGGGCGGCTTAGTACATACAGGACCTTTGAATTATCCTCCCCCTGTATATGCGATATGCACTTTAAAAGTAAACATTATTGCAAAATAAAATTGAATACGAATTTTAAGAGTAGCCAAGAAAAAAGGTTACTCTTTTTGTTTGCTCAGCATGGGCAAACAAAAAGAACGGTAATTTTTTATCAAAATTACCGTTCACATTTGGTGTAAGTATTTTTATTGGACTTTCGTAAAAATACAGTAAAATAAGGGCTTGACAGCACCGAAGGCGCAAAGTCGTGAAAAGTTGATAGCGACAGAGAGCCGTCGCGAAGGCGTTTACAACTGAGCAGGCGAACCGAGCGGGACATCTTACGAAAGAGGAGAAGCAAGAAAGCGGGCGTTTGTTTTTCCTGACAAAGAAAAACGGAGCAAGGCTTTCCTTTGCTCCGTTTTGGTCGGGATGACAGGATTTGAACCTGCGGCCCCTACGTCCCGAACGTAGTGCGCTACCAAACTGCGCTACATCCCGTTTTTGCGTACTTGATTATTATAATACAATCTGCGATAAATTGCAAGTATTTTTTATAAAAAAATGCGCTAAATTTTAAACTTTTTTTACGATTGAGGCAATTTACTTGCCATTTGGGGTGGAGCATGGTATAATATTACCGTGAAAAATCATAATCTTTTGGAGGAAGTATGACAAAATCCGTTGCCATTTGCACGCTGGGATGCAAGGTGAACGCCTACGAGTCGGAGGCGGTGGCAGAACAGTTTGCAAAAAGGGGCTTTTTCTTAACTGACTTTGACCAGGCCGCCGACGTTTACATAATTAATACCTGCACGGTGACGCACCTGTCGAGCCGCAAGTCCCGCCAGATGATTCGGCGGACAAAACAGTTAAACCCCAATGCGGTGCTGGTGGTGATGGGGTGCTATGCCCAAACCGCACCGGAGGAGGTTGCGGCTATCCCAGAGGTGGACCTAATTTTAGGCACGGGGGACAAGGGCCGCACGGCTGACGTAGTGGAGGAATTTTTATTAACCCGCAAACGGGCATGCCTTGTGTCGGGCTTGGACGAAAAAGACGAGTTTGAAGAACTTTGTGTTACCAGCTACGAGGGTAGAAGCCGGGCCTTTTTAAAGGTGCAGGACGGGTGCAACAACTTTTGCTCTTACTGCATTATTCCCTACGCCCGGGGCAGAATTCGTTCCCGCTCGCTGGAAAGCTGCGTTGCCGAGGCTAAGCGCCTGAGCCAAAGCGGCTTTTCAGAAATTGTGCTGGTGGGAATTCATTTGGCCTCCTACGGCAAAGAGCGGGGCGGGCCATATTTAATTGACCTGCTGGCTGAATTAAACAAAATTGACGGAATTGCGCGAATTCGTTTGGGTTCGCTGGAACCAACCTTGTTTGACGATACATTTACACAGCAAATTGCCGGACTTTCAAAAATTTGCCGGCACTTTCATCTGTCTTTGCAAAGCGGATGTGACGAAACGCTTATCAGAATGAACCGACACTATTCCACGGCGGACTATGAAGCCGCAGTTTTAAAAATTCGCAGAGCATTGCCCGGCGCGGCCATTACTACCGACATAATGGTGGGCTTTCCCGGTGAAACGGAGGAGGAGTTTTTAAACACCTTGACCTTTGTTGAAAAAATTGGTTTTGCCGACGCGCATGTTTTTAAATATTCTGTGCGCAAAGGCACGAAGGCCGAAAAGATGGATGGTCAGGTTGCGCCCGAAGTGAAAGAAGATCGCAGCCGCCGGCTGATTGGTCTTGTGAAAACCTTAAACCAGCAGTTTGTGGCATCTTACATTGGAAAAACCGTTTCGGTGCTGTTCGAGCAGGAGCATAAGGGAATTCCCAATCTATATGAGGGAAAAACGGACAACTACATCACCGTTTTGGCCAAAAGCCAAAGGGATGTTAGCGGGGAGTTTCATACCGTTGCCATTACCGGTGAGAAAGACGGGCTTGCCATTGGCGAGCTGACAGAGGAACATAAAAATTAAATTGGAAATGGGGGAGCGCGTTTCCCCGTTAGAAACTGGAGTGAGAAACATGAAAAAAGGAAAAATAGCGGTTGGCGTGATTGCCGCAGTTTTGGTTGTTGCCGCGGCGGCCTGTGCCGTGTGGTTTGCCGTTGGCAAGCCGCTGGTGAAAACAATTTCTGCCAAGGGATATGAAATTTCGGTGCCAAAGGGCTGGAGCTCTGATGCAAACGGCACGTTAACCGACAAAAATGGCACTGCAGTAGGTAAATTTGTTTTGATAAACGAGGAGCCGGATGCAAATAACGCAGTTGCCTATTCGGGTTTTGAGGCCAAAGGCAATGTGAAAACCGAAAATAAAACGGAGGTGATTTTAAAAAACACCTTTGAAACGGATAGCGGAAGGGCCGTACAGTATTTTATTAAAAACATACCCAACCCCGAGCCTTATGCCATTTCAATTACCTTGCTCCGCACGGGGGTAAGCTCCATGACGGCGGAGCGGATTGCGGCAAGCCTGAAAATTCCTGAAATTGGCTCAAAGCCGCCGCAAAAGAACATTGCGGCAGTGGGCTATTACGACATTGGCGACGACAAAACCGCAAAGATTACTCTGTCAGACGGCAGCACCGCAGTGAAAAATGTGAGCTTAATCGATGCATTTATCAGCCGTCAGAAGAAAGGCGAGAGCACCGGGCTGGACATTTTAAGCTATGAAACCACAGCCGACGGAGCGGTTTTAAAAACCTGGTCGCACATTGAAAGCGACGCAGGGCGCGGCTATTTATATTCCTATTACGACCGGGGAGACGGTGTTTATACCTATGACAACAATCCGGTTATTTTTGACGGCTTAACCAAAGAGATTGTAAAAGATAAGGGCATTACCTCTTACCGCCTGAAAACCGGCGAAACGGAAACGTCCCGGCTTTTGGAAATTCCTACAAATCTCTACCGCGACAACGCTGAAGCACTGGTGGCGATGAAAACTGCCGAGAGCACCGACCAGTCGGTAATGCAGATTTTAGAAAAGATTTTAACGCCCGACCAAATGAAAACCGTTTCTGCGGCAAAATCGCCTGAGGGGCTAAAATTAGTGTTTTCAGAAGAAGCAAACATTGACAGAACAAAACTGACGAAAGACGCGGCGGTGCTGTTCAGTTTGCTTTCAGACGTGAATACGATTACGGTGGAGAAAACCGGCGACACGTTTGTGCTAAAACGGAATGACGTGATGAAACAGGCTGGCGCGGCGGCAGAAAGCGCAACAAACACCCCGGAGGACTTTGCAAAGTTTGCAGAGGAGCTTGAAACAATTCCGCCGGCAAAGCCCCAGGGCGGGACAGACGGCAAATCATCCGACAGCCCGGCTGATTCTGCGGCGGACGGGGACGTGGTATATTCGTCTACGGTGGTGATTTCGTCCAGCACAAAGGTGAAACACCCCAGAACGGGTGAGATGGTGGCAATTGGCCCCTATGCCGAGCAGATGGGCGTGAGCCAGTATTTAAACAAGCCCATTTCCTGCGTCATTAAAAAGGCGGGTTCTATCTACCTTGCCACGGCAACCTGCGGCGGCAGCGTGATTTATTCCCAGCCGCTGGAGAGCGAGGCGGCCGTGCAGGACGCAATTCGGCAAATTCAGTCCTATTCATAATAATTAGAAAAGAGTTGTGTGATAATGGATTTAAAATCAGCGCAGGAGCGCATAAAAAGCGCTGCGGACAATATTTCTAAGGTTGTGGTGGGAAAAGAGGACGTAATTTTAAAAATCCTTTCAGCCCTGTGCGCCGGCGGGCACGTGCTTTTAGAGGACGTGCCGGGAGCGGGCAAAACCGTGCTGGCAAAGTCTTTGGCAAAATCCTTTGGGGCGGCGTTCTCACGAATTCAGTTCACTCCGGATCTTTTGCCCTCCGACGTGACGGGCTTAAGCATTTATAACCGGAAAACCGAAGAATTTGTGTTTTCCCCCGGTCCGGTGTTTTGCAACATTTTGCTGGCGGACGAAATTAACCGCGCTACGCCGCGGACACAGTCCGGCCTGTTAGAGTGCATGGAGGAACGGCAGGTTACCACCGATGGGGTTGTGCGCCGGCTGGAGGAGCCGTTTTTCGTTATTGCCACCCAAAATCCGGTGGAAACGGCGGGCACATTTCCCCTGCCAGAGGCCCAGCTTGACCGTTTTTTGATGAAACTCAGCCTGGGCTATCCCTCAAAAGAGGAGGAGCTTGCCATTATGGAACGGTTTATGTCGGCCTCGCCGTTAGACGGGCTGGAGCCGGTGGTTTCCGTTTCGGAACTGGTAGAAATTCAGGCCGCGGCAAAGCAGGTGTTTGTGCACCCGGCTGTTTTAGATTATATTGCAGAGCTTTCGGCCTGCACCCGCCGGCTTACAAGCTTGTGCACCGGCATCAGCCCCCGGGCGGTATTGGGGCTGCTTGGCTGTGTGCGGGGCTATGCGCTGTGCCGGGGACGGGAGTTTGTAACGCCGGACGACGTGAAGGAATTGGCCCCGGCATGCCTGTGTCACAGGCTGATTGTAACGGCTGACACGTCGGCGGAGCATATCATTGGCGATGTGCTGGAGGCCGTGCCAGTGCCCACGGAGGAGTGGGGCGTGGCATGAAAATGATACTGTCTGCGGCCTGCGCCCTGCTGTTATTCTACATACAAAGGTACATTTATAAACGCATTTGGAAAAAAAATCTCGGCGTCACAGTTTCGTTTGTGACGCCTTTTGCCGTTGAAGGCGAAAACAGCGCCCTCAGCGAAGTGATTGAAAATAAAAAGGCTTTTCCTGTGCCCGTGTTAAGAGTGAAGTTTTCTTTTGCCCGGGGGCTTTCGCTCACCGGCGGCGAAAATGTAACCCGGTCGGACAAGGTTTATAAAAATGATATATTTTCCGTCATGCCCTACATGCGCATTACCAGAACCCACGAGTTTTTGTGCGAAAAGCGGGGGTTTTACACCGTTGACAGCGTAAGCCTCACGTCGTCTGACCTTTTAATGTCCGCCAAATTCACAGACGTGCGCCCAAACGGAGGGCAGTGTGCTGAATTTTCTGTTTATCCCGCCCGGGCGGACGTGGCGCGGCTACTGCCTGTTTTTTCAAAAATTATGGGTCAGAGAGAGGCGAAGGCGCAGCAGCCAGATCCCTTTGCGTTCCGCGGCATCCGCGACTATGCACCGTTTGACCCCATGCGGGATATTAACTGGAAAGCCACCGCCAAAACAGGAGATTTGAAGGTGAACGTTCACGCAAGCACCCGTGCCGGGGAGGTGCGGCTGGCCCTTGATTTAGAGCCGGACTCCGACTGGGCGGACAATGGGGTGCGGGAGGAAGAAATCCGCATTGCGGCCACCCTTGCCTCCCTGTTTGTGCAAAAGGGGGCAGAGGTTTCGCTTGCCTCCAACGGGCGTGACATTGTCACACAGGCTTCGGCAAACATGAAAAGCGGCTGCGGCCCGGGGCATTTAACGGCCATGAAAGAGACGCTGGCCCGCATTGATTTGGAAAAGGGCTGCGCGCCGTTTCAGGAGACAGCACAGCGCCTTTTAGACAACGTAGGCGAAAAACAAGAAACGGTTTTAATCACCGGTGCAAAGGGAACGGCTAAGGCCGCCCTTTATGAGCAGCTTGCCCGGCCTGGCGGCCTGCATATCATTTTTGTTGTGCGGCCTGACGCAGGGGCGTTGCCGGAAATCCGCGAAGCGAACGTAACGCGGTGGGAGGTGCACTATTAAAATGAAACGGGATTTGATGTTCGACTTGGCAAGCCTGTTTTCGCGGGCATCGCTGTGTTATGTTATTTCGGCGTTTTTGTGCCTGGGCAGGCCAATGGACGGCGCCGCTGCGGCTGTGACCGCTGGGCTTGTGCTTTGCACCGCGGTGTTGTTTTATATCTTCCGGCGGCTTTTTTATAACCCACTGGTGTTTTGCGCCGCCCATATCGGCGTGGCGGCGGTGGCGTTTTTCGTCATTCCCGCAGGGTTCACGTTTGGGTTTGCCGCAGGGCTGGTGTTTTTGCTGGCAGACTCATTCTACTGCCGCCTGAAAAAAAGCGGCCCGGAGGAATATGCGGTGCACTGGGCGCTGGCTGTATTTTTGTGTGTGCTCTACATTGTGGGTGCTGCCTATGGCATGAAGCAGTTCACCACCATTTGCTTTTACGGCGTGGTTTGCTTTTTGTCCCTTTATTTTTTGCAGACGGGGCTTTTGCGCACCGACTCATTTTTAGAGGACAACAAGGAGCTTTCCAACGTGCCGTTTGTAAAAATCCGTTCTCAGGCGGGGGCGGTTTTGCTCGTTTTTGCCGCGGTGACTGCGGCGGTGATGGCGGTTGTGCCGAAAACGGTGTTGATGAGCGCTGTGACGGCTGTGCAAAACGGCATTTTGTTTCTAATTAGAATGGTTTTGGGAAAAATAGATGTGGGAAAGCCCTCTGAAATTCAGCAGGCGGAGCAGATTGATTTGGGCGGCGTGTTTAATGCCGGCATTTTTGAAAAGAGCGGCGAGATTTCGCCCATTTGGGACATTTTAGACAACATTGTGTTTATTTTGGTTTATGCGGCGATTATAATTGGTGCAATTGCTCTGGCGGTGTTCGTTTATGGCAGGGTGAAGGCCCTGTTTGCCGGTGCGAAAGAGACGGATAAAGACGTAACCGAGCGCATTGTGCCGGACAAGGTGGAGCGCGCATTCGTGCGCCGGGGCGCAAAGGCGCGGAAAAAAGCAGCAATCTCCGGCCCGGCGGAGAACGTGAAAATAAGAAAGCTTTACCGGCGGTTTGTTCAGTCCGCCCTGCCGGAAGGGGTGGCGCAGTCGGCAACCCCCGGTGAAATCAGCGAAAAGGCAGGCGGCGGCGACGTGCAGGCAATTTATGAAAAGGCGCGCTACGGCAAAGAACCATGCGGAAAAGAGGACACCGAACGGCTGAAAGCTTTGGTGAAAGGAAAATAAAAATGAATAAGGCCGTTCCCAAATGGGCAAATCTTATAAGGAAGTAATTCCTATGTAAGTTACAGTGCAACCTCAAAAAGGGGTTGCACCGTTTCTTTTTATGCTACAAAGCGGTAGTCCTGCCTGTTTGAATTTTGGTATCAAAATCCGATGCTATCATTATCACAACCTGCATATCATTCATTATCGTCTAATTTTAGGTGACGAAAAAGCTGACACCTTTATGTGTGCGGCATTTCAAAAAATAAAATTATTTTCCTCCAAACCTTAACCATATCGCCCATTCAGACACTATATTGGTGAAATCGCCGGTGAGGATTCAAACAAAAGGAGGTGTTAGCGTGGATAAGCACGAACTTGATTCTCGAATAACGGAAACAGCAATGTCGCTTTTTTCATATTGCACTGCTCGTACATCGAACCATTTTGAAGCAGAAGATTTAGCCCAAGATATTATATTGGAAATTTATAAATCAGCTGATAATATAAAAAACACAGACGCTTTTTATGGGTTTATGTGGGCGGTTGCCAGAAATGTTTATAAACAGTGGTGTAAGAAGAAAGCAAAAATAAAAATGTGTGAGTTGAATGACAACTTGCAACTTGAAGATTTGATACCTGAAGATGATTCATCAGAGGTTTATATATTACGCCGTGAATTGACACTTCTTGCAGAAAAATATCGTAGAGCTATTGTTCTGTATTATATCGAGAATAAATCTTGTTCGGAAATATCCTGCATACTCTCCGTTAGCGAAAGTATGGCTAAATATCTACTATTCAAGTCACGACAAATTTTGAAAGGAGGTATGGTTATGGAAAGAAATTACGGACAACAGAGTTACAATCCGAAAGGTTTATCACTCCTGTTTTGGGGCAATGGCGCAAACCGGTATTATCATTTGTGTGATAGCAAAATTTCTCAAAACATCTTGTTTGCCTGTTATAACGACAAAATTACTGCTGAGCAAATTAGTTTGGAAATTGGAGTCCCCCTCCCTTATATAGAAGATAAACTCAGCGAGTTGTATGAATATGAGCTCTTAAAAAAAGTTGGAAACAGATACTATACAAATATTATTATCTTTACACAAGATTTTCTGAACGAGGTAATGACAAAAACCGCTGACTTAAAAGAACGAGTAGCTGAACTTATCATTGAATCAATCGAGAAAAATGAAACTGAAATCAGAAATATTGGTCGTATCGGTTCAGATATGAATAAGAATTCATTTAATTGGCAAATGGTGAGTTTTATTCTTTATCGTGCAGTTATTGAAATTCTGCAAAATAAAATTAAGGTGGTGTATCCCAAAGATAAGTTCGGCACAGAATGTTTTGTTTGGGGCGAAGAAAAGTGCGAAATAAGCGATTGGAATTCACAATTTGGGTTCGGTATTGCAAATGTTGAGAACAACAGCGGCGATTATGTGCAATTTATGGACTTTCCAATCAACGGGGAGATGGTGCATCAGTATTGTTTTAACAGACAGAATGTAACCAATGTGTTTTTGGATATTGCAAAAGGCAATACTGTTCAATTTAGTGAAAATGATTTAGCTACTGCTGCAGACATGGTTAGGAAAGGCTTTGTGCTTCAAAATGAAAACAAACTGACTGTAAATGTACCCGTATTCACTAAAGAACAACATCAAAAGCTCAAAGAAATTTTGTTAGACACAGCAACTCAAATCTCTGATGAAGCGGAGCTTTTAATGGATACGGTTAAAGAAATACTAACAAATCACATACCAGTTCACCTTAAAAAGTATGCAAAAGATATGGCATATCTTAGATTATTTGAGGATGCTATATCAGCTCCGGTAACCAATTTAGTTGAGCATAAATATCTGCTTCCCTATAGCGGGAATACAACTCTTCCTACTACATATATTATTCTGAAATAATAACAATACTACGAACAGTAATGCCCGCAGACTTGTTTTAGTCTGCGGGCATCAATTATTATGTGAATATGAAGTCCGCATTGATGATCTAAATCGTTGTACTACGGACGGCATTCATTTTACCTGCTCACGCCATTGTATTCATGGACTTTAATCGTTCCGTTACGCCTTGCCATTTGACCATTTCATTTACCAGCCGAGAAAACATACTTTCCGCCTGTCCATTAACGTCAGCAAGCCGTTAAGCTTTCGCTCGGTCGGCAGACTAGTATAAAAAGATTTTTTACTTCCTGATCAGGCGATAGCAAAAGGGCGGCCTTTTATTTTTATTCGTTTATCAGTTTATAAATCACATAGTCATCATGGGTCAGCGCGGTGCCGTCTTCCGCGCAGGAAACGGTACACTGTACGCCGTCCTTTTGGGCGGTGTATTCATACACGCCGTCGTGCTCGTCTAATTCCGGCTCAGAAAAGTTAAACCCCAGCTTTGCAGACAGCACATCTTTTGTCACAACGCTGTCGTCAAAATCCGCCGCGTCGCGCAGGGTGGCAAGGACGAAAACGCATTTTGCGTCCTGAGGAACGTCTTCAAACTGCTGTTCGTCGCCGCCAAACCAAAACCACATGTCAGCGTTTTTCAGTTTAAAAACCGTCGCCCCGCCATAATAGGTTTCCTGGTCTTTTTCGCCCAGGGCGGCCTCAATTTCCGACTTGGTCTGGTTTAAATAGTCCCGGGCAAAACGCCGACCGTCCTTCTGCTCTTCGGCGCTTTTTGCAGCAGAGGGGCCGTCTGCTCCCTTTAAAAACACCAGCCCGCCGCAGCCAGAGAGCAGACAAACGCTTACCAAGCAGGCCAAAAACAAACACAGCTTTTTTTTCATGGGGTTCCCTCCTTTTTTATCAGGCGATTAAAAGCGCGTTTAACATGTAGTTAAAGTCGCCGATTGCCGTTCTGCCAACTTCGCCGTAGATTGAATAGGTCACGGTGTAAACGACGCCGTTTTTCCGGCCCATGTAAACCGTAATGTCCGGCTCGTGGTCGGTAATGCCAAACACGGTGCGCGGCGCTGTATATTCAATTTTCATAAACTCAATGCCGCCCAAAAGCACAACGCCGTAGGAGCGCAAAGTGCCGGAAACCACGGTGACAATGCCGTCTGCCACGCTTTTTACATACTCGTCGGTTAAGCGCGCGTCCTCGCCGGTGTAAAGGTCAGAACGCACTGAGAGCGAGGCGTGGCCCGCGTCTGTGGTGGTGCTGATTTCAAAATCCGTGCCGTCGGGCGCGTCGGTCTTCACGTCATACCCCTCAAAATAGGGAATGTTAAAGGCCGAAACCGCGGTTTTTCCGCTTTGGGTCAGCTTCTTTACGGAACTGAAGCTCTCTGCCGCAGCTGTTTTTGCCAAAAATGCCTGAGAGAAAATGTTTACACTGCGGTCCTGCGCGTTCCATTCCACGGTGCAGCCAAAGCTTTCAGCTACGGCCCGGGTGGGCACCATGGTGCTGCCCTCTGCCAGCTGGGGCGCGGCGTCTAACGTTTTAAACGCGCCGTTCACTGTCATTACCTTGTTGTTCACCACCATCACCACGGTGGTGTCGCCCAGCACGGAGGTCACCGTCTGGGTTTCGCCGTTCCAGTCCACGGAAGCGCCCATGGCTTCGAAAATGGCACGGACGGGAACCAGCGTTCTGTCGTTTAAAATTACCGGCTCCTGGGTAAATTCTTCCGGCGCGCAGTCGAAAACCACGGTG
>ERZ773225.3898-NODE-3898-length-12704-cov-5.709147_pt1 | contig 12704 bp, 10 predicted proteins | sample MGYA00580993_ERZ773225 | MGnify/ENA primary metagenome ERZ773225 (study PRJEB29015, sample SAMEA2737748) | human gut metagenome | biome: human gut; feature: human-associated habitat; material: faeces | place: China | collected 2012 ... | reverse complement strand
CACCGTGCTCGCCTCGTTCTTCATCCAGCACATCACGGCGGGCGGCGCGTATGTGGATAAGTCCATGTACTGCGCGCAGATCTCCGATCTGATCTCGGCGCTCATTATCTATCTCTGCGGCTTCGTGCTGTTCATGAAGCACGCGATGAATTCCTACGCGGCCAAGCGTGAGGAGAAGGCGGCATTGAAGGCCAGGGCAGCCGAAGCGCAGGCCCGGGCCGAAGCCGGGAAAGGAGGCGATCAGTAATGGTACTGCTGCTGCAATACACCCTGATCTTTGCTTCCGTGCTGATCCTGGTCGCCCTCGGCGGCTGCTTCGCGGAGCACTCCGGCGTCATCAACCTCGGCCTTGAGGGCATCATGATCATGGGCGCCCTCGGCGGCGCGCTGGCGATGCGCTACATTTCGCCCAATGTGCCCGCCATCGTGATGATCCTCGGCGTTCTGGCTATTTCGGCGTTGGTCGGCATGATCTATTCCTGCCTGCTGGCCGTGGCCTGCATCAACTTCAAGGCGGACCAGACGCTTGTCGGCACCGCGCTGAACCTGCTCGGCACCGCGGGTGCGACGGTCATCGTCAAGGCCATCAACACCGCGGCGAATCCCGACGACGTTTCCTCCATCGTGCAGTATGCCGGTGCGAAGAAGGCGTTCACCGTCAATCTCGGCTCGTTCGAGTTCAGCTGGTTCATGCTCGTGACCGCGCTGCTGCTCGCCGCGTCCTACGTCCTGATCTATAAGACCCGCTTCGGCCTGCGCCTGATGGCGTGCGGCGAGCATCCGCAGGCGGCGGACAGCGTGGGCATCAACGTCTACAAGATGCGCTGGGCGGGCGTGCTGATCTCCGGCTTCCTCGGCGGCATCGGCGGCATCGTGTTCATTACTGCCGGTGTTTCCGAGTGGCGCTTTGAGTACGGCGTGGCAGGCTTCGGCTTCCTGTCCCTCGCGGTCATGATCTTCGGACAGTGGAAGCCCCAGCGCATCGCGCTCGCGGCGCTCCTCTTCGGTCTGTTCCGCGCGCTCTCGAATGTCTACATGGGCTTTGGCTTCCTCACGGCGATGAACATTCCCAGTCCGGTGTACAATATGATGCCTTATATCATCTCTCTCATCGTGCTGGCGTTCACCTCCAAGCGTTCCCGCGCTCCCAAGGCGGAGGGCATCCCCTACGACAAGGGCCAGCGCTGAAAACATATCAACACGGCAAAAAGCAGCGGCTGCGATGCAGCCGCTGCTTTTTATCCGTCGCTTCCGTTTACCATGCGTGCTTGGCGCGAGACTGCGCCTCGGTCATGCCGAAGAAGCTCATGTCCACGCGCGTGCCCTGATCGCCCCAGGTCGTGTCAATGTGGTAGGTTGTGCCGTCGAGCTCCGCGACGGTCCAGATGTGGTCGGCGTTCATAAGCGCGGTACACTCGATGCCCTCGAGCCGCAGCAGAAGGTCGTATGCTCCCGTGTAGCCGTCGCAGACGGCTACGCCGTCCACCAGTGCGCTGTACGCCAGATGACTCAGAGAACTGCTGGAGACGGTCCCCTCGTCGTAGACGCAGTTGTTGCACAGCCAGACGTAGTAGGCCCGCGCCAGCTCATACTGTGTCATGTCGCCCGTCAGATAGCCGCTCTCCCACAGCGCGTCGTGGACGAGGATCGCGCGGGCCAGCGTTTCCTCACGGTATTTTTTGAGCTGCGCGCTGTCGCAGGCTGTGGAGGAGAAGGTCAGCAGCACCTTGCCGGAGGAATAGCTGCGGCAGGAGGTGGAGTTGTACATCTGCTCGCAATGGCGCTTGACGCCGACCGTAAAGGCGCGGGTGAGCTTTGCGACCTCCTCGTTGGTCAGCGTACGGTCGTATTGCAGAGTGATGCTGTCGGCGCCGTCGTGGAGCATCTTTCGGATCAGCGCGTCGATGGCGTTGGCGTCGTCGGCTGCCGGCGCGGTGGAGACCTCGGCAGGCGCCGCAATCAGGTCGCCCCAGGCTGTGCCCGCGGCGGAGCGATAGGAAAGATTTTGCCACGAGAGCGTCAGGCGCGCGGACGGCTCGACCATGCGCACGACCAGCGCCGCGAGCTCGCTGCGCTTGAGCGTATCATTCGGATGGAAGGAGCCGTCCTCGTCCACGCCGCCCACGATGCCCCATTTGTAGAGCCGGAGAATATCGTTCTGATAGGGCGTGTAATCGTCCACATCGGTGATGCGGCGGTGCGAGGCATAGCCGACGGTCACGGCCTCGGCGTTGCGCTCGTCGTAGCACTCCGTGCTGAGCGCGGGGGCCAGTACACCTGCCGTCTGCGCGCGTGTCGCGGCCTCCGGATAGTGGCCGTCAAGCTCGTCGCCGAGGCATTTCTCAGCCTTGAGATAGCGCACATAGGGCCGGTACCAAGCCTCGCCGGCTGCCGCCGCAGGGATCGCTGCGCCGCGCTCAAGCGCGTGCAGCCGCGCGGCAAAGGTCACCAGCTCGGCAATGGTGACGCTCCCCTCCGGCGCGTAAGCGCTGCCGCTCACGCCCTCGGTCAGACCGTATTCGTACAGCGCAGCGACGGCGTCGTGATACCACGCCGAGGCGTCCACATCCGTGAAGCGCCCGTCGTAGCTTCGCGTGCGCGCAAAGGGGGAGAGCGTGTCCGCCTTCTCCGCCGAAGGAGCGGGCGCGGGGACGTCCGCTGTCACGTCCTCCGCCTGCGCGGCGGTGGAGAGCAGCAGGGTAAAGATGCAGAGGAAAAGCAAAAGCCGTTTTTTCATGGTGCTTACTCCTTATCTCGTCAGGGGACGAGGATATCCATGTCCTCCAGCGTGAGCGCCTCATTGTAGGGATTGAGGGCCTCGTTGACCAGGTCGCAGGTGGCCTGCGCGTCGAGCACATAGACCGACTGCTTGTTGTAATAGCCGGAGCCGTCGCCGGGGAGGGTGGCAAAGTGGATGTTTTCGGTGCCGATGTTCAGCGCCTCGTTGCCGAGCCAGACGAGGTTGCCGGTCGTGAGGTCGGTCTTGACGTAGGTGTAGAAAATATCCACCAGCGCGGGGATGTTCTTGACGTTGCCGATCTGCAGCAGCTGCTTGGCGACCGCCTTGAGGAAGGCCTGCTGGGTGCCGATGCGGCCGATGTCCTCCGTGCCGTAGCCGGTGCCGTCGTTGTTGTGGCGGAAGCGGACGACCTCCATCGCCTCTTGCCCGTTGAGATGGCGCGGGCCTTTGGTGAAGTGAATGTGCAGGTCCTGATAGGGGTCGTCATAATCCATGTTGATGGGGATGTCAAAATCCACGCCGTCGATCTGATCGACCAGCGCGATGAAGCCCTTGAGATTGACCGTGACATAGAAATCAACCGGTATGCCGAGCAGGTTTTCGATCTGCTCCATCAGCAGCTCCGTGCCGCCCTTGGCGTAGGCGAAGTTGAGCTTGTTGTTGCGGTATTCATTGTGCAGCAGCGTATCGCGAGGGAGACTCACAAGGTCGATGCGCTTGTTCGGCACGTCGAAGCGGACGAGGATGTTCGTGTCGCTGCCGCCGTTGTCGTCGTCAAGCCCGGAGACGAGAATGTTGTAGCAGTATTCGCGGCGTGTGCGGCCCGGAGCGTCGGGCTCGTCCGTGTCGGTCCGGTCGACGTCCGTGCTTGCCGTGCCGTCCGGCGTTACAACGGGCTTGTCCGTGTCAAGCTCGGGCGCGCGAAAGACATATTTGACCGTCGCAAACACGGCGGTCGATAAAAAGAGCAGGGATAACAGTGTGACCGCAAGGCGCTCGGGGCGGCGCTTCGCGGGATTTTTTTTCTGCATGGCGGGATACGGTCCTTTCCGTTATTGTCGAAAACAGGGGAATACTGCCATTATACTCATTATGTCAACAAACTACAAGAGGGAAAAAGAGCTTGCGCGGCCGGCGGAGGAAAAAGGCCGGCCGGCCGTGCGGTGTTTGATCGGTTTCTGCTTTTATTTGACGAAATTCAGAGGAAAAAGTTTCAAGCTCCCTTATATTTTTTTCTCGTGGCGATGCCGCCGCGGATGTGCCGCTGGGCTTTGTTGATCTCAAGGATCTCCTTGACCTGAAGGTAGAGGCTGTGGTTGATCTGCGGAAGCCGGTCCTGAATGTCCTTGTGGACGGTCGATTTACTGACACCGAACTTCTTGGCTGCGGCGCGCACCGTGGTGCGGTTTTCTATGATGTAAACTGCCAGATCGCAGGCCCGCTCTTCAATATTACCCTTCATGAATGAAACACTCCCTATTCGAGTTGCTTCAATCTATGCACCGCGGGGAGCGAATATGTGCAAAGACGCGCACGGCGCTTGAAAAGCGGCGCACGGTCTGCTACAATGGGCAAAAATGATCGCGGGAGGGCGTGTATGGGCGAAAAAAAGAGGACGCTGCGCGGCTTTTTGTGCGCGGCGCTCGGCGGCGTGTGCTGGGGCGCGTCCGGCACGGTGGGACAGTATCTCTTCGCCTGTCAGGGCGTGGACAGCGGATGGCTGACCGTGGTGCGGATGTTTCTGGCCGGCGTGGTGCTGCTCGGCGGCGCGCTCGTAAGGCACCGCCCGCAGCTTCGGGCCATCTGGTCGGACCGGCGCGACGCGCTGCGGCTCGTGCTCTTTTCCGTCGGCGGACTGATGACCTGCCAATATACCTACCTCGCCGCCATCCGCTACTCCAACAGCGCGACCGCCACGGTGCTGCAGTATATGGGACAAGCGCTCATTTTACTTTGGGTGTGCCTGCGTGCGCGCCGCCTGCCGACGCGGCGCGAGGGCGCTGCGCTCGTGCTCGCGCTCCTCGGCGCTTTTTTGCTTGCGACCCATGGCAGCTTGACCGCGCTCGCGCTCTCGCCGCAGGCGCTCTTCTGGGGCCTGTGCGCGGCGGTGTCGCTGATGCTCTATACGCTCCTGCCGGGCGATCTGCTTCGGCGCTATCCCGTGAGCGTCTGCACGGGCTGCGGGATGTTCATCGGCGGCGTGGTGCTGCTCGTGCTCACGCAGGCGTGGCGGATCCCGGTCGCGCTCAACGCCGCGGTGGCGCTCGGCACGCTGGAGATCTCCGTTGTCGGCACGGCGCTGGCGTTCACGCTTTATTTGCAGGGCGTGAGCGACGTCGGCGGCGTGCGCGCAAGTCTGCTCGCCTGCACCGAGCCGGTCAGCGCGGCGCTGTGCGCGGCGCTCTGGCTGCACACGAGCTTCGCGTGGCAGGACCTTCTCGGCTTTGCTGCCATTCTGGTGATGGCGGTGCTCATCGCGCTGCCCGAGCGCGCGTCGGAAAAATCGACGGAGAAGGCGGAGAATTGAAAAAAGAGGGAGCCGAAAACCGCGAAGCTGCGGTTTCCGGCTCTCATTTTCTCGCTATGTGCAGGATTCAAAGCAGCAGCATCAGCACCGGCGTCACCACGAAGCAGGCGAGGGTGGAGATCGCCGCGCCCTGCGCGGCCAGCTGCTCGTCCGCGCCGTATTCCGCCGCGGCGACGACCGTCTGCGTCACGACCGGCATGGCCAACTCCACGACATATACGCTGCGCACCAGACCGCCGATGCCGAGCAGCGCGCAGAGGGCAGCGCCCAGCGCCGGTGAGATGACAAAGCGGAAGACCATCATCACGCCGAGCGTGGGTGTCAGGCGCAGGCTGCGCAGCCCGATCTCGTGGATGATGCAGCCCGTCAGCAGCAGCGCCAGCGGTGTGACGGTGTTGTTGATGTATTTCGCGTAGCTCATCACAAGGCTCGGGAGATGAATGTCCAGTCCGACCAGAAGGAGACTGAGAAAGACAGAAACGACCGTCGGCGCGCGCAGGAATTTCCACACCATCTGCATGGAAAAGCCGCCCGCCTCGCCCGACCAGCGTACCAGCGGAATGCCGACAAGCTGCGTAAAGCAGCTGCTGACAAGATAGAAGAGCATGACATACGGCGTCGCCACATCGCCGAACAGCTCTATGCACATGGCAAGGCCGATAAAGATGGTGTTGCCCATGGCAGCCATCATCACAAAAACGCCGAGCTGACGGTGCGGCAGCTTCATCAGGCGGCCCGTCAGCAGGCTCAGCACAACGCAGCATGGAATGACGAGCAGCGGAATAAGCAGCAGGCGCGGCGCGGCGAGCACGTCCGCACGTGAGAGATTTTTCTGCATTCCGTAGATCAGCATGACGGGAATGCCGACGGTCATCAGATAGCGGCTGATGAAGGTCTTGACCTGCACGGTCATCCAGCCCTTGACCGCGCAGAAGTAGCCGGTCGCCGTCAGCAGCAGGATAATGGTGACGGATGCAACGGCGTGAAGAAAGGTTTCCATCGCTCTGTACCTCAAAATAATTTATTCACGCAAACAGTATAGCAGTTTGCCGCCAAAAAACAAGGCTTCGACGGAAAAGAAGTTGAAAACCGAGGACAAATGGGCTATGATAAAGAAAATCTCAACGCACGAGGAGGAACGGCGATGAAGGCGGCATTGGTCATTATGGCGGCGGGCATGGGCTCGCGCTACGGCGGCAGCAAGCAGGTGGACGGCATCGGTCCCGACGGTGAAATTTTGATGGAATACTCCATCTACGACGCGATCCGCGCAGGCTTTACCAAGGTGGTGTTCATCATCAAGCCCGAGATGCGCGAGCTGGTGGAGACGCTCTGCGGCAGGCGCGTCGCCGGCATGACGGCGGCGGACGGATCGCCGGTCGAGGTCTGCTATGCCTATCAGGACTTTTCCAGCGTGCCGGCATTCTATTCCATTCCGGCGGAGCGCACCAAGCCCTTCGGCACGGGGCACGCCGTGCTCTGTGCGCGGAGCTGCGTCAGCGAGCCGTTTATCGTCATCAACGCCGACGACTACTACGGTGTGGACGCCTTCCGCGTAATCTACGAGGAGCTTGGGAGGCTCAAGGCCGAGGGCGAGGCGACCATGGTCGGCTACCGCCTGGATAAGACCGTCAGCGAACACGGCAGCGTGACGCGCGGCGTGTGCCATGTGACGGACGGGAAGCTCGACCGCGTTGTGGAGACCTTCAAGCTCACGGTATTTCCAGACGGCACCATCCGCGACGTGGACAAAAATCCGGAGGGCGACGTCTACGCGCCCGATACGCCGGTGTCCATGAATTTCTGGGGCTTCACGCCGTGGATCTTCACGAAGCTGGAGGAGTATTTCAACGCCTTTCTCCACGCGCTCCCGGCGGGCGAGCTCAAGAAGGAATGCCTGCTGCCGAGCATGGTCGGCGAGCTGATCGAAAAGGGCGAGCTGCGCGTCAGCGTGCTGCACTCCGACGCGAAATGGTTCGGCATGACCTATCACGAGGATAAGGACGCGGTCGCCGCGGCGCTCAGGGCGCTGCATGACGCGGGCGTGTACCCGCCGACGCTGCACGGATAAAGCATAAAAGGGATCACCTGCGGGCAAGATAGTCCGGAGGTGATCTTTTTATGAGCAAGGAAAAGAAGGAGCGCACGCACGATCCCTTTCCCGATGCGCCGTTTGCCGACCCGGTGTTCGGTCAGCCGGAGAGCTGCGCCGACCTGGTGAACAAGTACGGCACCTACAACATCCAGCCGACGGCGGACGCGGAGAATGTCTTTCCGCTCATCTCCCACGCCCTGCCCGAGCAGTGGAAGGACATGGCGATCGGAAAGGACGAGCTGGAGCAGGAATAAGGAAAGCGCGCGGCCGTACCGCGCGCTTCCTTTATTTTTCGGGGACCTGCTTCATGGAGAGGGAAATGCGGTGCTTCTTTTCGTCCACGTCGAGCACCACGACCTTCACCACGTCACCGACGGCGACGGCCTCGCTCGGATGCTTGATAAACTTATTGCACACCTGCGAAATGTGGACCAGACCGTCCTGATGCACGCCGATATCCACGAACACGCCGAAGTCGATGACGTTGCGCACCGTGCCGGTGAGCACCATGCCGGGCTTTAAGTCCTTGATGTCCAGCACATCCGTGCGCAGGATGGGCGCGGGCAGTTCGTCGCGCGGGTCGCGCCCCGGCTTTGAAAGCTCTTTTGCAATATCGCGCAGCGTCGGCACACCAACGCCGAGCGCCACGGCGGCCTTTTCCGCGCCGTAGGCATTGAGCCTTGCGGGCAGGTCGCGCGCGTCCTTCGGCGTCGCGCCCAGCAGCTCGAGCAGTCCCTTGGCGGCATCGTAGCTTTCGGGGTGGACTCCGGTGTTGTCGAGCACGTTTTTGCTCTCCGGCACGCGCAGGAAGCCTGCGCATTGCTCGAAGGCCTTGGGGCCGAGCTTGGCGACCTTCAGAAGCTGACGGCGCGTGGTGAACACGCCGTTCTCCTCGCGGAAGGCGACGATGTTCTTGGCGATGGTCCCGTTGAGACCTGCCACGCGCGTGAGCAGCGAGGGGGAGGCGGTGTTGAGGTCCACGCCGACGGCATTGACGCAGTCCTCGACCACGGCGTTCAGGCTCGCATCCAGCTCCTTTTGCGGCATATCGTGCTGATACTGCCCCACGCCGATGGCCTTGGGGTCGATCTTCACCAGCTCCGCCAGCGGGTCCTGCAATCTTCTGGCGATGGACACGGCGGAGCGGAGGTTGACGTCGAACTGCGGAAATTCCTCCGCGGCGAGCTTGCTTGCGGAGTAGACCGACGCGCCCGCCTCGCTCACGATCATGTAGCTGAGACCTCCGCCGACCTTGTGAATGAGCTCGACGGTCATCTGCTCGGTCTCGCGGCTCGCCGTGCCGTTGCCGATAGCGATGTGCTCCACGCCGTGCTTTTTGACGAGCTGCGCGAGCTTCGTGATGGCTTCGTTCTTCTGCCGTTCGCCGTAGGTGGGGTAGACCACCGTGGTGTCGAGCACCTTGCCGGTCGCGTCAATGACCGCGACCTTGCAGCCGTGGGCATAGCCGGGGTCGAGGCCCATCGTCACATGGCCCTTGACCGGCGGCTGCATCAAAAGCGGCTTGAGGTTGAGAGCGAACATTTTGATCGCGCCCTCGCTGGCCTTGTCCGTCAGCGCCGCGCGCATCTCGCGCTCAAGCGAGGGGTAGATCAGGCGGTCGTAAGCGTCCTCGGCGGCGGCCTTAACGAACTCCATCGCGGCGGAGCCGGGCTTCACGACCGCGCGGCGCAGCAGCGGCAGCGCCAGCTCGCGGTCAAGCAGGACGGTCGCGCTGAGCATTTTCTCCTTCTCGCCGCGGTTGATGGCGAGGATCTGGTGCCCCTGGATGCGGCTGAGCGGCTGCTCGAAATCGTAGTACAGGCGGTAGACGCTGTCCTCCTCCGTCGCGGCGAGGGAGCGGAGCGTGCCGCGCTTTTCCAGCAGCTCGCGCAGCGACCGGCGGATAGCGGCGTCGTCGCTGATCCACTCGGCCACAATGTCGTTTGCGCCCTGTAGGGCGTCCGCAACGGTCTCCACGCCCTTTTCCGCGCTGAGATAGTCCGCGGCGGCTTCCTCCGGTCGGGGGCAGTCGCGCTCCTGCGCGAAGAGCAGCGCCGCGAGCGGCTCAAGCCCCTTTTCCTTGGCGACGGTCGCGCGCGTGCGGCGCTTGGGCTTGTAGGGACGGTAAAGGTCCTCGACCTCGGCGAGCGTCTGCGCCGCGTCGATGGCAGCGGCAAGCTCGTCGGTCAGCTTCTCCTGCTCGGCGATGCTCGCCTTAACGCTCTCCTTGCGTTCGGTGAGATTGCGCAGATAGGCAAGACGCTCCTCAAGCGTGCGCAGGGCGGTGTCGTCCATCGAGCCGTGCAGCTCCTTGCGGTAGCGGGCGATGAACGGGATGGTGTTGCCCTCGTCGAGCAGTCTGACGACATTTTCAATGTGCTCGGCGGGACGGTTCAGCTCGCGTGCGAGCTGTTCGATGATGGTCATGGATATTGGCTCCTTGTCGATTCGGTTTTGGGGTGACGAAAAGAGGGATATGCTCCCCCTTTTCGCAGCGTTACTTATGGTACAGCTTTTTGACCTCGTACCTCGGCTCGCAGGTCACATGGATGCCGAGCCGCTTGTAGAGCTTGATGTCCTCCTCCGAGATGATGACGGAGAAGTGCGCGTCGCAGCCGCGCAGACTGCCAAGCTGCTCCTGCGCGAGCTGGGCGATGGGGTTCGTCAGCGCCGAGATGCACAGCGCGATAAGCACCTCGTCCGAGTGCAGGCGCGGGTTGTGGTGCCCGAGGCTTTCGATCTTGAGCTTTGAGATCGGCTCGATGACCTGCGCGGAAATGAGGTCGAGCTTGTCGCTCACGCCGCCCTGCGCCTTGAGCGCGTTGAGCAGCAGAGAGGCGGAGGCTCCCAGCAGCGAGCTCGTCTTGCCGGTGACCACGCGGCCGTCGGGCAGGACCATCGCGCCGGCGGGCTTACCGGTCTCCTCGGCCTTTTGCAGCGAGGCGGCGACGGCGGGGCAGATATCCGGCGTGACGCCGGCCTGCTGCATCACAAGCTCCAGCTTGCGCAGCTGACATTCGTCGGCCTCACCGCGCACGAAGGAGACCTGCGCGGTGTAGTAGCGGCGCAGGATCTCCAGACGGGACGCCTCGCGGCAGACCTCGTCGTCGATGATGCAGTTGCCCGCCATGTTCACGCCCATGTCGGTGGGGGACTGATAGGGGCACTTGCCCTGGATCTTCTCAAACATCGCGCGCAGCACGGGGAAGATCTCCACGTCGCGGTTGTAGTTGACGGTCGTTTTGCCATAAGCCTCGAGGTGGAACGGGTCGATCATGTTCACATCGTTGAGGTCGGCGGTCGCCGCCTCGTAGGCGAGGTTGACGGGGTGCTTGAGCGGCAGGTTCCAGATGGGGAAGGTCTCAAACTTGGCGTAGCCCGCGGCGACGCCGTGCTTGTGCTCGTGATAGAGCTGGCTCAGGCAGGTCGCCATTTTGCCGCTGCCCGGGCCGGGCGCGGTCACGACGACAAGGGAGTGGGTGGTCTCGATGTAGTCGTTTTTGCCGAAGCCCTCGTCGCTGACGATATGCGCCACATCGGAGGGATAGCCGGCAATGGGATAGTGGCAGTAGTGCTTCACGCCCAGCGTGTCGAGCCGCTTCAGGAAGGCGTCGGCGGCGCTCTGACCGGCGTACTGCGTCACCACGATGCTGCCGACGTACAGCCCGAGCGCGCGGAAGGCGTCCATCAGGCGCAGGCAGTCGTCGTCGTAGCTGATGCCGAGGTCGCCGCGCAGCTTGTTCTTTTCGATGTCGTTCGCGCAGACCGCGATCACGATCTCCACATCGTCGCGCAGCTGCTGGAGCATACGGATCTTGCTGTCAGGCTGAAAGCCGGGCAGCACGCGCGAGGCGTGGTAGTCGTCGAAGAGCTTGCCGCCGAACTCCAGATACAGCTTGCCGCCGAACAGCGAGATGCGCTCGCGGATGTGTTCGGACTGCATGGATAGATATTTGTCGTTGTCAAAACCGAGCTTCCCCATCGAAAGTATACCTCTTTACACAAAATTCAACTTATTATACCCGAGCCCGCACGGCTTGACAAGGAAAGCGCAAAAGAAAAATAGCAGAAAATGCGGCGCAAATTTCTGCTATTTTCCCATCTTTACAATTTGTCTTTGCCGTCGTATGCTATGAATAGTCTCCCCTGCGGAGGAAGGAACAGCGCCGGAGATAAAAAATTGTCAGCTCCACGAAAAAAGTGTTGACAAATGAACAGCAGTGCGGTAATATAGTCACGTTCGGTTCGCGCGGTTAGCTCAGCTGGTAGAGCACATGCTTGACGTGCATGGGGTCACAGGTTCGAGTCCTGTACCGCGCACCACGAAAAAGCCTTGAAACTTAGCAGTTTCAAGGCTTTTTTGCTGCCCTGAAACGCCTTTTACCCTTTATCGTACCCTTTATAAATTGAGAACATTTGTAATGAAGCCTTCCATACGCTGCGCGCTGACCGAGCGCATATCGTCTGTGAAATGACCGTAGACGTCAAGGGTAAAGGCGGCAGTCGCATGACCGAGATTGCTCTGCACGGTTTTGATGTCATCACCGGCGCGGATGCAGTTCACGGCGTAGGTATGACGAAGATCGTGTATCCTTGCGTCGGGAAGGCCAATACGTTTCACGATACGCTTGAAGCTGTCGAAGATCGCACGGTAGGAAACATAGCGTCCAAACTCATTGGTGAACACTAAGCCGCTATCCTCCCACGCCGGACCTGCCATCAACCGCTGCTCGGCTTGCTGCTCTTTCTGCGCTTGCAACAGCTTCATCACATACGGCGCGGGTGTGATGGTGCGGCTCTTGTTGTTTTTCGGTGGGGAGAAGTAATAGGTCCCACCCTTTCGCTGGCTTCTACGGAGCTGCTTATTGACGAGAATCGTACCCTTTTCAAAATCAACGCAGTCCCACATCAGACCGAGCAGTTCGCCCTCGCGCAAGCCGGTGAAGAGATCGACGGTGAGCGGAATTTCATATTTGCTGCCTTTCAGGAGATTCAAAAGCTGAGCGGCCTGTTGATCGGTCAGCGGATGGATCTCTTTTTTGACGATTTTGGGCAGAACACACGCGGTCGTCGGATTGTAGCGGATGTAGTTGAGAAGAACGGCCTGTTGGAGCGCCTTGTGCAGCACACCGTGAATATTCTTGATGGTTTTAGCACTCAGCGCAGGCTGCCCATCATGTTCCTGTGAGAGCGAGTTATAGAGGCGCTGGACCGTGTGAGCCTTTAGTGTTTCAAGCGGGATATTGCCGAGCGCAGGCCGCAGATACAGCTTGGCCTGTCGCTCGTAGAGATACGCCGTAGAATCCTTGACGCCGATTTGATAGTCTTTCAGCCAAATATCA
>ERZ773225.3876-NODE-3876-length-12772-cov-5.699064_pt1 | contig 12772 bp, 9 predicted proteins | sample MGYA00580993_ERZ773225 | MGnify/ENA primary metagenome ERZ773225 (study PRJEB29015, sample SAMEA2737748) | human gut metagenome | biome: human gut; feature: human-associated habitat; material: faeces | place: China | collected 2012 ... | reverse complement strand
ATATCGAAAAGGATCCCGCGCTCGAGCGCCGGTTCCAGACCGTTCTGGTGCAGGAACCGACCGTCGAGGATACCATTGCCATCCTGCGTGGTCTGGAATCCCGCTATGAGGTCTTCCATGGCGTCAAGATCACAGACAATGCAATCATTGCCGCCGCAACGCTCTCGAACCGCTATATCACCGACCGTTTCCTGCCTGACAAGGCCATTGACCTCATTGACGAGGCCTGCGCCATGATCCGAACGGAAATGGACTCCATGCCGACCGAACTGGATGTCATCAACCGCAAGATCATCCAGATGCAGATTGAGGAAGCAGCGCTCAAAAACGAGGACGATGAACTTTCCAAGGCGCGGCTGACGGAACTGCAAAAGGAACTGGCCGAACAGCGCGAAACGTTCAACTCCATGAAAGCCAAATGGGAAAACGAGAAGAACGCAATCGGCCGCGTGCAGCAGCTGCGCGAACGCATCGAGCACATCAACCGCGATATTGAATCTGCCGAACAGAGTTACGATCTCGAAAAGGCCGCGAAGCTGAAGTACGGCGATCTGCCCGAAGCGAAAAAGCAGCTGGAGCAGGAGGAAAAACTGGCGCAAAGCAGCAAGGAGACGAGTTTGCTCCGCAACAAGGTCACGGAGGAGGAAATTGCCAAGATCATCGAGCGCTGGACGGGTATCCCGACCGCAAGACTGATGGAGGGCGAACGCGACAAGCTGCTGCATCTCGAAGATACGCTGCACAAGCGTGTTGTCGGCCAGGATGAGGCCGTGCGCGTCGTCTCTGAGGCTATCCAGAGAAGCAGAGCAGGCATTCAGGACCCGAACCGGCCGCTCGGCTCGTTCCTGTTCCTTGGCCCTACCGGCGTTGGCAAGACAGAACTGGCCAAGACGCTGGCAGAGGCGCTGTTTGACGATGAAAAGAATCTGGTGCGGATCGATATGTCGGAGTATATGGAGAAATTCTCCGTGTCGCGTCTGATCGGTGCGCCTCCCGGATATGTGGGCTACGAGGAGGGCGGCCAGCTGACCGAAGCCGTGCGCCGCAGACCGTATTCCGTCATTCTGTTTGACGAGATCGAAAAAGCGCACCCGGACGTGTTCAACATTCTGCTGCAGGTGCTCGACGACGGTCGTATCACCGACTCGCAGGGCCGCACGGTGGACTTCAAGAACACCATCATCATTCTGACCTCGAATCTCGGTTCACAGGCCATTCTGGACGGTATCACACAGGAGGGCGAGATCTCTGAGGATGCGAAAAACGAGGTGCAGACGCTTCTGCGCCGCAATTTCCGCCCGGAGTTCCTCAACCGGCTGGACGAGATTGTGTTCTATAAGCCGCTGTCGAAGGAGAATATCACCGGCATTATCGACTTGCAGATCGCGGCGCTCAACAAGCGCCTTGCCGACAAGCAGCTTAAATGCGAGTTGACTCCGGCGGCAAAGTCGTTCGTCATTGACGCAGCCTATGACCCGCAGTTCGGCGCAAGACCGCTGCGCCGGTATCTGCAGCACACGGTCGAAACACTTCTTGCCCAGCGCATCCTGCGCGGCGACGTGCTGCCCGGCCAGACGCTGGTCTGCGACGTGCAGCACGGCGAACTGGTCATCAACGCAAAATAATAATCAAGGGGCATGCTACAAGCTTCTGCTGCAGCATGCCCCCTTTTTGTGCGCACGCAGAAAACCGCCCCCGGCTTTGTGAACCGGGGGCGGTTTTAAATCTGGAATTATTCAAAGGTGAGGAAGCGGTGGAGCATGACGGCGACCTGAGCGCGGGTGGCGTTGCCCTTTGCGGAGAGGGTCGTCTTGCCGCCGGAGGTGACGCCGGTGATGATGCCGCTGCCGACGGCCCACTGCATCGCCGTGACGGCGAAGGAACTGACCTGCGCCTGATCGGAGTAGCCGCTCAGAGAACCGGTCACGGACGGGCTGCCCGCGTAGCGGTACAGGATGGCTGCGATCTGCTCACGGGTGATGTTGCCATCCGGGTCAAAGGTCGTGGCGGTCGCGCCGTTGACAATGCCCTTGTTGGAGGCCCAGAGAACCGCGTTGTAGTAATACTTGCCCTGCTTGTTGTCGGTGAACTTGTTGGTGATACCGGTAACAGAGGGTTCGCCTGCCGCGCGGTAGAGAACCGTGACGAGCATGGCGCGGGTCATCTTGGCGCCCGGCCCGAAGAGTTTCGGGTTCTTGGTGTTGTTGCCCTTGATGATGTCGTTCATGTACATGAAATCGACCGAGTTGGCTGCCCACTTGTAAGAACCGCTCACATCGGTGAACTGGTTGGAAGCCGTCTGCTGGTTGACCTTAAAGGACAGAGTGCCCTTCGTGCTGCCGTCGATGGTGTAGCTGACCTCGACACTCTTGCTGTCGGCCAGCGGCAGGACATAGAGGCTGTCCAGGCTGTTGGAGCCAGAGAAGTAGAACTTCGTGCTGCCGAGATCCTTGCTGGTCAGCGCGGTGCAGTTCTTGATGCTGGTGTAGGCGGAGTAAAGCTTACCGCCGACGATGCGGTCAATGGTGATGTAGGTGCTGCCGGTGGCGTTATCCGGCGTGAGTTCGTTTGCAATGCCCATAGAGCGGAAGGACGCGCCGGTGGAGTTCAGCGTGTGGGTGTCGTTGACATAGACCACAAGCTGGCCGTTCATCTGGCCGGACGAGCCGCTTGCCGTGAAGGGGATGGTCACGGTGTACTTCGACGTGGTGCTGCCCGCGATGAAGTAGACGTTCTTCAGCAGGTTCGAGCCGGTCGAGACGCTGTAGGACTCGCTGCCGACCTTGCCGGAACTGGTCGTGCTGCCCTTGTACAGAGCGCCGCGGGTATCGGTGTTCGAGCCGAAGGTCACGGTGCTCAGGCCGGAGCCGTAGACGCGATGGAAGTCGCTGACGGACATCTGCTGCTTTTCATTGGCAGAGATGTGGTATTCAACCGTGTTTGCGCTGGTCATGACGGTGATCGTGCCGGTCGCGATCTGCGCGCTGCCGTCATAGGCGGCGTACCTGATCGTATGCGTGCCGGTGGTTCTCGTCGGACGGTAGACCATCCTGCTGACTTCGCTGGAAGAATACTTGGCCGTCGTGCTGACCGCGCTGGACATAGCGCTTGTGGTATAGAGCGTGCCGTTCGCCGGGGACTCAAAGGTGAAGGTGCTGGGCGTGGCCTTGGCGGCGTTCTTGACCGCCGCGGCAAGCTTGCTGCCGTCGAGCTGGACGTAGGTATCGTTCTCGCCGAGCGTCACTCTGACAGCCTCCGCCTCGGGGACAGTGACGGTGAACTTCACTTCGGCAGCGTACTTTTTCGCGCCGATCGTCGTTTCAGCCTTGATGTTGACCTGACCGCCGGCCTTGGCCGTCGCGGTGATAGAGGGGCTGCTGTTGGTGCTGGTTTTGCTGGAAAGCTTGACAATATTCTCGTCGCTCGAGGTCCATGTGATCGTGTAGGTCTTGCCGGTCACGTTGGTCAGCTTCCCGTTGACATACTCCTGCGGCACGCCGGTGATAGTGAACGTTTCGCCTGCTTTTACCGTAGTCGGGTTGAATGTAATGTTGATGTGGTTTTCACCGGTGATGGTAATAATAGCCTTGCGGGTTTCGGCGTACTTGCCGTTTTCCGTTGTAACACGGCAATAGAACACATAGGTTCCGGTACCGGTGATGTACTGCTTGAGGTTGGACAGAACCGAACGGTAGTTCGTAGGCTTACCGGTAACTTTGTCTGTCTGAATTGCTTTATCCACACCGCCGGTTGTCTGGTCGCTGTTCATATACCAGACCACGGATTTGATCGTGCTTGTCGAAACCGACGCCGTCATCGCCAGATCGGCAATGGTGTCCGTGATCTTATAGGCCGCTGTCGCGGGCTGCTCCGTAAAGGAAATGTCGGAGAAGGTCACCTTGCCTGTCGTCGTAACACCGCTGTCGTCAGGGTCGCTTCTGTTGTAGAAGAACTCCTTTGTGGCCGTTTTGAGTCCGTTAAGTGTATAGGTGAACGTATAGCCAGCCGCATCAGAACCATTTGCTTTTGCAGTCTTGACTGGCAATTCATAAATCATTACCTCGTCAGAGTAAATACTGGTTTGAATCTCGACCTTCGCCGATTCTTTCTTAAACAGAGCTTCAAGTTCTGTCTGGGTCATTTTTCCGACCGTTTCGCCGATACTCGGTTCTTCCGTGATCTTGTAAGCGCGGCCCTGATAGACCGTGACCGCATAAGTCGCCGTTACATTGCCATCGACCTTCGCGGTGATCGTCGCCGTGCCAGGTGCGACAGCCTTGATCGTCGCGGTCGCCGAATCCTTGTCCGACTTCGTTTCACTTACCTTTGCAACGGCGGGGGCAGAGCTTGTCCACTCGATGCGGGAGTACGCATTTCTCCGATCCGTTTCACTGTTAAGCAGCGAGTCAGGCGCCTTGATGCGCGCGGTCAGTGTGAGCTCGGGGAAGATCAGCTTGGAGTTTTTAACATCTGTGTCGCTCTTATCATGATTATAGTTTGAATCCTGCAGGCCGAAGACCATCGTGCCGTTGTCCAGCAGTGTTTGCAGACGAACCTCTTTATCTTTTCCATTTGCATCCTTAATCGTTACGCTTTCGTTGTTCATGACTTCGAGTGCTGTAACAGCCATGCCCTTATTCTTGATGCTGACGGTGCAGACGGCATAAGAACCGGTAATCGAATGCTCCGGGTCATCCTTGACATCATTATATGTCTTGCCGATATTGTAGCTTTCAATGCAGATATAGATATTCGTCGCATCGCAGGCCTTGTACGGCTCGACCGTTGCAGAGGTCGTGGCGGCATTGGGACGGACATACAGATAGTTGCCCGTAGTATCGCCCGTGGTATCGTACAGATACAGCAGCTTCGGCTGGGCTGTGCCGGAATAGCCGGTCACCTTCGGCTGCAGCGTGGCAGACGTGCCGCCTGCCTCCAGCGACAATACCTGCTGGGCGGTCGGAAGCGTGACCGAGATCGTCGCCGCGCCGCTGACTCTGAAGCCGATGGTCTTGGTCGCAGTCGCGGACGTGGACGGCTTCATGCCATCTTTACCCTGATACCAGACCTGCGCCGTCAGCGTTGCGCCGCCGACCTTCTCTGCTTTGACAGTCGCTTCAACCTTATAGGTCGTGTAGTGGCCGACCGTGCTTGCGGTGACCTTCGCGCTGGCAGGAGTAACCGAGATGGCATCGTTATCGCTGGTGAAATGAACTTCGCAGTTTGCCAGATTGCCTGCGGTCACGCCGCTGCTGCCGACCGTGACAGTCGCGGTGAGCGTTCTGGTGTCGCCCTGATTCAGCGCAACCGTGCCGTTGATATTACTGTTGCTGAGCGCCAGCGTAAGGGTATATGCGTCCCGCACATAAACCGTGAAATACTCCGAATAATCACGACCATTTACCTTGCCGGTAGCCGTGATCCGGATGGCCGTCGTGCTGGCCTTTACGCCCTTGATGACTGCCGTTGTGGCGGTGCTGCTTTCAATTTTTGCGACGGTCGAATCGCTGGACGTCCACGTTGCTTCCGTGAACGTGTACGTCGTCGTGAGCGTGATCGTCGAGTCCGGCTCGACGCTGTACGCGTTTGCAGCCAATGTCGCCGGAACCATCGCCAGTACCATGGCGAGCACCAGCAGCAGGCTCATGAATCTTCCAAATGTACGCTTCATAAGTGCACCTCTTTCAATTTGCAGCCGATTGCAGCTGCAGATTTTATGTAACCAGTTTACCATAAAAATTAAAAATTGCAACCAATTTTTACGAAAATGTCTGTTTTACCAAGCATTTCAGCCCATTTCGGCCCATGTTGCGAGGTAGACGTAACACCCGCCACAAGATATTGTGGGCCGCGCCGCGTCCGCCGCTGTATTTCTCTTTTCCACACGCAAAATTTCCGCGAAGGTTGCGCGCGTTTGAAGAAAAATTTTTCATCCCAGAAAAAAGCCTCCCCTTTCAGGGAGGCGGCGCGGCGGTACGCCGGGTCAGAGGGGTTCTGCCGGCTATGCGGTCATGCTTCGAGCAGATAACTCAGGCCAAGTAAGATGTACAAGGGGCCGAAGCAGTATGCCATGAAGAGTTCCTTCTGCGGGACTTTGCGCCGGAAGCCGTCCGTCAGGACGAGGATCTCAGCAAAATACGCGCCCGCGCCGAGAAAATACGCCGCTGCGCGCAGCAGTTTGTGGATATCCGCCAGCGCAAACGAGGCCAGAAACAAAACAGCCGCCGCGCCAGCCGCCAGATTGCGCACAACGAGCATAACATGCTCCCGCCGGGCTTCCTCCGGCGACTGATCTTCTGTGATGGTATAGACTGCGTTCTTTTTCTCCATGCAGCGTCTCCTATGCTTTTAATATTATACATTATATCAGAAAAGCATGGCGCTTGCCTAGTCTTTCGGAAAGAAAACTGCCTGCCTCGACAAAATTTCCATCCGCTCCCCCGTCATGGGGTGCGGGAAAACGAGCCTTGCGGCACACAGCTGCTGCGTGAACAGTCCGTGGGCAGCGGAATACGCCGTCGATTCCGGGCTTGTATACTGCGGGTCGCCTAAGATGGGGAAACCGGAGGCCATGCAGTGCAGCCGCAGCTGATGCGTGCGGCCCGTCAGAGGGTGCAGTTCCAGAAGTGCTGTTTTTTCCGCCCGTTCCAGCACGCGGTACTGCGTCAGCGCCTTCTGTCCCCGCTCGTCCACAATACGGATGAGATTCCCGCCGCCGATCTTATAGACCGGCAGGTCGATCTGCCCTTCCGCCTGCGGCGGCTGGCCGAAAACCGAAGCAAGATAGGTCTTCTCCAGCTGCCGCTCGCGCAGCATCCGGCAGAACCGGTCGTGGATATTCGCGTTTTTCGCCAAAATCACCACGCCGAACGTGTCCCGGTCGAGCCGCGTCACGGGATGGACGCCGGAGGCCTCGCCGCGCGCCAGCAGGTGATACAGCACGCCGTTTGCCAGCGTCCCGCTGTTTTTCTGCGGCGACGGATGCACCAGCATTCCAGAGGGCTTGTCCACAGCGAGAAAGCATTCATCTTCATAAAGGATGGAAAGCGGCAGTGGCTCCGGCTCAAAGCCCTCCGTCCGCTCCTCCAGCACGACGCGCACCCGGTCGCCGGGCATGACCGGCGCATCGGTATGCGCGGGCGCGTCGTTTACAAACAGCGCGTTCTGCCATTTGAGCCGCTTGACCAGTCCGGCAGACAAGCCGAATTCCCGCCGCAGGAGCGACAGCAGCTTTGCCTGCCGCGCGGCCGACTGTTCCAAAACCATGCGCACCGCCTCCTTCGGCGCTATTATACCGTGCCGCGGCACAGCGCGCAAGTCCCGCGCCACTATCCCTCCGGCTGCAGGCCGGAATGATCCCAGATCTGCTTGAAGAGCATGGCCGCGATGGGAAACACGATCATCCCGCCCACGCCCAGCAGCCGGTAGCCCGTGTAAAGCGCCAGCAGCGTCAGCACCGGATTCAGCCCCACCTGCTTTCCGACCAGACGCGGCTCAAGCGCCTGCCGGCTGAGGGCTGCGGCTCCATACAGAATGACAAGGCCAATGCCGGTTTTCGTCTCGCCGCGCAGAAACAGCGCCAGCGCCCATGGAATCAGAATCGTGCCCGTACCGAACACCGGCAGCGCATCGACCAGCGTGATGACCAGCGCTGCCAGCACCGGATAGCGCACCCGCAGCAGCAAAAGCCCTGCGTTCAGAATCAAAAATGTAATGCCCATCAGCTTCAGCTGCGCCCGAAGCCAGCCGCCGAGCGTCGCGCGCACATGTCCGCCGAGCGTCTGCAATTTTTCCAACCACGCGGGCCGCACCGCGCGGCGCAGCCAGCTGCGGATGGCGGGCAGTTCGCCGGAGAGCATAAAGCTGGACAAAATCGCCGTCACCGCAAACAGGACCGCATCCGGCAGCCGTCCGATGACGCCGGAAGCCCAGGAAAAGAGCGTCTCGTAGAGTTTCGTACCGAAGCCCGCACCGGTCTTGAAAAACTCCTCGACGCCCGCACGTAGGCCCGTTCCGAGCCCGTCCGGCAGCCGTCCGGCAAGTGTGAGCAGGCGTGATTTCAGGCGTTCAAAAAGCGGAGTCAGATTTTCCGCCAGCTGCGGCAGCTGACGGACAAGATCCGCCGCCTCCGAGCACAGCAGGCGGCACAGAAAAAACAGTCCGCCAAACAAAATCCCGAACAGCAGCAGTACACACAGCCCGGACGCCAGCGGGCGCGGAACATGCCCCCGCGTCTGCAGAAGCCGCACCGGTTTTTCCGCCAGCAGGCTCACGGCAAGCCCGATAAAAAACGGCAGCAGCACCGGCAGCAGCAGCGCGCCGAATGCCCACGCACCGAGCGCGCAGCCCAGCACGATCAGAACAGTCTTCCAGATCTTGCGGCTTTTCATGGTTTGAACTTCCTCCTGTGCTTTTCTGCTTGCATTTTGCGGGTATGTGGTGTATATTGGAGTCTGACTATAGACACTTGCTTTTCCAACACGGACAATTATGAGGTGAACGCTATGGAACAAAGCCCGAAGTATTATATTGTGGAGGCCGCAGCCCTGCCGGAGATCTTCCAGAAGGTCGCCGAGGCCAAGCGGATGCTCGAAACCGGCGAGACGGACAAGGTCAACGTGGCCGCGCAGGCAGTCGGCATCAGCCGCAGCGCATTTTATAAGTACCGCGACGCCATCGCGCCGTTTCAGAACCTGATGGCGGGCCGCATCATCACATTTCAGATCATGCTCAAGGACAAGGCCGGCATCCTGTCCGAGATATTAACTATTTTTGCCAGTTGCGGCGCGAATATACTGACCATTAACCAGTCGATCCCCACCGGAGGCCGCGCCATGGTGACCATTTCGGCAGAGACAAGCAATCTCAACTGCAACATCGAAGCGCTGACCCAGCAAATCGCAGAAAGGAAGGGCGTAGTCAAGGCAGACTGCGTCGCAGGATAAGCATATGCATGCATTTGAATATTTCGTACCGACTGAGATCGTGTTTGGCGCAGGCAGCACGGAGAAGCTGCCGGAACTGCTGAAAAAGCGCGGGCTTTCGCGCGTGCTGGTCGTCTACGGCGGCGCAAGCGCGAAGAAAAGCGGATTGCTTGACCGCGTGTTCCGGCTCTTGGACAAGGCGGACGTCCGCTATCGCTCGCTCGGCGGCGTACAGCCGAACCCGCGCGTGGCGCTGGCCCGTGAGGGCGTGCAGCTGGCGCTGGAATCGGGCGCGGAGCTCATTCTGGCAGTCGGCGGCGGCAGCGTCATCGATACCTGCAAGGCCATCGCCCACGGCGCTGCCAACCCCGGCACAGACATCTGGGAATTCTGGAAGCGCCGCGCACCGCTGACAAAATCCATGCCCGTCGGTGTCGTGCTGACCATCCCGGCAGCCGGCAGCGAGACGAGCGACTCCGCTGTTCTGACCAACGCGGAAGCAGGCGAAAAGCGCGGCCTCAACACCCCGTTCAACCGCCCGGCCTTCGCCATTCTCGACCCCCTGCTTGCCGCGACGCTCCCGGTGCATCAGGTCGCCTGCGGCGTGAGCGATATTCTCATGCACACGCTCGACCGGTATTTTAACCCCGTCACCGACAATGCCCTGACGGACGAACTGGCCGAGGCACTGCTGCGCGTCGTGCTGGAATACGGCCCTGCCGCCGTGCGTGACGCACATGACGAGAAGGCTATGAGCGAAATCATGTGGGCAGGCTCCCTGTCGCACAACGGCCTGACCGGCCTCGGCGGCAAAAAGGATTTCGCCACGCACCAGTTGGGGCATGCACTGAGCGAGAAATTTGACGTCTACCACGGCGACAGCCTGACCGCCGTCTGGAGCAGCTGGGCAAGATCCGTCATGGACGAAAGCCCGGCACGCTTTGCCCGCTTCGCACGGAACGTCTGGCATGTGGAGGAGGCAGACGACACTGCCGCCGCCCTCGCCGGCATCGCAAAGCAGGAATCGTTCTTCCGCTCTATCGGCATGCCCGTGTGCCTGGGCGAACTCTCCTGCGGCAAGCAGGACGAGGCGGGGCTTGCAGACCTTGCCAGCCGGTGCAGCTACGGAAAAACACGCACGATCGGCACGTTCCGCGTGCTGGACTACGAGAAGATCCTTGCGATCTACCGCAGGGCCAACGAAGCATAAGGAGGTCCGTCATGAAAAAGCTTGCCATTCTCGGCCCCGGCGTCGTCGGCGGAAGCTGCGCGGAAATTCTGCTGCGGGACGTAAGCCTGCTTGAACGAAGCGCAGGGGAACAGCTGGAACTTGCGTATGTGCTGGCACGCCGCGAACTGCCGGACAGGCTGTACCGGGACAAGGTCGTCACGGATTTTTCTGTGATTGAGCGCGACGCGAACGTGTTTCTCGTTATAGAGACGATCGGCGGCTGCGGCGCGGCGCTCGAGTATGTCCGCCGCGCGCTTGCCGCAGGCAAGCACGTCGTAACGGCCAACAAGCAACTCATCGCCGAGCACGGCACGGAACTTCTGGCGCTAGCAAAAGCCAGCGGTGTAAGCCTTTTGTTTGAGGCCTCCGTCGGCGGCGGCATCCCGGTGCTGCATCCGCTGAGTCAGTGCCTCGGAGCAAACGAAATTTACGAGGTGCGCGGCATTCTGAACGGCACAACGAATTTTATCCTCACGCAGATGCTCGAGCGCGGACAAAGCTATGAATCGGCGCTCCGTGACGCGCAGGCGCGCGGCTACGCCGAGCAGGACCCGACTGCCGATGTCGAGGGCATCGACGCGGGCCGCAAGATCTGCATTCTGGCCGACATGCTGTTCGGCAGAAATGTTGCCCCGTCCCGCGTCAGCATGACCGGTATTTCCGCCATCACGGCGGTGGACGCCGCATTTGCCGAGGCCGCCGGGATGAAACTGCGGCTGCTCGGCCGGGCCGTCCGGCAGGGTCAGGCGCTCGCAGTGTTCGTCTCACCGCATTTCATTGCGGGCACGCAGCCGCTTGCTCCCATCTCCGGCGTTCTGAACGCCGTCGAAGTGCTGGGCAGCAGCGTCGGCGCGGTCATGTTCTCCGGCCCCGGCGCAGGCGGCCCGGCGACGGCCAGCGCCGTTCTGGGCGATGTCATTGACATTGTCCGCAATCCCGGCCGCAGCCAGCCCGTCAGCTGGTCGGCGGAGCCTGCCACACTTCTTGATCCGGAAGAACTTGAAGCATCGTTCTTTTTCCGCACAAGGCTCCCCAAGGAAACCTGTGAACAGGCGCTCGGTTCCGTCCGCTGGCTGCCCGATGCAGGCGCATTCCACGGCGGCTTTACGGAGAAGACCACCCGGAAGGCCCTCCGCGCCTCCGGCCTCGCGCTGGACGCAGTCTGGCCCTTGTTGGCATAAAACCGTTCTGAATCCGCTCTCCCCTGTCATACATCTATGGCAGGGGGGATTTTTTATGAACCGCAAATGGTGGACCGTCTGTTTTCTGAGCATTCTCGCCGGTTCCGCGCTCCATTTTCTCTATGACCTGTGGCCAAACCCTCTGACAGCAGTGTTTGCACCGGTCAACGAAAGCGTCTGGGAGCATCTGAAGCTGCTATACTGGCCGTTTCTCGCCGCCGCGTTCGTGCTGACGAAGGACGAAGCGGACGGTCGAAAAAGCTGGTGCGGTCTGCTGGCGGGACTTCTGGGCGCGCCGCTGCTTCTTCTGGGCGCGTATTACACACTCTTGTCCGGCTTCGCGCTGTACGGCCTGCCGCTCGACCTTATTTTGTACGCGCTGGCAATGGCCGGCGGCTTTGGGCTGGCGTGGCATTTGCAGAAAGCGGCTTCTCCCGCGTGGCTGTGCGGCGTACTGGTGATTGCGGCAGGCGTTTACGGTGCCTCGCTGGCGCTGTTTTCGTTCGCGCCGCCGGATCTGCCGATTTTCACGCCGCCAGTCTAAAATTTTCTGTATTTTTGTGTTGACAACCGCGTTTTTCTCCTGTATAATAGCCCAGAGAAAACAAAGAAGGAGCGGCGAGCACCGCAACTCACCTCCAGCAGTCTGCGAAGAGGTTCATAATTTCCTCCGCTTTGTGCGGGAAGTTGGATTTTATGTGCGGGTGCTTTGCGGCATCCGCACTTTGCATTTGGAGGTGCTTTACAATCGGTAAATTAGAACATCAGATCAACGAGGAGATCCGCGATAAGGAACTTCGCGTGATCGGGGCTGACGGCAGCCAGCTTGGTATTATGACCTCGTCCGACGCTCTGGCGCTTGCCGAGGAAAAGGACCTTGACCTTGTCAAGATTGCGCCGAACGCTGTTCCGCCGGTCTGCAAGATCATGGACTACGGCAAATTCCGCTTTGAACAGCTGAAAAAGGAAAAAGAAGCCAAGAAGAACCAGAAGGTCGTTGAGATCAAGGAAATCCGCATGTCCCCCAGCATCGACACCAACGACTTCAATACCAAGGTCAAAAGCGCAGTCAAGTTCCTGAACGATGGCAACCGAGTCAAAGTCACTGTACGTTTCCGTGGCCGTGAAATGGCGCATACGTCGCTCGGACAGGAACTTCTTGCGAAGTTCGGCGCCGATTGCAGCGAGATCGCCACGATCGCCAAGGACGCCAAACTCGAAGGACGCAATATGTCCATGTTCCTGAGTCCCAAGAATTCCAAATAAACTACAATCGCAATCACACGGAAGGAGAACCACTATGCCTAAGCTGAAGTCCCATAGCGGCGCCAAGAAAAGATTCAACCTCACCAAGAACGGCAAGGTCAAAAGAGCGCACGCATTCAAGAGCCATATCCTCACCAAGAAGACCACCAAGCGTACCCGCAACCTGCGCA
>ERZ773225.3875-NODE-3875-length-12774-cov-3.128862_pt1 | contig 12774 bp, 9 predicted proteins | sample MGYA00580993_ERZ773225 | MGnify/ENA primary metagenome ERZ773225 (study PRJEB29015, sample SAMEA2737748) | human gut metagenome | biome: human gut; feature: human-associated habitat; material: faeces | place: China | collected 2012 ... | reverse complement strand
GAAGAAGCATGAAAATTACCTTAGACATATATTTTACAGGGAAAACACATTTTGGGCAGATGGTTACTTTGTGTCATCAGTCCAAAATGTCAGTCAGGAAACTATCAAGAAGTATATTGAAAACCAAGGATAGCTGCGCTATCCCGCATTTTTCATCCCATAAACTGAAGATTTAGGAGTTTTCAAATGCGAAGTTCTATAAAAAAGCCCCACGCTAAAATTCCTTTCATAATATTACCCATTTGATTTATCAATAACGTTTAGTTTCAATACCATTCTCGTAAACCGCACGAAGCAGTTTGATAGAAGACTGTTCCACGATCGTGCTGTAAAGAGTCTCGGACAGTCTGTTCGCATAGATAGTACGTCCTGTACGGTCTATGATAGTCAACTGCTTTATCTTTACAGGAGCTTCGATATGGATCATGCCGTCCTTCATATACAGACTCAACTCGGAGACTGCAGAGTTTATAATCGGAGAACCATAATAGGTGGTCGGTTTTGTTTCTACGATGCGGGTATTCTCACGAACCAACTTGGCAAAAGCATCCTCTGTCACTTCCTTTTTTTCTTCTTTCTTTTCAGGTACAGACAATACCGGAGTCCGGCTACCTTCATTGGTGACCACCGCCGGTTTTGCCTTTTGAGCAGGAGCTTCCTTCACCGGTTCTTTATCCTTTTTCTTTCCTTCTTTCTTCTTTTCTGACTTTGGCTCTGCTACAGGTGTTTCTTTCACAGTCGGGGACTTAACAGTATCCGTTTTCGCCTCTTTAAAGTTGTCCTGTGCAAGGAGCAGTGTTGAATCCGGTTTTGCCTCAGTTCCGGGATTTTCTTCTTCCACCTTTTGCGTTACAGTAGGTCGGATACGTTCTTCCTCCTTCCCTCTCTCATACAATTTCTGGGAAGCGTCTGTCATCAAGTAACCACGGAATTTCTTCCAGTTAGAAGAACGGGTGTAAAGTTTGAGTGAGCGCTCATGTACTACAACAGACAGCGGATGAATGAAATCGTCAAACGCCTTATCTGCCAGCATGGGCGGTATAATGGTCCGCATATTGATGGTATTCAAAGACCGGCAACCGACAAATGCGGACTTGTCGATAGACTTCACCAATGTCGGGATATCTATCTTCTGCAATGATTCACAATTGAAGAAAGCCCCTTCAGGGATAAACAACAGTTCCTCATTTTTGGGATCAATCTCTATTCTCTGTAAGGACTTACATCCCCAGAACACTTTCAATCCCAATTTATTCAGTGCAGCACTTAACTGGATAGATGGGATAGATGCACATTCATAGAAAGCATAGTCATCAAGCAACGAAGCTTCGTTAAATTCGTCTCCGTTTATAACCAGACGGCCACAACCCTTGAAGGCTGACTTCCCTACCGTATATATTTTATTACGCATGACGATTCGTTCCAGTTTGAACATGTCTGTAAACGCATTGTCATCAATATATGAGATATTACCTGGAAGCACTATTCGTTCCAGGCAGCCTTGAAGCTTTTCAAACAAATAACTCGGGAAATGCCCTTCCTTGGCGATTGAGTTGTCAAACACAGCCTCTGACAAATCAAGTTCGGCAACATGAAGCTCATTATTGATGAACTTAATGTCCTGCTTGTTCAACGCACCCTTTAATTTGAGGAACTTTATCCGCTCAAGCGATTCTCCTTGAAATTGGTTATGCAATATTCCAGCCTTTGAAACAGTCTTCACTGAGACACCGCTTTGAGCAAAGGCCGAAAGGGAGAAAGCGAAGAAAGCGGATGCCAAGTAATACTTCATATTCATAAGTTAATGTTTTGATTATGACGCAAAAATACAACATTTCAGTTAATAGAAAAAATTGTCAACGAAAAAATAACTGATTAACATAGAAAAACATACAATTCCTATATATATAAGGTATAGCAAACGTGTAAAACACGGGAAGGGCACTAAAAAATACCATAACCCTCTATAAATCCAGCCATAAGATTGGATTAAGCCCGATATTTTCATAACTTGCACCATATTTCAAGCCAAAGGTTTGAGACCAAGCAATAATATGGCAAGTACAGAACCAAATACCCACTCAGAGGATAGTTCAAGCAAGACCACGATCTCGCTGCAGGACTATCTTAACCGCCTAGACAATAAAGGGCAGTTCGTTATACCGGATTATCAGAGAGGCTATGTGTGGGGTCAACGGAAGAAAAACGAAAAGGAGGACTCTGTCACATACCTTATAAGTACCCTGGCCCAATCCTATCAGGAAAACAAAGAAATATTTCTCCAAGGTATTACCGTCCATGAAGTTGAATATACAAAAGAGATCGTACTCGTGGACGGTCAACAGCGGACCACGTTCTTCTATCTGCTTCTCAAGTATCTGGGATACGACGGATACTTGCAAATCAGGTATGAAATCCGGCGTCAGTCCAATGACTACCTGAAGAATCTGTCACTGGACGATATTGCCAGAGATGATGACGAACCCTATCAAGATATATTCTTCTTTAAGAGGACATTAAGAATCTTTGGGCGCGAGCTGAAAGATACAGGCAAGAAGTCCTTCTTAGATTATATACTGAAGAATGTCAAGTTCCTCTATGTTGTCATACCCGAAGAACAGGCCAAGATTGTATTCACCATGATGAACGGCAACAAGGCCAAGATGACGAATGAAGAGCTTATCAAGGCAGAGTTGCTCCGCTGTGCATCCTTAAAGCATGAGTACATCAATGAGGCAGAGCATTCGGCATTACGCAGCCGGCTTGCCCGTGAATGGGACAGTTGGCTGTATTGGTGGAACGACGATCGTGTGAAGACATTCTTCCGGACCGGAGGCAGACAGTTGGGATGGCTCCTACCCCTTATACGCGGGAACAACAAAGTCGGTTTCCGGGAGTTCCGGGAAAAGATTCTCACCGAGCAATCCATGAAACAGGCTAAAGCCGTGTTCAAGAAAATGCGCTTGCTGCAGAAAAGCATAGAAGATACCTATAACGACTCGATATCCTACAATTATATAGGTGTCATTATGTATATTCGAAACAGTTCGGAAGAACGATTTGCATTCTTACGCTGGTATTTCAATCTAAACAGCCGGGAGAACCACAGTCACACCCGGTCTGAGTTGAAACGCTACTATGACTGGTCTATCATTGGCGTGAACCATGAGGACATCGTTTCAAATGATATATCCAAGTACACAGAAGCCAGAGACCGGTTTCTGAATGAGCTGAGTGATGATCTGTTGTTCCGGAATTTTTATGAAACGGCATACAGGTGGCTTATTCGTCAGAACATCCGTCAGGACAATCTTCACAACAGCCGGAAATTCAATTTTGAGATAGAGCGTGACCGTTCGCTGGAACACGTCTATCCAAAATCCAAAATAGGACATAGGAGTGAAGAAGGAATCGCTCTTGACTGGGGAGACAACAGACTTGACACACAAAAAGAAAAAGAGATCAAATTATGGCGCGAAGAGATGAAATGGAAGTCAGAAGGACAGGAATACTCCGGATCAGAACATTGCATCGGGAACCTTCTATTGTTATACAGGCGGGACAACTCCAAGTTCAATGACGCAGATTTTGATACAAAGAATAAGTATTTCTTCACGGATCAAGACGATGACGCATTCAAAAGCAGGCATCTTATCCATACGACAATGGTATTCTCCGACACCAAATGGAAAGATGGTGATTCATCATGGAACAAAGAGCAGATTCCTATGAGAAAGAAAAAAGAAATAGAAGAGTTCAAAAAAGAATATCCGGAATTAAAAAACTAAGATAGTAGTATGGCACAATTAGAGAGTGGAAAGCCGCATTCATTAAAGGAAATATTCTGTGGCGAAAATGATAAGATTATAGTCCCGGATTTGCAGCGCGACTATTGTTGGGGTGATCATATTCCTTCCAATTCAACCGAAACACTGGTAAGTTCATTTATGGACAGTTTGTTGAAATTAGACCGGTCCAGGGACATTACCATGGGACTCATATACGGTTATTATGACAAGGAACTGACACCCAACCATCTCCAGTTATGTGATGGACAGCAAAGACTCACCACCCTGTTCTTGATCCTCGGTGTTTTGAACAGAAAAGCCGGTGATGACCGGTACAAAGATATCCTTATTTCCAATTTTGAGTTGGAGGAAGATGACAAAGAGCCCCATTTGCTATACGGCATCCGGGAAAGCTCGCTCTATTTCCTAAGCGACCTGACGATATATTATTTCCTAAACAGCAACCTGTCTTTATCAGACCTGGACAAACAGCCCTGGTTCCTGAACTCATACAACAACGACCCCACCATTATAAGCATTAAATGCGCCATTGAGACCATCGAGGCAAAGTTAGCTTCCAATGATGACAATGAAAAACCGGACATCTACAGTTTTGGAGATTTCTTGATTGAGCGTTTGAAGTTCTTGTTCTACGACATGAACAACAGACTAAACGGAGAAGAGACATTTGTGGTCATAAACACTACCGGCGAGCCGCTGACAGCGAACCAGAATCTAAAACCGCTGATCATCAAGGAGAATGAGAGCTATACAAGAGAAGAACAGACAGAGAACGGTCAAGCAATCATTCATACCACCGCTGAAGATTGGGAAACGATGGAAACCTGGTTCTGGCAGAAGCGTCACAGAAACGACTCTGACACATCCACCGAAGGCATGCTTGCCTTCTTCCATTGCGTCCGCATCCTTGAGAACGATACTGAAGAAGGGTGGCATAAACATATGGAAACAGAAAACGATGATTTCCCGTTGACCATACCAATGGAAAGAATTTGGGAATGGTTCTATTCCTATAAACGGCTCTATGAACTCAACTACAAAAGGCTTACCACTCCTAATATACGATATCCGGAATCAAGAAAACACTATACTCAAAAAGATCTGTATGCCTTACTCCCATCCATGGAGTATTGCAGGAAATATCCCGATGCTACCGAACAGGAGATCCAGCGAATATATCATCTGTTCAGTAATATGAGCAGATACAGAGATACCAACCGTTCATCTCAGAAAGAGTCTTTAAGAGTTCCGGCGTTCAGGGCTTACCGGCTCATAAGGGAAACAGAGTGTAGGGATGTCCTATCGCTGTTGGGAAATCAGGACTTCAATGTGGAAGAAGAACGGCAAAAAATGATATTCATACAGCGCAACTCCCCCACCCCAGAATTACGTATGGAAATAGAAGAACTGTTTGCCAAAGCCGAAAGTTTTCCAATCTATAAGGGGCGAATAGCCACACTTGTCAGCTGGAGCGAAGATTCTCTTGACAGGTTACGATACCTATATGGAAAGATAAAAGAATGGTGGATTGACTGTGACAACCAAAACAGAGTACGTCAGGCTCTTCTTGCAAATAAAACGCCTGGCTACCCGGCAGCCAGAACCAATTCCAACCGTACCTTGTGTACAGACGAAGAATGGAGCCAACTTTTCGAGCGGCAAGGAGAGCACATCGTCAAGTTGCTCGATGAAGGAAACCTAGATACGATTATTGAGAAGTACAAGGACCCAACATCCCCTTATTTTCCTTTGATTAATGATATTTCGTATCTGAATTTTGCTCAAAAGCAAAATATCAGAATACTTCCCCAAGAAGTTATAGAGCTGATGGAGAAAAAAACAGGAAGCGGAAACTACATTATCTTCCATAAATGCGAAGTGTTTAGAAAGAATACAATTAACTCAGATAATTGGACTGGACTAAATGTTTGGCCCGATCGTGATGGGAATGTTACTTATTTCTACACCCAAAGCATCAAGTACAATCTTACACTGGATATGAGAATCGATTGGAACGGATACAGGATAATAGCCCATTTGGATAGGGAACCGGCCAAAAAGTCGCTGGATACAACTATACTGAAAGAACAAGGATTCATTCAAGAAAAAGGAATTTGGTCATTCCCTTACCTGACCGACCCCATAGAGGCGAAGCACAAGTATATTGACATCACAAAAGCGATTGAAGCCACCCTATAGCAGGGATAGACTATACAAAGCTTAAACCAACCGGCCTCTCCTGCCCCATTATAGGAAAATGAAATATCCGATTGTGGGTGCAGAAGATATTTAACTGCTAAAAATATTTATTTAGTGCTTTGTAATCGCTTGTCGTTCTGTTCCAATGCCTGCTTATATTTTATCACCTTTCATCCATCTGATTTTAGGAATGGCAAATAAAAGAAAAAACAGAAGCCAGGAAAACATTCCGGCAAATCACCCCAGAGGTGGAGCGTATAAAAAAATGCCGATACCATCGTGAGGACACGGCAGTATCGGCAAGAACAAAAGCGATGGTATATCTCGCGACTAGCGCACCCTCACCTTATATGTATGGTCACCAACACGAACGATGTAGACGCCGCTCGTCAGATCGGTGTAGCGCTCCGTGCCCTCTTGCTCGCGGGTGTAGAGCGTCGTGCCGAAGAGACTGACGATCGTCACTCGTGCCCGGGCAGCGGTGCGGACAACCACCGTGCCGGATTCGGTATAGACTTGCGTACCGGTGATCACGTCGATGCCGGTTGGGGCCATCGGACGGACTGAGGCACGGACGTAAGCATCGCTATAGACCCAGGATAGACGATAGCTGCCGTCGGCAGCGGGTTTGAGCGGGCTCCAGGATAAGTAAGGGCTCTTGCGGTACTCTACCAGTAGCGTGGCGGGGTCGTAGCCCTCGGCTACGGTGGCGGTGAAGACGAAAGTGCCGCCCGCCTCGATGTAGTCGCTCTCGGCCTCGAGGCAGACGCTGTCGTTCGGCTCGAAGTGAAGGGTGACGTAGGAAGGCTCCGGTTCGGGCTCAGGATCAGGATTCGGGGTTTCCTTCTGCTGGAAGGTGGCCGTTACCGTTACGTCTGAGGCAGGCATTACGAAGGTGCATCCGTTGTTCACTACCTCTGTCGGAGTAGCGTTGGTTACAGTCAATGTTCCTTCCACATACTCGTAGCCCTCAGCTGGGAAGATCGTTAGGGTGATCTCTTCGCCAGCGGGGGCCTTGTCCATGTTTGCCGTTACTGAACCGCCCGGCATAGTTGGGATCGTGATAACATATTCGATCTGTTTAAAGGTGGCCGTTACCGTTACGTCCTCAGCGGGCATCTTGAAGGTGTATTGGTTGTCCGTTACCTCAGTCGGAGTGGCGTTGGTTACGGTCAATGTCCCTTCCACATACTCGTAACCTTCAGCAGGGAAGATCGTTAGGGTGATCTCTTCGCCAGCGGGGGCTTTGTCCATATTTGCCGTTACTGACCCGCCCGTCATAGTTGGTATCGTAATGGTATACAGCTGTTTGTAATCGGCTGTGATGGTCACGTCGCTAATTTTGACGTTATATGGCAATTCCTCACTCCACACCAACTGATAACCAGGAATCTGAATCTGGTTCAACTCACTCTCGGTCAAGTTCACCAGTTGATTGGTATTCCCATATTTAAAGATGGACTTGGTTGCGGGTTGATTTGCGGCAGAGGGGTACTCGAAGGTGACTTTGTACACTGCCTCGCCACCCAACACGGGGAACAAGTTACCATCAGCACCCAACTTCTGTCCCCAAGGAAAAGCCCCCTCCGGCGCAGGCTTCTGCTTGAGTTCCCACGCTACCTCGCCGCTGTGGAACTGGGCTTCGGTTTTGTCGGTCGTTCCATCAGAAAGACCGGCACCTACTCCTTTGAGATCGTCCTTCTTCAAATAGAAACAGTTCGTGTTCGAACCTTCCTCGAATAACTCGCCTACGATACCGCCAATAGTGGTATTCCCTCTATCCATAACATCTCCCGTATTATAACAGGAGTAAATTTTGCCGTTATTGATCCCTACAATACCACCTACATAATCTCCATTCTTAGCTGTTCCTCCATTATAACAAGAATGGATATCACCTTTATTGTAACCTACGATTCCTCCAACAACACCTCCATAATCAACAATTCCTGTATTATAACAAGAGTAAATTTTGCCGTCATTGCTCCCTGCAATACCACCATTATGGGCTTCTTCATCCCCGTGAATATAACTCTTTACAACACCGACGTTCCAGATCGTGCCATCAGAACCAAGATAACCGAAAAGGCCGACAGCGCCATTACCATCCCTCACATAAATACCTCCCACAGTATATCCCTTACCATCGAATGTACCATTAAAACGATTCGGGTAACTCCCTATCGGCTCCCACATATTCAGTCCTTCTGTAGTCTCGTTCCACTGCTGCCATTTCTCCGTGTTATTCAGCTCGATATTTGCCCCCAACCTCAATGTCCAGTCTTTGAAATCAAGATTACTCACGTTGTTAGTCAACCAAGATACCCCACGCAACTGGGCGGCGGTGGTAATAGTGAATTCTTTCGGATTGGCATCTGGATTATACCAGTCTATATCCGTTTCATCAGGTAATATATAACCATATGTCTCCATATTCTTGCTCGGGAAATTATCGGGCAGTTTCGGAATCCAAACGAAGTTATCATTCATTGGTATATCATCAGGTTCCTGTATCAGCTGCCCTGCGTTACCGCAGATAAGCGTTTCTGTCTCATCACCATCCTTGTTCGTATAGTTAAAAGTGATGCCATATACCGCATTATTGCCGTCCTGTTTCGTGGGGTAGGCATCCGTGTCGCTGAGTTTTTGCCCCCAATCCATCCTATCTTGCCCTTGCCACGCATTCAGCAAGTAAGCTACCTCGCCGTTGTGGAAGGCAGCGGCGGGCTTAGGTGTCGTTCCGAGGACTTTATTTTCATTCCCTTTTACGCAACCATCCAAATAGTAACAGTTAGTGACTGTGCCGTTTTTATAATTGCCCACAATACCACCAGCAACCAAACTTCTCTCAACCGTTCCCGTGTAATAACAGGATTGGATCGTACCAGAACTCCCACCTACGATACCGCCAGCATTCGCCCCGCTGATATCGCTCTCCACAACACCGACGTTCCGGATCGTGCCAGCATCATAAAGTATACCGAAAAGGCCAGCATAGTCCTCGCTATCAACCTTAACCCCTTTCACGATATGCCCCTGGCCATCGAAAGTACCTTTAAAAGGAGAGCTAGGATTACCTATCGGTGTCCACTTATTCTTGGGCGCATTATTCATATTCCAGCTCTCCCAATTTTCCGTATTATTCAGCCCGATATTGTTCTTTAGTCGTACCTCCATGTTCTGAAAGCTCATGCCATCATCATTCACCTTCTTAGCGAACTGATACAGATGTCCGACCGTGTAGATTTCATAGATACCTTCGTCATTAGGCTTCCACTCATTCGAGTAGATACCCGAAACTACCTCTATTACCTCCGGCCCACCTATCGTGGGATAGGTAGCGCCATTCATGCCGCTGAGGTCTTGACCCCAAACAGGAGGATCTATTCCATCATATTCATTTAGCAAGGCAGCTACCTCACCGTTGTGGAATGCGGATTTTTCCTTTTTCGCTACTCTCAGGGGATTACCATCAGATTCACTACAACCCCTTGGCCGATATTATCTGAATAGTAACAATTCGAGATATCACCTTCTTCTCTCATACCTATGATACCGCCACTAATAGGCCCCACAACTTCTCCTGTGTAATAACAAGAATTGATATCACCCCTATTATGGCCTACGATACCGCCAATGCGAGACCCGCTAATATTGCTCTCCACAACACCGACGTTCTGGATCGTTCCTCCATCAAGATAACCGAATAGGCCAGCATAGTTCTTTCTCATAATATAAACCCCTTTCACCGTATGCCCCTGGCCATCGAAAATGCCGGAAAAAGGAGAGTCATAAGTACCTATCGGCGTCCACTCTTTCAAACCATCCGGTGCTTTATATCCCCAGTTCTCCCAGCCATCCGTCTCATTCAAGACAATATCCGCATCCAGCATCACGGTCTTATCGCAGAAGTCATACCCTCCATTCACCAGCTCTGCCATCCCCGCCAATTCGGCGGCAGTCTTGATATGGTAGACTCCATCATCTTCCTGAGAATCATCCGTATACCACGACTTATCCGGCTTGCCATCCCATACATCTTGCGCCCCGGCCTTCGGCACGGCCAGCAAGAGGGCTATACATAAGAGAAACCGTAGCGTCTGCTTGACGCTACGACCTGTACAGGTCGTAGCGTCTGCTTGACGCTACGACCTGTACAGGTCGGATTTTCTTTCGATTTGTTTTCCATTTGTCTGTTTGTTTTTATTATTAATAATTTAAAAGGTAACACTCATGAAACGGCAAGGCATAGTACCCCTGCAGAGGTATGATGTTCCAGTACATCGCCCCAATCCGTTCCTAAAAAGGATTAGATTATGAAAGAATTCTGTATTTATACGAATAAACGGAATACGCAATTTAACAAACTTTTCGCCGGGTTTGCTCGCCTTCGCCCCAAAAGAGCGCATTATGAGATAATGTAAGGGGTTACTCGTCATATTCGTTTTTTTATTCTATCCCGCAAACTTACTGAAATATTGGGATTTTATAAACGCGTCTAATAAAAATAGACTCACGTTTGTTTATTTATAGAGGAAATATAGCAGAAAAAACAAGAAACAAGAAACAAGAAAACAAGAAATAACAAAAAGGCTTACGTGTGGAAATACATGCTCTCCCTCCCCCTTTTAACGAATTGTCATTCTAACACTTTGACATCTCAACCATCGGAAAATCGATTATTTCGGGGCAAAGTACAGCCAGCTTCCAAATTCGAAAAATATTTTTCCATAATATATTACTATACAAGCTATTACTAATTCTTTGATCCTCTTTTCTCTCTAGTTTCCCCTTTTCACAAAAATCCGCCGTCAGTCAATTCCTTTCTTTTCAAGCAAATAAAGACAGCGGGAGGCGCGTTTGGGCTAAAAACAGGATCGGTTTATGATGAGGGTGTGTCAAAACAGAAATGACAACTTCTAAAAGTTACAGATTGTAACGTATAACACTTAAAAGGGTCGTATCAAGCTCTGTATGGAGTAATGATACGACCCTTTTGGGGATCTTTTAGGATGCTCAAATTTCAAATTATAAGTTCATCTTTTTAATAATTGAGTTTTGACACACCCTCGAATACGCGGAGCATGGAATTGAGAAATTAGCACACAAACGACACTCACACAATCCAATATAATAGTAAATATATTAATTGTTATCCATATTATTTTGATATAACAGTTAATATATTTACCTTTGTAATATGACAACGGACCATATCACCCAAACCATGGCCAATCCGGAAATCATAGCGGAATTAGGCAGACGATTTAAGGAATACAGGCTAACCTATAGGCTCACCCAGAAAGAAGTTGCCGAGAAAGCCGGTGTCTGCCTTGTCACCTTGCGCCAGTTTGAGAACGGAAAGGCCTACAACATCAATATGGGCAACTTTCTTGCCCTGCTGCGAGTAGTGGACTGTCTGGAACAGATGGACGACCTGCTGCCGCAAATACCTGTTTCAGCCTATACAATGGAAAAAATCATGAATAAAAAGCCGAAAAGGATAAGACATGGAAAATAATATTGTGAGTGTGATGTTATGGGGGGGGAAGAAGTCGGAAAGCTCTATTGGGACGAAAGGAGTCAAAGAGCCGTCTTCAACTATCATCCGGACTTCATCAAGAAAGGGCTGGAAATCGCCCCACTAACCGCTTCTGTCAAAGGATCGGCAGCAAAGGGTATGCCCATACTCGGAAACAAAGAAAAGATTTATCAAGGTCTCCCACCGTTTTTGGCAGATTCATTGCCTGACCGATGGGGTAACATGGTATTCGACCAATGGGTGTCACAAAACCATATCCCCAAGCGTAAACTCACGCCAGTAGATAAACTGTCTTTCATCGGGAAACGGGGAATGGGAGCCTTTGAGTTCATTCCGGCCACTCCGGGATTGGAATCCTCTTCTACCCTCCAGATAGAGAGTTTATACCAACTGGCACGCCGTATTTTTGAAGAACGGGAAGAAATTTCCGTACAAGATGATGAAGCTCTGCAACTGCAAAGTATCTATGAAGTAGGAACATCAGCCGGAGGACAGCACCCGAAAGCGATCATCGCCATCAATAAAACGACACATGATATACGTTCCGGACAAGTTCCTTTGCCAGAGGGATATACCTACTACATATTGAAGTTTGCAGAGGGTGATGACTTCCCGTTCACGCAAACGGAAATGGCATATTATGAGATTGCAAAAGAAGCCGGGATTACGATGATGCCTTCCCGACTCATTCTAATTGAGGGAAAACATCACTTCCTAACGGAACGTTACGACGGGATAAACGGAGAAAAGATACATACACAGACCCTTGCTGCCATGAATCCGGACGCAACAAGCTATGAGGAGTTGTTTGAAGTCTGCCGAAAGCTGAGCATCCCGGCCAGCGAACAGTCCGAACTGTACCGCCGGATGGTATTCAATGTCATGGGCGGCAACGTGGATGACCACATCAAGAATTTCTCTTTCCTGATGGAAAGAAACGGCACATGGCACATCACCCCAGCATACGACATGATGTTCACCACCAATTTAGACGGTGCGGCATACGAAAACGTACACTCTATGAGCATTGCAGGGAAAAATAGCGACATCACGGAAGATGACCTACTGCAATTTGCCAGACAGAACGGAATCAAGAATGCCAAAAAGATAATCGAAAAAGTCAGCCTGCGCCGCTGAAATTTATAGTTGATATTCAGAAACATACATAATGTGGCAGAACATCATCAACAGCTGTCAGTTGTGGAAAAAGAGAAAAAATGAGAT
>ERZ773225.3871-NODE-3871-length-12788-cov-6.496976_pt1 | contig 12788 bp, 7 predicted proteins | sample MGYA00580993_ERZ773225 | MGnify/ENA primary metagenome ERZ773225 (study PRJEB29015, sample SAMEA2737748) | human gut metagenome | biome: human gut; feature: human-associated habitat; material: faeces | place: China | collected 2012 ... | reverse complement strand
AGAATATGAAAACTTTAGAATTTATCAAATTGAACGAATCGGGAGCAAACAACGTAGTAGCATCTTTGCAACAACTATTAGCAGACTTCCAAGTGTATTACACCAATCTTCGCGGTTTCCACTGGAATATCAAGGGACATAATTTCTTTGTACTCCACAGTCAATTCGAAAAGATGTATGATGACACGGCTGAAAAGGTGGATGAAATCGCAGAACGTATCTTGATGCTGGGTGGTACTCCTGCCAATAAATTCAGCGATTATCTAAAAGTAGCAAATGTGAATGAAGTGGATAAGGTAAGCAACGGAGACGAAGCATTGAATAATATCCTTCAGTCTATCAGCTATCTGATTGGTGAAGAACGTAAGATCTTATCTATCGCTTCTCAAGCCGGAGACGAAGTAACCGTTTCGATGATGAGCGATTATCTGAAAGAACAGGAAAAATTGGTTTGGATGTTGGTTGCTTATAGTAGCAAGTAATTGAAATAAAAGGTTTAGGTTTTAGGTGAGAAAGAGAGGATATTTCCGCAAAAGGAATATTCTCTCTTTTTTATTAAGAGAAAACGAAACAGGAAATCTCTTAATATAGATATTAATAAAAATTACTCCACTAAAATAACATTCTGCAACCTAATATCATTAGAAGCGGCACCAATCATAAGATGGAAATTTCCAGACTCTACTACTTTCTTCAAAGTATAGTTAACCAAGAAAAAGTCCTCCTCTGTCAAAACAAAAGTAACTTTTTTCTCTTCTCTTTTTTTCAAATGGAAACGTTCAAAATGTTTCAACTGTTTCATCGGCTGAACAACTGATGCATATTCATCTCTCATATAAAGTTGTGATACTTCTTCGCCATCATACTTCCCTGTATTCTTTACTTTAAATGAGACTTCAAAACAACGAGCAGATTTCTGCACTACCTGCAAATCAGAATATTCAAAAGTGGTATAACTCATCCCATAACCAAAGCTATATAACGGAGAAGATGACACTTCCACATAATCATGATTCCGAGGAGCTTTCTGATTATAATAAACCGGAATCTGACCTACAGAACGCGGAACGGAGATTGGCAAACGTCCAGAAGGATTATAATCTCCAAAGAGAACATCCGCTATGGCATTTCCACCCTCCTGCCCCGGATAGTAAGCAGTCAGTAGTGCATCAGCATATTCCGAAGCCCAATTCTTTTCTAAAGGACGACCTTCAATATAAACGACAATCAAAGGCTTACCTGTCTTTTGCAAAGATTCCAATAGTTCTTGTTGTCTACCAAGTAAGGATAAACTGGCACGGTCAAATCCTTCTCCACACTCCATATCACTTACACTACCCTCTTCAGCTACAGCCGCACCTGTTTCTTTATAGCTCGTTTTAAAATCACGGGCACTGGAACCACCCACAACCACAATTACAACTTCGGAGCGACGGGCAGCTTCAATTGCTTGTTCTATCTCATTCACTGTAGTATCACGAATAGCACAGCCTCGTACATATTCCACACGAGAAGGAGATAATTTTGTTATAATTCCATCAAGAACAGTTTTCACATTACTATCTTCCTGCGGAGCTGTATAGTCCCCTAACATATTATATCGATTGTCAGCATTAGGGCCAATTACCGCCACCTTATTTATCGTCTTGCTTAAAGGAAGAATTGAATTCTCATTTTTGAGAAGTGTTATGGAAGACTGTGCGATTTTACGTGCCAGTTCGATATGTTCTTTACGGCGTACTGTTTTAGCAGCAATTTTCGGATCCACATAAGGATGCTCAAACAAGCCCATCTCAAACTTCATCCGTAACACCCGGCAGACAGCCGTATCAATCACAGCCTTATCCATTTGTCCGGATTGAACCGCATGACAAAGGTTGGTATAAGCATCCCCACCCAAGTCAACATCAACACCAGCCGTTACAGATTGTATGGCTGCATTCTCTTTGGTTGGAGCAACAAAGTGGCTTTCGTGAATCCCTTCAATACTATATAAATCGGAAACTACAAAGCCGCGAAACTTCCATTCATTACGCAAGAGTTTAGTCAGCAAATAATGGTTCGACGTACAAGGTATCCCATCTATCGAATTGTATGAAGTCATTACAGACAATGCCCCTGCATCTATTGCCTTACGAAAAGGAGGAAGAAAATTCTGATGCAAATCACGAATACCCACTGAAGCATAATTACCATTCTGTCCACCCTCCGGCACAGCGTATGCCAGAAAATGTTTCAAGGTAGCTATGGTAGCGTATTTTTGTGATAGATTACCTCCACCTAAACCGTCAACCATAGACGCCCCTAAAATACCGCTTAATACCGGATCTTCCCCAAATGTTTCTTCCACGCGGGACCAACGGGGATCACGGGTCAGATCAAGTACGGGACCGTAACTAATATGCCCACCTTGGGAACGAATTTCTTTAGCGATAACTTGACCAACTTCTTTTACTAACTCCGGTGACCAGGTAGCTGCCATTCCGATACCCGTAGGAAAAACAGTAGCACCAATTGCCATGTGCCCATGAGGGGCTTCTTCTGCTAAAAACATCGGAATTCCCAGACGGGTATTCTCCATCACATACTTTTGTAATGCATTTCCTGCCTTTGCAGCCAGTTCCGGATTAAGTCCATTTGCTATAGTTTTCTTTGTCCAAGGATCGGCACGATAAGTTGCCCAAAGCATTCCTACATTCCTTTCTTTGATTAATTGCTTGAACTTTTCGGAAGGATGAACTTCACTACCATGGATTTCATACATTTCCCAACCTAAAGGACAAAGTAACTGACCGACCTTTTCTTCTAAAGTCATGCGGGAAAGTAAATCTGAAAGTCTTATATCTATCGACAAACAGCGATCTTTGTAAGCAGGTAACGAGGGAGAGGATTGAGTAAACCCCAAAGTACATACCATCTGTACTATCACCAAGATATACAATCGTTTTATCATAATGTTATATGCAGTAAAATGACTCAATTAATTTATAGTGTATTTCTAATCTTTCAAATAGAGATATTCAATCCTACTTACCTATTTCTCCTTCAAATATAACTGTATGTACAGGTTGATGAGCATCATTTGTTATCAACTTGACCTTTGCATCCAATAGATGGTTTGAAGATGATACATTTAATTCAAACAGAACCTCCAGACACTCATTTTGCTTCAAAACCTTTTCACCCCGGATATTAGTAGAAACAAATTCCGGACATTCTATCTTGCGGATAATAAGAGGATTCGCCCCTTCATTAGTAACTTTTACTTTTCGCTGAATATGCTTTTTTAATGAGATATTCCCCAAATTAAAATAAGATTGTGAACATTTCATCCGGGGAGCAGTTGCCGTGCTTACTTTTCTCATATCATCAATCACTGTACCAAAGATTTGTATAGGAGAACTGTGTACGGAATTGGCACTAATAATAATCTTATCTTTAAATGTACCGTAAAAGCCTTTTAAAGGAGAAGCTGTTATTTTTATAGTCGCACAAGATCGACCTTGAAGAGATGATGGCATAGAAATCGACAAACATCCGCTCTTATCCAACAGCGAGTATGACAACCTGACCATTTTATCCGATCGGTTATAGATTCTAATTTCCAATTGTTTTGGCCTCCCATTATGTTGTAACAGATCATAAGATAGAGTCATTCGGTCTGCCAGAATATCTGATGATAAAGAATAAGGATATTCATCCTCTATACGATTCATTGTATTTATCGTGCCTTTTACCCAAAGAGTATTGACACTTTGCCCTGAATTAGAAACAACCCTTATACTCTTAGAGAAAAAGTTTGTTCGCCCTTTAGGATCGAAAGTTACGGTAATAGTGCCTGTATGCCCTGGTTTTACAGGTTGTTTACTATAAACAGAAATGGCACACCCACAAGTTGAAATCACTTCTTCAATCACAACCGGAGAAGTATGCATATTAGTAAAATGAAAAGTATGACTCACTTTGCCTCCTACTTCCTGAATATTACCAAAATTCCAAGTAGTAGTATCAAAACGCAATACAGCTCTTCCCTGTTGTTGCGCACATACGCCAACAATAGAGCACAGTAAAACGATCAAAGCTGACATAAAACGTTTCATCATCATTTCTTTAAGTTAATATTGGGAGCTACGTAAAAACACAATAACTCCCAATATAAAATCACATTTTAATTATCTTGAGGCAAATCATTGAATTCTGCATTCCAAATGATATTTGCCGAAGCCGGGAAAGTTAAATCACGCCCATTGCCCGAACTGTCCTTCAATGTATTTCCTTCTCCTTCATCCAATTTCCAATAGCCATATAAGTCCGAAGAAGATGGAGAAGCTATTGTACGCAAGTTAGCTTTTACTTCTTCCGCTGTCAGACACTTCTTCCACATACGAATATCAGAAATCAGACCATCAAAATACATACTTGAACTTGTATTACCAAACTGAATACCAGTCAACGTATATCCCACCTTGAATCTTTGAGAAGAGGATGGTCCCCAACGTTTAGTAGGTTTTGCAGAAGCAACTTCCTCACCGTTAATATATAAACGATAAGCAACCTCAGTATTCTGGCCCGTTTTCGTTCCGTCACAAGTAATAGTCAACCTAACCCATTGATTAGCCGGCAACGTTATATTTTGATTAGCCAATGTCAAGTCACATTGACGATTACCAATATTAGACGCTCCCGTTGCACCAGTTACACGTAGTTCACAACCACTAAAAACCTCATTATTATTGTTGGTATCCTTACCACGCCATGTACCTATATAATTAGTTCCACTGTGCCAATTATATGGATATACAAGCATTTCAAACGTATGTGTATTATCTTCAATCGTAACTACTTCATCATTTGCGAAACTTAACGTACGATACATATCCGTTGAATAAGAACTCATATTCAATCCCGGTATATAATCCAATTCCCCATCAATGCTAATCGTAAAATAAGAAACAGAACGAGTGTCCGTTACAAATTGTCCTACACACGTTTCATCTATTGTTGCAACAATAGGAAGCAAATATTCTTCACCTTCCACCAAACCGAACAATGATGAAAACTTAACTGATAAGGAATTGGATTCTTGCTGTCCTGCCTTCACTATCGCATTTTTAGCTTGCAACTCATAGACAAAAGCGGGCATCATCTTATAAGACGTGTTATTTGCAGCGTTATAAGCCTCTACCATACTTTCGTCCACGGCAATGTCACACAATAAAGTAGTAGCAGCAGGTTTATCCAGTTTGATAGTATAATCATAAACATAGCTTCCTGCATCCAGTATCTCCCTATAATCAATAGAAACAGGTCCTGCCTCCGACTGTGGCATCTCTATTGTCGGCAATTCAATAAAATCATTGTCATCATCCGAACAAGATGTGAATCCTACTCCTCCCAATAAAACAAGCAAAAGGAGAGTTAATCTATTTATATTGTTTTTCATTATCATACAGTCTATTCATTTATTATTACCTTATTCAAGACATTTATTCGTATCATCATAAGTCCAGTCAATCGTGATTCCATTCTTATAACTGATATCACGCTTTGACGGAGATAAATCATAGAAAGTAGTTCCTTCTCCTTCATTCATTCTCCAATAAGACACAAGCCCATTGGTAGAAGGGTCTACCCCACATACATTTGCTTTAATTTCACGAGCAGACAAAGGACGAGTCCAAAGACGCATCTCACTCAAACGACCATAAAACAATTGTGAAGATTGATAACCTTTTGAAGGCATACCGATCTGTACTCCATAAAGCGCATATTCATACGGAGCAACTGTCATTGAGTTATCTTTCTCTCCATTGATATACAATGTCAACGTACTGCCGTCATTTACCAAGGCAACAGCATACCAGGTATTTAAAGCAAAGCGAGTATTCGATGACATTTTACCCTGTTTAGTTGTTACATGCAACTGGTTCGGTTCATCCGTTCCTTCACCAAAACGAAGCAGGTTCTGGTCACATTTAAAGCCTCCATCATCAATCGCTCCCCCTTCTACAGATGCTTCACTACCTCCAAATGAGCAAACACGGGTAGTACCGGAAGCTCCGGAAGAACGGAATTTAGTGGCGTAAATCTTCACTTCCCATGTATAAGTAGGCAAAGAAGGAATAGGATCCGGAAGCAAAAATTGATAAGCCATAGAAGCCTGTCCTACATACGGAGCATGGAAACGCAATGTTCGAGATACTTTCAGGAAAATAGTACGCCCTGCTTCTATAATATCCAAATCTCCCGTCGCACTTTTTATGGTAACCGGTATCAAATAAACACGTCCCGGAACAAATTCCGAATCATCGGCAATTGAAAGAGAGGCAGCAGAAGAAATTGCCTGTCCTGCTGAAATAGTAACCTCCGGATTTTCAAATGTATATGATTTATCCGGAATGGGATAATAATTGGTTCCCATTTCCTCATTATAAGTATCAACCAGACTTGCATCAACAGCCAGATTCACCTGAATATCCGATTCAACGCGAGAAGTTGAAGTCACAGAAACAGCATACGCAGATGGAAATCCATCAATGGCGAACTTTACCAATCTATCCGAAGATGTTCCGGTCATTAACAACCCGTCACCTTTTTGAGCGGCTTCCTGGCATCCCAGCAGCATAAAAGAAGCTATTCCTATCAAAGCAGCTCCCCATATCTTTTTTATATTATTCAATGTTTTCATACCTTGCATACAAATTTAAAATTCATCCATTTTCTTCTTCCGTTTCTTGTTTAGTAGACTGTTGTACAGGCTTTCCGGCAGGATTTTGTTCCTGAATACCACGCCGAAGGCTATAATAAGGAATAGCGGCTTTCTCTTTATCACCTATAGCCTGATTAGCAGGACGAGTGGTATTGTATTCATATTCAAAATAATATCCACCGAATCCGCCTTTTCGTCCTTGTGTAGGATTCCAGCGTGCCATACCTATTACAGAATAGATTGGATTGCCCCATGAATCTACTTTATTTCCATCGGCTTCCGTAAATTCGACTCCACCATTCTGCCAGTACCATCCCATTTGTTCCGTAGCAACGAATTTTTCAGGAGGACACCAGCTGCTAAGCTGGTCAAATTTAGATTGCAAACTTTGAGCACTACCGGTGGTGTAACATTGTCGTACAAAATAATCGACATAAGGTTCTGTTTCCTTAGGAGGCAGCTGATTATAGAAGTCAACAATTAATAATTTGCCTGTACCCGATTGAGGACCGAAATAATTTCCCAATACCTTTATAAACTTTGTAAAGTTATCATTTTGCAACCAGTCGCCTTCCGGTTCGTAGTCCAAGTCCAAACCATCCAGATCATTATGCAACACACATCTCGCAAGATGCAAAGCATAAGCCTCGATACCTGCGTCGGTTTTAGGAAACTCCGTACTTCCAATACGGCAAATCGTACACATCACAACGCGAGTCCCCTTTACTGTACGGATATAATTCATTTCCTCATAAGCAGTCGGCAAATAACGCTCGTTATAATAACTCGTTTCTACATAAGCCGGATTGTTGGAAGGAATACCTGACCACAGACTGACAATGTCCAGACTATCCGGCAGACCAGTGAAATGAAGCCCCTGCGAAGGAGATGCTTCTGAAGTATAACCGGCATACCAGCCGAAACAAATAGCATGATCTGTTTTCTTATATTCACGCAGGTTCTGATAATATTCTTCATTATAAGTATTAGCTGCCTGTATAACTTCAGGTTCAATATCCGTATCACAACCACTCACAACAAATGTCAAGAGACAGGTGAACAAAAAATATACATAATTTCTTTTCATATTCTGCATTATTTAAGTAACCAATTATTTATTAGGCACATCCCACCACAATCTGACACCCGGGTTATCTACGCCACCTAAAAGTGTGATGCCTTTATCCAACTCTGTTCTATTCGTATTATATTCCGATTCCGGATAAGGTAATCTGCGGATTTGTATATTTGTGTCTACAGAACCTCCGGAACTTTCGTTCACAACAACCGGAAATACTTTCGGGTAACCGGTACGGCGGAACTCTGTCCATGCCTCTTGTCCCACCGGATAAAGAGCAATGTACTTTTGAGTAATGATTTGTTCCAGATTTGTTTTAAAATCTCCCGATTCATCCCAAGCGATAGAAACAGTCCCCAAAGCATCCATGGAATGAGATGATGTCACCGGATCCTCATAATTGGCAGGCACATATCCACCCGCCGCAGTTCTTGTCAGATACGCGTCAGCTCCTGATACACCATGTTCATCAAAAGACATTCTTATTCCATCTTCATAATACTTTTTAGCATCGGCATTCGTTCCCCAACGCAAAGCATATTCCGCCAACAAGAAATATGATTCGGATGAACGCATCCACACTACATTGGAAGTAGCGGTTGCCTGTGGTTCGGCAAAGATTCCTGTTATATATTTATCCTTACTTACGTCCTTTGACATTCCGGCTCTTATACCCCGATATTTTCCACCCGTACCTGCCTCGAAGTAAGCAGAAAGTCGTGGATCCTGATAACCATTCATGTATGAATCCAGCGTCGCTCCCATACAAATATCATCCCATCCTTTCAGAATATACAGAGGACTTTCATAAGTCGCTATCGGAGTAATATGCTGAAGTTCTGCTAAATCAGACTTCACATTCATCAATCCATAACTATTGCCAATAGCCAGTTGGGCTTCACTTTTTGCCTTTGTTTCATCCACATAGGCAAGATGCAATGCAAGACGCAAACGAAGTGAATTGGCAAACTTTATCCAAGATGTAACATCACCGTTGAACACACAATCCCATGATGACAAAACTTTACTTCCGGATGCAGCATAACTATCCAAGTTATTGATAGCTCCATCCAATTCTTCAAAGAATCTGTAATAAACATCCTTTTGCGAATCATAAGGCACTTCTTTTGAAACTCCAAAATTCAAATAAGGAATAGGGCCATAGGTATCTGTCACACGATGCATTGCCGCTACTTTCAGAATTTGTGCCATAGAAAACCGGGGATCTTCGTCATTGTTAATCGCTTTTCTTATTTCACGCCAGGCATTCATAGTCGTCAGGTAATTGGTAGTGAACATATCACCATACCAACTTCTTTTATCCCAATTGTAACGACCGGCAGAATTGATACTGGGAGCAGGAAAACCAAAATAGCCGACATAACCATCTCCACCCATCACTTCCACAGTCTGATATCTGTCCGAACCGATATTAAGTCCCGGTTGTGCTACCACCAGTACGTTCTGCTCCATCTGTAAAAGAAGAGAACCAGTTCTCACATTATCCTGATCCGTCATCTCATCGGTTGCTTCATTAGGATTGGTATTGTACTCCAAAAAATTCTTTGTACAACCTACATTTATCATGATTACTCCAAGGAGTAAGTAGTAGTTCCTTACTTTAAAAAACTTACGTATGTTCATCATTATTTTTTTTAAAGGTTATCCAATTAGAAAGAAATCTTTGCAGAAAATCCCATCGATCTCAAACTCGGTTGCATGAAATAGTCCATACCCTGGTTATAAGTACCTGTACTTGCAGTAGATTCCGGGTCAAATGGAGCCTTACAATATAGCATCCATAAATTACGTCCTACAAAGGACACATTCAATCCAGAAATCCATTTACACCATTTATTGATCGGAATATCATATCCCAATGTCAATTCTCCCAAACGAACATTCGTCATACTATATACATACATAGAACCTACATAACCTGTACCATTAGCTCCGATAGTCTGATACCATGTCTGGGCATCAATCATCTGGCCGTTTACTTTCACGCCACCATTATCCCGCGCTTCTGCCGATGTCTTAGACACTCCATAATAGTCCATTACAGCTTGAGTGGCAGAAACTCCGATACCACCTACACGGGCATTCAACATAAATCCGAGACTGATTCCTTTCCAATTAAATTCATTTCTCCAGCTAAGAGTATATTTCGGATTGGTATTACCAGCATAGACATAATTATTCTTATCTGTTTCCAATGTACCCGTCATTGAATTCATCCAGATATGTCCATGCTCATCAGTTCTCATTGTATTCACATATACATCTCCCATAGAGCCCCCTACTGTTAGCCGCTGTTTGGCACCGCCTAACGAATAGACATCCATTTCGTCCAGATGTACTGTCACTCCCAACTCTTCATTTGTATATTCAGGGAGTAATTGGTCAATGCGGTTTCTGTTGAGCGACCATAGTAAAGTTGTTTTCCAATCTACAGGCCCTATATTCTGTTTAAAGCCAAGAGCTAACTCAATACCTTTATTCGTTACTTTACCTGCATTTACATATAATTTAGAATATCCGGTTGTTGTAGAAATTTCCGGACTGAAGAGCTGATTCTCCGTATATGTCTTATAAGCTGTCACGTCCAGTGTCAGTTTATTATCAAACAGACCTAAATTAAATCCTCCTTCCCATGAATGAGTTCTCTCCGGTTTAAGGTCTTTTATCGGGAAATAAGAAGTGGTATTCAATCCTCCCAACACTGCGTACGTAGTGATAGCCCTGAATCTTTCCGGTGCATTACCCACCTCACTATATGAAAGGCGAACCTTTGCATAAGAAAGAATGTTAGATTTCATTGTAAACATATTAGTCAGAATTGCTGAAGCACCGATAGAAGGATATAATATGGAAGAATGGTTTGTTCCTGCCAAAGCAGATATCCAGTCATTACGTAACGAACCATCTACATAAACCATGCCCTTATATCCTAATGAGAATGTTCCGAATAAAGAATTGGTACGGTCGTGATAGTTCGTATTTTTATAGGTTAATTTACCGGAAACGTTCGCATTGTTAGAAGTAAACAGATTAGGAATGGTCAGTAATCCTCCTCCAAAATTAAGTTCCTTATAATCCAAATCCAATAAACTGGCACCTAAAGATGCTGTCAGATTCCATGTGTTGTGATAGAAATATTTATTGATATTCAACATGGCATCCGCATATATCTGACTGGTATTCTTGTTCGATTGCACGTATGCTCCTTTATCCGAGTTTTCAGCAATCACATTCAAAGTGGAAGCATACATTTTCTTTTCCGAGTTGATAGTTTCCTTATCCAGTTTCACGCGTCCGGAAACATTCAACCAATCTGTTATCGTATATTTTAGTGAACCGCTTGCCAGAAAACGGTCTTTCTTGTTGGTATACATATTCCGGTTCGTAATCCAGTAAGGATTCTGCATGGATAATCCATTTTCTTTCAATGGCCAGAACTGTGTTTTTATGTTACGGTCTACATCATATCGTTCATAATACTGATATTTCGAGAAATCATCACCGCGCGGAAATAAATAAACGGGAACCAATGGATTGGCATACTCTCCTTGCGACAACATATTCTGTTCCTTTACATTAGAATACATAAAACTTAAATCCATCGTCAGTTTATCATTCAGCATAGAGGTCGTGTTACGAACAGAGAAATTATATCTGTCCAAGTCATTATTCTGAATGATACCCCGGGCATTCACAGCACCTACGGATACATAGGTTTGATTTTTTTGTGTCCCTGTAGTCAGACTTACAGTGTTTGCTACATTATAACCTGTCTGGAAAAAATCTTTAACTTCATAATCGGTAGGAGATGACAATTTAGATGCCCAACTATACCACTCTCCGGTTTCCGAACCATACGTATTCTGGAATTCCGACAATCGGAATGGTGAATAGAAGGTTGAATTATTACTGTAAGTCAATCTGGTTTTATCTACAGCTCCTTTCTTCGTTGTGATAAGTACCACACCATTGGCAGCAGCCGAACCATATAGTGCAGCGGCGGCCGATCCGCTAAGTACTGAAATTGATTCTATATCATCAGCGTTGAAGTTAGCCAAGCCGTCACCGGATTGTCCGGCACCCGTATACTGATCGTCGGGTTGTTCACTTGATATATTAGCCAAAGGAACTCCATCTACTACATATAGAGCGTTGTTATTACCGGATATAGACTTAGTACCACGCATTACCACACGGGCACCACCTCCAATACCGGATGAACTTGCATTGATATTCACACCCGCCACCTTACCGGCAAGACTGCTCATCACATTCATATCTTTCGCCTTTGCCACTTCGTCGCCGCCAATCTGCTGCACATTGTATGTCAAAGACTTGGTTTCGCGTTTAATGCCCAAAGCCGTTACAACAACCTCATTCAAGACTTTGGTATCTTCCGTCATCACAATGGAAAGCGATTTATTATCTGCAACCTTCACCTCTTGAGAAGCATATCCAATATAAGAGATCTCCAATACCGCTCCCTTTTTAGCTTGAATCTGAAAGTTTCCGTCGAAGTCTGTAATAGCACCGGTAGTTGTTCCTTTTACTTTCACATTCACTCCGATCAAAGGTTCTCCTTTTGTATCTTTCACTGTACCTTTTACCTGAATAGTCGGATCTTGCTCTGTTACATTCAATTTATTGGTAGACAAGATAATCTGCTTATCAACCACTGTATAAGTAATGTTGGTTCCTTTAAATACCTCATCAAGAATATCCAGGATCTTACCTGAATTGTTTCTCACAGAAACAATACGGTTCTTCTGAATTGTTTTATCATTATAAAGGAAAACATAGTCGGACGTCTCCTCTATTTTATTCAGTACCTGTTCTACAGATACATTGTTCATTGAAATGGCAACCCGCGTTCGCTGGGCATAGCCATCTTCGGCAGAAAGTTGTAATACTACTGCGAAAAGTAGTGCTAGACTAATCCTCATAACTAAAGGAAGTTTTAGATTTAAAGCATATTTAGGA
>ERZ773225.3857-NODE-3857-length-12831-cov-8.313322_pt1 | contig 12831 bp, 4 predicted proteins | sample MGYA00580993_ERZ773225 | MGnify/ENA primary metagenome ERZ773225 (study PRJEB29015, sample SAMEA2737748) | human gut metagenome | biome: human gut; feature: human-associated habitat; material: faeces | place: China | collected 2012 ... | reverse complement strand
TGGTTAAATATGCCGATATTAACAGAGTACAGGTAGTGGTATGGCAAAATTAAGTATTGAACAACTGAATTTTATTAAGGAGTTTAAGCATAATTATCCGGATGCAAAGCTTTCTGATGCGGAAATTTTGTCTATATATAACGAGCAGCTTAACGGGATAAGTCTTACAGAAGACCAGAAGGATTCGATTCTGGCAGGGAATATTATTACAGATAATGACGGCTTGCGGCTTTGAAAAACAGCCTGTAGTTCTTTCTGAGAAGAGTAAAGAGGGTTTAATTGCAGCATTAAAATCCAGAATTAATAAAGTTGCTGATGATACTAAAAAAGCAGAGGATAACAACGGGCTGCTCGGCAAAGCATGGAGCTTTATGAAAAATACTCCTATTCTTGACTGGTGCACTGACAGTACAAATGATATTGAAGAAGCACGCAGGGAAGAACTGGATGTTTTGGAAAAAGGTGATATCAAGACAGCTTTTGAAAAAATTACCGGCATGGAATATTCTCAAGATAATATAGTAAAGTTTATGAATGGTGAGATTACAACAAAATCAGAGCAGGCGTTGAATGGCTATAAAGAAGGTCAGGATATGGCGGTTGATGTAATCGGGGATATGGTTTCGGGTATTGCGGCAGTTGGTATATATTCTTTAGCAGTTGCAGCTGCCCCGTTTTCTGGCGGAGCAAGTATTGCTGCGGGTGCGGCTTTGGCAACTGTAAGCGGCGGTTTAATAAAATCCGGAGTTAAGGCTTTAGATACAGTAGGTACTGATAAAAAATATACATTAGATAATTTTAAACATGATTTAGTTACAGGAGGTTTCTCCGGAGCTTTAGCACCTGTAACAGCAGGTATGGGCGGAGCAGTTGGAAAAACCGTTGCAACAAAACTCGGCGTTCAGGCGATTAAAACTACCGGAAGCAAAGCTGCTGCAGCCGGAGTTAAAGGAGCTTTGATGAATCCTGCCGGATATGAATATATTGGCGGGAATATAGTTAAACGCGGTCTGGCAATGGGGACTGAAATGGTAGCTGACGGAGCTCTCGGCGGAGCTGTAGATAATGCTTTTAGAACTGCTTATGACGGCGGAAGTGTAGATGAAATTTTAGAAGCCGGAGCAGCTGGTCTTGCCGGCGGAGCAATAATGTCGCCTCTGATTGGAGGCGGAATGAAAGCTGCTGGTAAAGCCGGACATAAAATCGGTGAAAAACTTCATGGGGGAGAAAAGTTGGCTGATGATGCTGTACCGGCTCCAAAAATTACGGAAAATGAACCGGAAGAGGTTGCACCATTTGCTCAAAGACTGGAAAAATCTCCTGATATAGAAGATTTGACTAATCCTGAGATTAAGGAAGTCAGACTTGAGAACGGCGGGTTTAATGATAAAGGCGAATTTATACCGGATGGAACTTACACATTGACGGAGAGCGGGAATCCGCTTGCAAAGAGCAGAACTTTCAAACAGTATCCGGATGGCAGAAAGAAACTTGCAGCTAATTTTGATGAGCTATGTGCGCAAGTTGCAAGGTATAAAGGTCTTAAGAAGCTGGGTAAATATGAGCAAGGACTTCTTAAAGATATTATTGATAGAAATCCTGATGTTTCAATTCAGGATATTTCCGAAATCATCACTGACTTTACGCATGCAACAGATGGCGCTTGGTCAGGTAAAACAAAATCTTTTCTTGAATCTTATCAGGGTTTAGCTCAAATAGTAGATTTAAAGAGATTTAAAGCCAATATTAACGAATATGATAAATTTCTTTCAGAAATCAAGAATAATGATTTGTATTCAAAACTGCGAGATTTAAGAATTGAGTACTTTACAAAAGATATGGCAGAAATAAAACCTGACGATTTCAAGAACAATTTGGAGTTTTTCAAAACTCTTGATAATAATTTGCAGAAAGCGTTAACCAGATATGATTATAATTTGTTATTTAAATCTCATGATAATAAATATTTTGAGCGTGTAAAAGCTGCTGATAATTTTAATCGCTGGGCATTAGAAAAAGATGCAAAGGTTCTCTTAGATGAAAGTGTTAGGTACTGGGGAGATCTTTCTGATGAAACTTATAGTCAGGTTACAAAAAATATTGAACTTGTGAAAGAAATTATTAATGCAGATGTATATGATACGTATCTGCTTAATGATATTTTAGGAAGCAGAGATGCACTTTATACCGATTTTTGTGCAAAATTAAAATCCGAACTTGGAGATAATTTTAATTATTCATATCTTTCAAAACTGTGGTATAACCGCAACGACATAACTCCTGCAGCGGCACTAATTGATACTTTAGGTAAAGATGCAGATAAGCTAAGTGGCTGGGATTTTGAATCTATTTGTTCTCAATATTATAAAGCAGATGATGCCGGAAAATGTAATTTTCTTGCAAAAATTGATATTTTAGGCAAAATGCCTCAATTTAGAAACTATAACAATAAATTTAACAAAGAATTGTTAAAAAGCTTCATGGAAAGAGATATTGCTAATGCTGAAAAGATTGCACAATTCGTCAATCTTGCTGAACCTAATTTTCTATCAAAGATAGATTTTCAAGGTTACTCTAATTATCTTATAATTGCCTTTGAAAAACTTTTTGAGCCTCAAAACCTCGATAATATGATAGCCTGTGCAAAACTTCATAAGGATTTGCCGGAGGATTTCGCTGAATTTTTGCATTCTGAGCAGTCTATAATTGGTTCAAGCAGATGGAGCGGCAGCAATGTTGAAAATTATCAGTATATGGTAACGCCGGATGAACTTGCTTCCAGAATAGAAACTATCAAAAAGTATAATGGCAAACTCGCTCCTAATTTGCTGGAACGAATTTATAACGGTGAGCTGACAGCTAAAACCCCTTCATTAGATATGCTTTCTACAATTGATCAGAAGCTTGCTGTAAATATTGTAAATTATCGAAGACTTTCGGATATTGATACCCTTGATAATGAGAGTATAAATAAAATTATACAATATGTTAATAAGTTTGAGATTACCAAAGATGATGCACAAAGTTTTGTCTCTAGCTTTAACCCGAGTATTTTCAAAGAATTATCAGCAGATGAACTTGATGTAATCCCGTTTTCAGATATGGCTAGGCATAGCTATGTTATAATGAATGATATTGAAATATTTAGACAAGTTTTCAATATTACTCCTAAACCAATAAGAAATTTGTTAAAGTCAGACGCAGGTGCAAGATTTTATTGCGACTGGAGTAAAACTTACGATGGCTCTGATTATTCAAAAAAGCTTGCTCAACTTAATAATTTCTCTGAAGAAGATTTAAAAAATATCGGGCCAAAAGTGTTATTAAAATATTTTGATACATACTTTGATGAAAATTTTAATTCGAAAAATTTAGAAGCTTGGAAATCTGTTTCTCAGGATACTAAAGATAAGCTTGGCGAGTACGCATATTATTTATTAGCAAATAATGAAATTTTAGATACAAGACTTTTGCAATCAAGAGTTGATAATTTGATAAATAATAATGTTTATGGACACATTCAAGGCAGACAATTATCTACCTATCTTATGAATACGTCACAGGATATGGAAGAGTGTTTGAATGCCATCCTTAAAGATCCGGATTTTAAACGGGAAAATATCAACCGTATCATCGAAAGTTTTCGTGAGATTACACGCAGAGAAGATAATGACTGGGAATTCGTAAGAGAACTTATTAATAATCCAGAAGTTAAAAGTGATGAAATATCCGGTATATTAGATGCATTATATTCTCCCGGAGCGGTTCGCGAACAGCAAAAATCTTTTGCCCGTTATCTGATTGAACATGATGGAGTAGATAATACATTTATTCCATCTCTTTTGATGGTCGTTGAGTTAACAAAGCGAAGAGTTCAGTATAATGAGGTCAAAATACAATTCGCAAAAGAATTATTAGAGAATCCTAAGGTTAAACAAGCTGAAATATCAGCTATAATAGGCAAAATGGCAGAGAATAGTTTTGCCGCTGACAGAGCTCTTGTCCTTGATATGATAAATTCGAGAGGTTTTTCTTATAATGAAATTAGTGATTTACTTTACTATTTATCTAGCAGCAGCAAAAGTGAACACACACTTGAAAAGTGTTTTATATTGAAGAATTTATTAGATAGAGAAAATCTGAATTACGCTGATATTCAGTCTATTATGAAGACGTTGTATAGTATTCATGACACTGGCACTTTAAATAATATTAAGCCGCTGCTCAATGATTTGTTTGATGAACAATTTAATCCTGCAGATATATCTTTAATTTTATCAAATATATCAAATGATACTGCAGAATCAGCAGCACAAATTGCACTTGTTAAAAAATTAATAAAATTAGATATTTCTCCAAACCAAATTTCTTCATTAAAAGATGCACTGGGTAACAGTACTATTGCTCCAGAAGTTATGGGGGCAAAGGTTTATAATCTTGTAAATTCCGGTGTAGACATAGAGCTTGTTTTGAATATTTGCAATAATGCAAAAGCAGTATCAATATTTAATCAGGATGTTATTGCGATTTTAAGCCGTTTGAAAGCAGATGGTGCTGATGTCCGCGGAATTGTAGACATTATATCTGATGGTAATATTCCTAAAGACTTAATGACTAAAATTAATGCACTGTTTGCATTGTCATCATTAACCCCGGATGACAAGCTTGTCTTAAAAAGACAGGGGATAGATATTGAAGCAAAAATACATAATTTGATGATGTCAATTGATACAAAATATCCGCTGATTTCAACTTCTAAACAGGGCGTTATAGATTTCTTAAAACATATAGGGAATAGTAACAATGCAGACAATGTAATCAAAAAAGCTGATTTTGCAAGTTTCGGCAAAAAAGGCATTGAACTTGAATATTCACGCGAAGATTTTATTAGGAAAATGGATGCGTTGATACGTGAAGGCGGGGCTGGCAGAAAACAAATTTCTACAGAGGGAGTTGAAATCCCTGAACTAAAACTCTCAGAAGCAGATGTTGCTTCAACGCAGACTAAGATACAAGATCTTCTATCCCGGCATAAAACTGAGCCGGCAGAGGTTATACTGGAAGGCGAAAAAGTTCAGGGAACTCGTTTTCTAGGTACACAGGGCGGGTCAAACAGGGCTTATTATACTCAAATCGGAGATAAACTTTATTATATTAAATACCCGAGTTCGGAAAAATTAGGTCAAAGTGTAGAGGAAGTCATTGCTTCAAGGCTTTATCGCTCAGCAGGCATAGATGCCCCGAATATGAAATACGTTTATGACGAAGAAGGTAATATAATTGGCATGGCAGGAGAATTTATTCCTGATTTGAGTACAACTCCTAAAAATCCGGATCAGTTTACAGACGGCTTTGCAGCAGATGCCTGGCTTGCCGACTGGGATGCTCCCAAAAATGATAACACCCAGTATAGAACAAGCGGTGTGGTAAAAGTCGATGTCGGCGGCTCGCTTCGTTATCGTGCAAGAGGCGAAATGAAAGATTTTGGCGCGGTTGTAAACGAACTTTCAAGTTTGATAGAACAAAACGGCCGTTTTATGTCAATGACTAAGCAGCAGCTTTTAAATTCATTAAAACATGTAACAGAAATGCCTGAAGCGCGGATACAAAAGATTATTGACGAATCTCCGCTTGATGACGGCCAGCTTACATCTATTTTGCTGAAGCGAAAAGAATATATGACTATTTTTCAGAAGAAGCTTGAAGTTTTGGAAGAAAATCAATTTGATAATATTCTGGAAATGGTTAACGAAGCCAGACGCATGACGGCAGAAGAGTTTAGTGATGATACAAATATTGCAGAACGCCTCGGGTATGTACGAACAAGAACCGGTTTTGAAGGACTGCTTAATACTACGGGGGTTGATAATATGGCGCTTACTCCAGAGCAAAGAATTCTTGCTGATAAACTGATTGAAGAAATTAAGAGATTTACTGTAGGCAATAGAATTTCTGATGATGTTAAACTTGATGCAGAAACAAAGGACTTTTTAAATTCCATTCTGCAAGGAGTTCCGGAATTTGCTCCGATATTTGGCAAACCTCAGCACAGTATGCAGAAGTATTCTCTTGACGTACATATTCTCAAAGTGCTTCAGGATTCTGTGAACGATCCGCTTTATAATCAGCTTGGTGACACAGACAAAATAGTCCTTAAATTCTCAACACTTTTGCATGATATCGGCAAAAGATATCTCGTTGACGGCTCAGATACAGGCCATGCTGCAAAATCTGCAGAGTATGTTTATTCAATTCTTGATAGATTTAATTTTGAACCGGAAATTAAAGACAGAATTATTTCAGTTGTTTCAAATCACCACTGGTTTAAAGAATACTGTCTGGGCAATACTTCAAAATTAGATATTGCAACGCTATGCCGCAGACCACAGGACTTCCTTATTTATCAAATAATGGCAAAGGCAGATTTGAAAAATGTGAATGATAAATTTTATCTTGACAAAACAGGAGCCTCAAGCTTTGCTGAAGCAGAAAAGAATTTTACTGCAAAAATGACAGAAATTCAGTCAGCAGTAGATGAATTGGCCTCAAAACAGGTTGTAATAACGGCCTCAAGATTCGTAGAAGTTCCGCAAAGAGTTACTTCAACCGGCAGAGTATTGCCGGCAAGAGGTTTCCCTGTAGAAACTGTGAAAATTAAAGACACAGATACAGGATTAAAGGCGCTTAATCTTACAAAATTAAACGAGGATACTGATATGTTTAATTATGGATTTAACCATATTCCTCTTAAAGATTTAAGATTAACAGTCCATATGGTCAACCAGTCTATAAATTTAGATGTCTTTAAAACACTTGCCAGAAACCCTATGAATAACTCTGCACAATCAATTTCGATGATTAGTATGGCAGATAAATCTACATATTCCGGTCTGCAATTCGGTCTTGTTCTCGATGTAGATAATGCAAATGTTTCACATGCTTATTTTTCCAATACCAGCTCCGGTACTAAAAAAGGTTTTGCACATTTTGTAGAAGAAATGTTTGAAAATAGCAAGTATAGAACATATGTAAAAGATAACTTCAAGTCCTACTTAACAGAAAAAGGGGTTGAAATCTCTGACGAAGAGTACACAAAAATTATTAAATATATTCAGAGTAAAAAATATCCGGAAACACAAATCAAAAATTTAAAAGTCGGTAACAGGACATTTACACGCGAAGATATTCTCGGAGCTTTTACATATTCTAGAGATCAGTTGATTGAAGTGAAAAAAATGAAAACTCACGGTGAGCATAATGAAATAGTAGCTTTAAATTCAAAAGTAAAAGGTCTTATTGCAAAGGTTAATTCTCTGGATGAATGTCCTGAATGGTTCCTTGAATTTGCTAAAGACAACAATCTTCCTATAATCTTAATCGGCACTTAATGTAACGAATTGTAACAATATTCTAAAAAACCCTAAAGTTTTCAAAAAAAATGCCGATATACATAACATAAAGAAAAGAAAAAGGAGTAGAAAAATGGCAGACGGAATCGGAAGACTTTCAGGATATGGAAATTACGGCGTAGGCGGTTACATGCCTCAAAGAAGAGGAGATGTTTCAAAAGAGGAACAGCCTCAAGAACAAGTTTTAACAAATCAGCATGAAGAAACTCAGGTAGATCCCTCAAAAGTAATGGAGTTTCTTGCTAATAATAATTTCTTTGTAGCAGCTCCTGCTGCCGCTGAAGTAGGTGAAGTAGATGCAGCAACTCAGGATAGAGTGGCAGGCTACATGGAACAATTTGAAATGATATACGGCATAGTACAGGAAGAATTCGGCGAAGAATTGGCTCCTGCTGTTATGGATGTAGTGATGGATAAGTTAATGGGCATGTCAGAATAAGATTTCTCAAACATTTTTTCTACACTTAATTTAAAAAGGCTGATTAAAATAGCCTTTTTTCTTTTGTTTTGAGGGAATTTTAAGTTTTGTAAAAGAAATTTTAAAAAAGGTGTTGACTTTTAAAATTGATGGCATATGATAGTAAATGTCGGTTGAGAGAACCGGGGCGAACAAAAGAAATTAGTTCGCAGGGTCGAAAGACCAGTGTTGATGAAGTATGAAAATATACAGCTGGAGGAAATTAAGTAATCCGGTCATCCTCACAAAATAAAAGCCTGAATTTAAATTTATAAATAGCAAAGAATTAAAATAAAGGCTTGTTGTTTATCTGAACCTTGACAACAGAATAGCTGAAGACGAATAAACTTGTTAATTCGTTGAATGATAGGACAACAAAAGTTAAGCGTGAGCTTAGCGTTAAATGAGCTAGAAATCACCGCGAGGTGTTTTTTAATAACTTTCTGACAATGGAGAGTTTGATCCTGGCTCAGGACGAACGCTGGCGGCGTGCTTAATACATGCAAGTCGAACGAGAAATTCACTTCGGTGGATGGAAAGTGGCGGACGGGTGAGTAATGTGTAGAGAATCTGCCCTAGAGCGGGGGACAACAGCTGGAAACGGTTGCTAATACCCCATATGAGCGTATCTGAAATGGTATTCTTGAAAACTCCGGTGCTCTAGGATGAGTCTGCATCTGATTAGCTAGTTGGGGGTGTAATGGACCACCAAGGCGACGATCAGTAGCTGGTTTGAGAGGATGATCAGCCACAATGGGACTGAGACACGGCCCATACTCCTACGGGAGGCAGCAGTAGGGAATTTTGCGCAATGGGCGAAAGCCTGACGCAGCAACGCCGCGTGATTGATAAAGCCCTTCGGGGTGTAAAGATCTGTCAGTGGGGACGAAACTTGACGGTACCCACAGAGGAAGCACCGGCTAACTCCGTGCCAGCAGCCGCGGTAATACGGAGGGTGCAAGCGTTGTCCGGAATCATTGGGCGTAAAGAGTTCGTAGGTGGTTTGTTAAGTTTGGTGTTAAATGCAGAGGCTCAACTTCTGTTCGGCATCGGATACTGGCAGACTAGAATGCGGTAGAGGTAAAGGGAATTCCTGGTGTAGCGGTGAAATGCGTAGATATCAGGAGGAACATCGGTGGCGTAAGCGCTTTACTGGGCCGTAATTGACACTGAGGAACGAAAGCCAGGGTAGCAAATGGGATTAGATACCCCAGTAGTCCTGGCCGTAAACGATGGATACTAGGTGTTGCGGGTATCGACCCCTGCAGTGCCGTAGCTAACGCGTTAAGTATCCCGCCTGGGGAGTACGCACGCAAGTGTGAAACTCAAAGGAATTGACGGGGACCCGCACAAGCGGTGGAACATGTGGTTTAATTCGAAGCAACGCGAAGAACCTTACCAGGGCTTGACATCTAACAAACCTTTGTGAAAGCAGAGGGTGCTCTTCGGAGAATGTTAAGACAGGTGGTGCACGGTTGTCGTCAGCTCGTGTCGTGAGATGTTGGGTTAAGTCCCGCAACGAGCGCAACCCTCGTCGTTAGTTGGTACTATCGGTATACTTATAGTAACCTCTCTAGCGAGACTGCCGGTGATAAACCGGAGGAAGGTGAGGACGACGTCAAATCATCATGCCCCTTATGCTCTGGGCTACACACGTGTTACAATGGCCGGTACAATGAGCCGCCAACTCGCGAGAGTGAGCAAATCTCTAAAAGCCGGTCTCAGTTCGGATTGCAGTCTGCAACTCGACTGCATGAAGTCGGAATCGCTAGTAAACGCAGATCAGCACGCTGCGTTGAATACGTTCCCGGGTCTTGTACACACCGCCCGTCACACCATGGAAGTCGACCACGCCCGAAGTACGTGAGCTAACCGTAAGGAAGCAGCGTCCTAAGGCAGGGTTGGTGACTGGGGTGAAGTCGTAACAAGGTAGCCGTACCGGAAGGTGTGGCTGGATCACCTCCTTTCTAGGGAGATTGCGTGAGCCGGTGTGAAGTCCGAAAAGACTTGCAGAAGTGCAAGACTTTGGAGGACGAAACACTACGATAGCGCCGTTTCAAATCTTTGATTTGTCAGGCGCTGAAGGCAAAGAAGCACGCCATCCCAAGGTCGAAGCCAATGAAGTTATACAACTTACTATTGTTCATTGTATAATGGAGGCTGAATTAATAAGTTGTCTTTAGTCTATTTTGTTATCAGAGTTCAATCTCTGGTTGTACATTGAAAATTGCATAAGATATAAGCGTATATCAAGAATGCGTAAGCCGGTGCGCAAGCACTACGGCGCGCAATTTATTTGATAAACTGTTATTAAATAAAGTTAATGATATAACGTAATCATCAATGAATAACCTAAATATTAGGTAAAGCTACAAAGAGCTAATGGGGAATGCCTTGGTACTGACAGCCGATGAAGGACGTGTAAAGCTGCGATAAGCTGCGGGGAACTGCTAAAAGGTCTTGATCCGCAGAAATCCGAATGGGGAAACCCTATCAAGTTAAAACTTGATAACTCACAAGTGAATACATAGCTTGTGTAGAGGAAAGCCTGTGAACTGAAACATCTTAGTAACAGGACGAAGAGAAAATAACCCAATGATTCCGAGAGTAGCGGCGAGCGAAATTGGAAGAGCCTAAATTGTGTGTACGTGATAGCCTGCAAGCGTTGTGCACATGAGGTTGTGGGACTTGCATCATATTTTGCAGAATATGGATTGAGTTAGAAAATTATTTATTAGTTAAAGTCAACTGGGAAGTTGCGCCATAGAGAGTGATAGCCTCGTAAACGACAATAAATAATCTCAAGTAAGTATCCCGAGTAAGGCGGGGCACGTGAAACCCTGTCTGAATCCACCGGGACCATCCGGTAAGGCTAAATACTAGTCAGTGACCGATAGTGAACGAGTACAGTGATGGAAAGGCGAAAAGAACAGTGAGAAGCTGAGTGAAATAGACCCTGAAACCGTTAGCTTACAACCAGTCAGAGCACAATTAATTGTGTGATGGCGTGCCTGTTGAAGAATGAGCCGGCGAGTTATTTTTTGTTGCGAGGTTAAGGAGATCATATCCGGAGCCACAGGGAAACCGAGTCTGAATAGGGCGTTAAGTAACAGGAAATAGACCCGAACCTTGGTGATCTAACCTTGACCAGGATGAAGCGTGGGTAACACTACGTGGAGGTCCGAACCAACCGATGTTGAAAAATCGGTGGATGAGTTGAGGTTAGGGGTGAAATGCCAATCGAACCAAGAGCTAGCTGGTTCTCCCCGAAATGCGTTTAGGCACAGCGTTGGATTTATCTTGCAGGAGGTAGAGCACTGGTTTTGTGCGGGCGTCGAAATGATGTACCAAACAATGTCAAACTCCGAATACCTGTAATGTCATTATCCAGCAGTGAGGCTATGAGTGATAAGATCCATGGCCAAGAGGGAAACAGCCCAGAACGCCAGTTAAGGTCCCTAATATATGCTAAGTGGTTAAGGAGGTAGAGTTACTGAGACAACCAGGAGGTTGGCTTAGAAGCAGCCATCCCTTGAAAGAGTGCGTAATAGCTCACTGGTCAAGTGACTCCGCGCCGAAAATACACCGGGACTAAAGCATATAACCGAAGCTGCGTCATATAGTTTACTATATGGGTAGGGGAGCGTACTGTAGTAAGACGAAGCTAGAGTGAAAACACTAGTGGATGAGGCAGTAGTGAGAATGTCGGCATAAGTAGCGAAAACATTGGTGAGAATCCAATGCACCGAAAACCTAAGGTTTCCCACGGCAGGCTCGTCCGCGTGGGGTTAGTCGGATCCTAAGCTCAGGCCAAACGGCGTAGGCGATGGACAATAGGTTGATATTCCTATACTATCTGATAATCGTTATCAGAAGCGGAGGGACGCAAGAGGATAAGCACGCAGTCGACTGGAAGAGACTGTATAAGCGTGTAGCTAGGTTTGACAGGAAAATCCGTCAAATCGTTAATGTGAGGCGTGATGTGGAGAGTCTACGGACTCGAAGGTGTTGACTCCAAATTGCCAAGAAAATCTTCGCTCTCGAGATTATTGGGTATCCGTACCGTAAACCGCCACAGGTAGGTTGGTAGAAAATACTAAGGTGCGCGAGACAACTCTCGCTAAGGAACTCGGCAAAATCACCTCGTAACTTCGGGAGAAGAGGTACCCTGGTAGCGTGAAGCGATTTACTCGTGAAGCGTGATAGGGTCGCAGTGAATAGGCCCAAGCGACTGTTTACCAAAAACACAGGTCTCTGCTAAGTCGATCAAGACGATGTATAGGGGCTGACGCCTGCCCGGTGTCGGAAGGTTACGCGGAAATGTTAGAAGCAATTCAAAGCATCGAAGCTAAGCCCCGATGAACGGCGGCCGTAACTATAACGGTCCTAAGGTAGCGAAATTCCTTGTCAGGTAAGTTCTGACCCGCACGAATGGCGTAACGATTTGGGCGCTGTCTCGGCGAGAGGCTCGGCGAAATTGGATTATCCGTGAAGATACGGATTACGTGTACCAGGACAGAAAGACCCTATTGAGCTTTACTGTAGCTTGAAATTGAATTCGGGTTCTCATTGCGCAGTATAGGTGGGAGACTATGAAGCTTGAACTTTGGTTTAAGTGGAGTCATCGTTGAGATACCACTCTGTGAAAATTTGGATTCTAACCTTGATCCCTCAAAGAACAGGGCAAGGAACAGTTTCTGGTAGGCAGTTTGACTGGGGCGGTCGCCTCCTAAAAAGTAACGGAGGCGTTCAAAGGTTCCCTCAGGTTGGTCGGAAATCAACCGTTGAGTGCAATAGCAAAAGGGAGCTTGACTGTGAGACCTACAAGTCGAGCAGGTACGAAAGTAGGATATAGTGATCCGGTGGTTCTGCATGGAAGGGCCATCGCTCATCGGATAAAAGTTACCATAGGGATAACAGGCTTATCTCCCCCAAGAGTCCACATCGACGGGGAGGTTTGGCACC
>ERZ773225.3854-NODE-3854-length-12833-cov-2.737909_pt1 | contig 12833 bp, 6 predicted proteins | sample MGYA00580993_ERZ773225 | MGnify/ENA primary metagenome ERZ773225 (study PRJEB29015, sample SAMEA2737748) | human gut metagenome | biome: human gut; feature: human-associated habitat; material: faeces | place: China | collected 2012 ... | reverse complement strand
CGACGGCCTGTCCTGCCCACGGCATCTTGAGCGGGCTTCGGGCGAATACGGCGGCCAGATCGGTCACCTTGTAGGAGGTGTCGCCGTAGACCATCGTTTCGAGTCCGGTGACGGCTTTGGCCATTTCGATGAATTCGTTCACCGTCGGTACGCGGTAGCCCGGAGGGCAGGGGTTGTTGTCCTGCGTGGCGGCATCGAGCGGCGCCGCATACGTCTTGTCCTCGAAGCGGCCGCCCCAGAGTCCGTCCCGGTTCGACGTGTCGTCGCGCGCCCAGTCGTGGGGTTCCTTGTTGGTCGGCATGAAACCTTCCCGGCCCGACTCCCGGCGGTCGGCGGTAGGGGTGTTCAGCGGTGCGAGGGCGTTGACGAACGAACCTGCCGTGGCCGATGTCCATTTGGTCTTTTCGTGTCCGTCGGCTTTGCGCGACCACTGGAAGAGCGATCCGAAGGCCGTATAGTCGTTGGATGCGGCGGCGATGCTCTTCGCGCCGAGATTGCGGTCGAGCCATGTCTGTTCCGTCTCCTGCCCGTTCTCGTCCTTGACGGTGATGTTCACGGGGAAGTAGATGATCTTGTAATAGTCGTCGGCCGAATCGTAGTTGCGGTCCTTTACGCCGATCACGGTCACTTCGCACCGGGCGGTTTTATTTCCGCCGTCGGTGGTCGAGACGCGGATGGTCGTTTTGCCGTGCGATACGGGAACCAGCACTCCGTCGTCGTCGATTCCGGCGACGAGCGGATCGTCGGAGGTCCACTTGAGCTTTTTGTTCGTGGCGTTCTCCGGCAGGATCGCCGGGGCGAACCGGAAGGCTCCGACACCCGGATCGGCCGCGAAGTCGAATGTCTTGGACGTGGCGTCGAGCGTCAGGCTTTCGATGGGAATGCTGTTGTCCACGTCGTCGATCGTGAGACGGATCGCGTCGTTGACGTGCATGTCGTTGGCTTCGGCCGTGAGCGTCACTTCGCCGAAAGCCAGCGCCGTGACCAGACCGCTCTTGTCGACGGTGGCCACGTTGGTATTGGAGCTGTACCAAGCGATTCTCCGGTTGGTGGCGTCCGCCGGTTCGATCGTGACCGAAAGCTGGTACGTCTTGCCGGGGTTGAGGTGCAGTTCCCGAACGTCGATGCTTACTTTCTCGACATGGACGAATGTCTCCTCGTCGTCTTTGCAGCCGGAGTGGACGGCAGCGACGGCGGCGATCAGAAAAGCGTAAAGAAGTTTTTTCATATTTTAGGGTTTGTTTGTTGGTTGCATGCGGCGGATAAATCGCCTGATCCTGTAAGCAAAATTATCAGGATGAATATTTTTTGGCCCCCGTGTCGTGAAATAAATTAGCGGGAACGGTTTCGGGAACGGTTTGATTGGCCGGGAGCGTTCCCGAAAAAGTCCCAAAAAGGAAGAAAACCGCCCTGAAAAAACTTTTTCAGGACGGAATTGAGGCTGATTCTGCTATTCTGGGGATGCTTCTCCCGCTTCGCCGAATGTGCGTGCCGCTATTGCTGCGGCCTTACGTCGGTGGATTCGCGGATGTTGATCCGTGCGTCGAGTACCACCGTGCGGTCCGGAGCGTCGGGATTCTTGATCTTTTCCAGCAGCAGGTTAGCCGCCGTTTCGCCGATCAGGTCGAGGGGCTGGGCCACGGAACTCAGCTGCGGTTCGGTCAGCAGGGCCGACTGCGACTCCGAGAAGCCCATCACGGCGATCTGTTCCGGAATGCGGTAACCCCGTTTTTTGATCGCCTTGAGCGCCCCGATTGCGAGCTGGTCGTTGAAACAGAACACCGCGTCGGGAATGCGGTCGCCGTCGAGTATCGCGTTCATGGTTTCGAAGCCGCATTCGCGGGAGATGTCCCTGCATTGGACGAAGGTATCGGGCGCGGGGTCGATGCCGTGTTTGCTGAGCGCCTCCTTGTAACCTTGGTGGCGGGTGGCCGAATTGAAAATCCCTTTCGGTCCCATCAGGTGCAGCGGCCGGGTGCGCTTTGTTCCGTTGGCGTAGAGAACGTGCTCCACGGCGAAGAACGCCATCCGGAAATCGTCGATGACAACTTTGCTGGCTTCGACCTCGTTGCTCGGACGGTTGAAGAAGACGATCGGGATTCCGTTGTCGATCAGTCGCCGGTAATATTCGTCGTTGCGGCCCTTTTCGGTGACGGAAAGGATGATGCCCTCCACCATGCTGTTTTCCAGCAGATGCAGATTCTTGAGCTCGATCTCTGCGGATTCGCCCGACTGGGTGATCAGGACGTTGAATCCCTCCTTCTCGAAGACCTTCTGTATCTGGATGATGATGCGCGGGAAAAACGAATTGACGAATTCGGGTACGACGACGCCGATGACCTTCGAGCGTCTGCGTATCAGGTTCTGGGCGTACGGATTAGGCCGGTAGTTCATCTTTTCGGCCATTTCGAGCACCAGCCGTTTGGTCTCCGGCTTGACGTCGGAGTGATCGGCCAAAGCGCGTGAAACAGTGGATTTGGATATGCCCAGAGCTTGGGCGAGATCCTTTATCGTGGCATGTTTTATCATTTCCAGCTTTTTCACGCAAAATAGTATTTTTTTTACAGTTTACAAAAAATAAAAGATTCCCGCTTCCCGGAAGATTATTCGAGCACGACGATAAATCCCCCGTTCTCCGGCAACTGCATGACGAGGGGTTCCGGCGCCGGCAGTGCGACTTCGGCCGTCTGCAGCGAACCGTCCGCCGCGTCGCGGACGATCTGCGCCTTTCGGGCCGTCGCGGGGATCAATCCGGCGGGAATCGTCACCGCGGCGGGAGCGGTGTTCACACCGGCTATGTACCACGTGCCGCCCTTGCGGCGGGCGATGACGGCCAGCCGCCCGATTTCGCTTTGCGGCAGTACGACCGTTTCGTCCCATACCGTCGGCAGGCGGCGGATGATGTCGAGCGCCGGGCGGTAACGCTCGTCGCCGGAGAGGACGAACGGATTTTCGGCGATCGTCAGCAGCGGTGAGTCGAGCAGCAGCGCGAACGCCAGCTGGTGGGCGGCCGTCGTGCCGCCGGGCATGGTGAACGCGACCGGAGTGTAGTCCGCGGCGCCCAGTACGCCGCGCGTGAAGGGCAGGGCCGCATTGTGGCTGGCCGGAATGTTCTGGTTTTCGTCGCCGGGGACGTAGCGGTCCGGATCGGGGGTGCGGCCTTCGTCCCGCATCCGCTTTTCGTAGTTGGCCGTGATGCGGTTGAGTTCGATGCCCCGCACGCCCTCGCGGGTGATTTCGTTGGGGTAGGTGCGGATTTCGCCCGTCGGCTTCTGGCAGCCGTGGAGATTGACCATCAGCCTGCGCCGCGTTTTTGAGCAGGTGGGTGTTGAAGTCGATCTGGCGTATGCCTTCGCCGTTCATGAAGTCCACCTTGACGCCCTTTATGCCTATCGCCGCGACCGAGTCCAGAAAGCCGCGCATCTGGCGGTAGTCGTCCGCCGGATCGTTGAGTTTCTCCCAATGGCGCCATACGAACAGCCCCACGCCGCGGGATTGGGCGTATCCGGCCAGCTCGTGCAGGAATTTCCATTTGTCGGGACGCTCTTCCCACCCGTCGTCGACGGTGCTGTACTCGATGCCCAGCGACGCTGCGGTGTCGATCACCCGCTTTTCGCCTTCGAGGGTCATGAAGCCGCCGTCGATGCCGCTCCACCAGCTCCAGAGCGAGCGTCCGGGGACGATCCACGACGTATCGGCGAACAGTTCCGGGTCGGGAGCGGGGTTGAGACTGGTGATGATGTCGGTATTTACCAGTGCGTCGAGGTCGCGGGCGATGATCGTGACGCGCCACGGGGTGACGATGTCGCCTGACAGCTCGAATCCCTCCTGTTCGGTGAAGTCGGCCCGCAGGCTGGCTCCGGGTTCCGCGCGCAAACGCATGCCGCTGTAGTCGTACAGCGCGGCTTCGGCGATCATCACGTATTCGTCGGGGGTTCGGTAGAGCAGCGGCATGGTCTGCACCGGTCCCTGCCGGGAGACGATGTGCAGGCTGTCGGCCGTCGTGGATATCCACTCTCCGGCATAGGTGAGCAGTTTCCTCCCGGAATTCCGTTCGGCGAACCAGACTCTGCTCTGGTGGGGCGGCCGCCATTGGGCAGCTTCCCCGTTGACGGTCCGCGTGCCGTCTCCCGGCAGGACGAACCGGTAGGCGAAGCCGTCGTCGTAGAGACGGGTCTGGAGCCGGTATTTATAGCCCGAAGGACGGTGCGTCACGTCGAAGAGGTATTCGTTGCACCGCCCTTCCGACACGGCTTTGCGCCCCGTGACGGAGTAGGTCTCGTCGATTTTCCGCGTGCCTGCCGGGCGCAGGGCCGCATCGCGGAACAGCTCCGTGCCGTCGATGGTTATGCCCATGGCCGAGGTGTCGATGACCGTGCGGCCGTCGTGGGTTACGGTGTAGTACAACCCCTCCTTGCCGGCGAATACCTCTGCCCGGATGTTGCCCGAAGGGCTTTTTTGTGCGGTGCCGCCGCAGCCTGCGGACAGAAGGGCCATGAAGGCGAAAAATGCTGTTTTTCTCACGTTGCGTTATTTTTTAAGTTCCAGAGTTTCCCATTCGATGATTCGGCCCTGCCGGGTGAGGGCTTTTACCGTTATTTCCGTCCGCTCCCCGTCGATGGGTGCCGTATGTTCGAACGGATAGTCGGTGTCTTCGGTCGTACGTCCGTCTACGGTGAACCAGACTTTCCGCAACTGCGTGTCGTCTTGGGTGAGAAAGACGAATACGTTGTTTGCGGCCCGGCCGAAACCGACCCGCATGCAGCGTACGGCGTCGTCCTGCGTTGCGGCGTAAGGGGTTTGCCAGCGCGTCTCTGCGGTGAAGAGTGCGGTGAGCTGCGGCCGGACCGGGGCCGGGGTTTCGATCCTGACCGCGGCGATCCCGTTTCCGGCGACGCGGACCGTGAAACGTCCGTCGGCGAGCTGGCCCGATGCGCCGCTGCCGCCTATGACCTGCGTCCTGTAGTGCCTTCCGGCGGAATGTCCGCTCAGGGCGTAGTCCAGCGCGACGTCCGTTTCGACGGTTTCAGCAGACTGGTTCATGAAAACGATATACAGCGCGTCGTCGTCGACGGCCGAAATGTAGTTGAGCTGCCGGTCGTCCGGCGCCGCCAGCCCCGTCGGCATCCACAACCGGGCTTCGCGGCCGTAGATTGTGCCGGGGAGATGACCGTAGAACTTGCTTTGCAGGTAGGCGTATCCTTCGATGAATTCACCCGGAAAATCCACCTTTCCGCCGCTCCGGTAGAGGGCCTGCGTGACGAGAAAATCGTAAAGCAGCGATATGTGCGGCATGATGTGGTTGTAGTGGAAGGAGTTGGCGCCCAGTTCCATGTGGCTCCGGAGCGGATAGTCCGCCTTTTCGTATACGGTCGTGCGGGCCGTGTTGATGTGGTAGCCCGGAAAATTGCGGTAGCGGCCTATGACGGCGTGGTCCGCCGTGCGTGCCAGAAACCCGTCGCCCGTGTAATGCGCCAGCCGCAGCATCCATGCGGCGTAGTTGGCCATGAAAATCCCCCGGTGTCCGGTGCTCGTTCCGGAGGATTCCGGGGTAAGCCCGATCTCCGAAAGCCGCCATGCCGGAACCCGTTCGGCGGGAGCGTCCATCTGCGCATGTCCTTTCGACTTGAGGTATTGGTAGTGCGGGGCCTTCCCGTCGGGATTGACCAAAATATCCCGGTCCGGGACGGCGGGGGAGTACCAGACGTACTGCGTGTAGAGTTTCGCCCCGCGGTGGGCGGCGCGGAGGTAGGCCTTGTCGCCCGTCAGTTCGTACATTTCGAGCAGGTCGATCCATTTCGGGGCAAATCCCGTCCAGAAGAAGACTCCCCCGGCTTCCGGGTCGCGGAAATCGGCGGCCGGCGTGTCGATGCGCCGGCGGATGTAACGGTCGGCCCCTGCGACGGCTTTTTTCAGGTATCCGGGCTCTCCGGTGGCCCGGTAAAGGTGCATGGCGTTTCTCCATGTGCCACCCTGCTCGACGACGTCCAGATTGCGCACGCGCGTGGAGTGGTACTCTTTTCCGGCGAAGGAGAGCAGGTAAGGCGCATTGTCCTTGAGGATGCTGCTGAGCGCCGTCAGTTCCGAGACCGGGCAGCAGGGGCCGTTCATGCGCCGCGAAGGGTACTGAATGTTCTGCGTCGAATCGGCGCAGAAGAGCAGCTTCTCGCGCGAAAGCACGTATTCGTATACCGGAAGCGCCCTTTCGAGAAGCATCGTCCGGTTGTCGTTCAGGACGGCGATTTCCAGCGGATTGAGACTCGAAACGTTTTTCACCGCGCCCGGAACGTCCGTCGCATAGGTGCAGCCCTTTTCCTTGTCCAGAAAACGGCTGTAGGGGCCGAGCACGTAGGAGATCATGTTTTCGATCGTCTCGTTGAGCGAACCGAGCGCATTGTTCCGGTTGCCTGTGAAGCCGAACAGACGCTCTGCGACATTTTGGAGCGCATCCGTGGTGTCGCCCCGCTCTCCGCAGAGCAGTGCGGAAAAGACGAGTTTCCCGCCCGGAGCCGTTTCGGAGCCGATGCCGCCCGGAACCGGGGCGAACAGCATCGGCGAGGCCAATCCCTGCCGGTCGCGCACGGCGACGCCGAAACGGCTGTTGGCGGCCGTCGGCAGCGGATCGAACGGGAATTCGGCGGGGTGGGCCAGAATGCCGTATGTCGCGTTGCGGTAGGTGACGAACGCCGAAGGGACGGGACACCGGAACGCGAGCGTGAGGTAACTTTTGTCGGGGAACCGTTTCTCCTGCCAGATCAGCGGCTGCCAGATTTCGTCGGTCCGTTTCGGGTCTCTCCCCGCAAAACCGGTGAATCCGACCGAATACCAGCCTCCGGTTTTCGCCTAGAGGCGGTAGGTGAGCAGGGGCCGGCCCGTCGCGGTGTCGGCCGTCAGCTCCGCCGCGATGCGGAAAAGGTCGTTTTCGGGGTAGCCGAAGGTGATCTTGTCTGTTCCTTCCGCACGGTGGGAGACGGGGCGGACGACGATGATGCGCCCTGCGTTGAAGAGGTCGGCCGTGCGCGATTCGACGGAGCCTTCGAGTATTTCATCGTCGAAGCCGTCGCCCGACTGATCGGCCCTGCGGTCCGTACGGTTCAGGTCCGGGCGGTCGCTGAGCCATGTAGCCACGTTGTACTGAACGTCGGGGATGTCCGCCGGACGCATTCTCAGCTGCGGGTCCGCAGCCGAAAAGAGGACCGTGAATTCCGGCAGATAGTCGGGCAGGAGGTGCTGCCCGCCGAACACGACCGTATGGTCGGGTTTCACCCTGAATTCCTGCGCCTGCGCCGGGCGGCACGCTCCCGCCGCGGCCAGTATGATCAGCAGTATGCGGCCGGTCTTTGTCATGGTTCGAGGTCGAATTTCAGGGTCTGTATTCCGTAGCCCGGCAGGGTGATGCCGAACGCTCCGTCGCCGCCGGGCGTGATTTTGCGTCCGGTTGCGGGATCGTCGGCCGAAGCGGTGCCGATGCGCCTGCCGGCGATAGCCGCGGGGTGCACCGTCAGCGCCGTATGCTGGGGCCGTGGCGTGCTGTTCATCAGGATCAGGAATAGCCTGTTCCGGTCCGTCGTCAGGGCCGAAAGAATTTCGATGTCGGTATTGTCTGCCTCGAACAGTCCTTTGACCATGATTGGATTCGCCTGCTCGTCGTATACGGTTCCCGGTTCGAATCCGAAGATGCGCTGCGGACCGACTTTCGGGGTCATGAAACCGCGGGGGAACGAGATTCGGCGGCCGCTCCGCATTTCGGCTTCGGCGAAGACGTAATCGGCGATCCACCCCAGCTGCCACCACGCATGGTGCGGGAAGGGACCGGGACCCCGGTCGAACTGGCTCCAGTAATAGGTCGCCATGTGCGTGTCCGGTGCGAGGTGCGCTTCGCGCGCCGTAGCCGCAGCCCGCGCGAGGTCGAGGAAGAGCCGGTCTGCGGTCTCTTCGTACAGTCTTACGAACATGCCGCAGTGGCTGGTGAGCAGGATCGGGCCGCTCTTGACCGCCGACCCGGCGCAGCCGCCGTGTTCGAAGCAGAGTCCGACCTGGCTGATCTGCCACTCCTGCATCTTCCGCCCTTTGTACTCGACTTCACGGTCGCCCGGCGTCGGATGCGTGTAGATCGACGTGGCATACATCTGGGCCGTGCGGAGCGCCGCCGCCCGGTATCCGCTCTCTCCGGTCAGGCCGTGCATGTCGAGCAGGGCCTGCACGGCCTGACCCGTGGCGAAGTCGTTGATGAAACGTGCGTCGCCGCAGACGCCGGTGAAGGCTCCTTTGTCCACGGCGTTGCGGACGAACCAGTCGGCGCCCCGCACCGCGACGTCGAGGTATTTGCGTTCGCCGAGCAGCTTATAGGCGACGACGAACCCGTAAAACGTGGGCCGGAGGTCTTTCAGGTCGGTGAACAGCGGTTTCCCGTCGTGTTTGCCGTAGGCCACGGCAAAACCGCCGTCGGCCTGCTGCAGTGACAGCAGCCGTTCGGCTCCGGCCCGGAAACTGCTGCGCAGCAGCGAGTCGTCCCGTTCGAAGAGCAGGATATTGCCCAAGTCCATGAGCGTATAGTACGTGATGCCGATCGGTTCGATATGGTCGCCCCACTCTTCGACGAACTTTTGCTTTTTCCACAGGTAATACTGTCCCATGGCCGCGCCGTGGTTGGGATCGCCGGCCGGGGCCTGCTGCATCAGTTTGAAGTTGCGCATGTAGGGAAGCCGCTCTTCGGTAAGCCGCGGATCGCCGGTCATCGAGGCGAGCATCCACGATGCGCCGATGTCGGAATTCTTCATGGCGTCGCGGTCGGCTTCGACGATTCCGCCCAGATAGTCTTGCGCTCCGATGGTCAGCCCCTTGTAGTCGGCGGTCCGCCAGAAGGAGAGCGAGTCGTCGAGAATGTAGTCCCAGATCGCTTCCATGCGCTTGTAGAGCGGGAGTGTCGTATGTTTGAGCGCGAGGGAGTTGCCCAGACCGTAAATGTCGTAAACGGCGTGTTTGTGCGCTTCGTACCACCCCTTGTCCGTCATGCTGACGCGGAATCCGAACCGGACGGAGTCTCCCGCCTGCTTTTCGGACCCCTCCTGTCCGAGTACCGGGTAGTAGAGCGTCGGGGAGAGTTCTCCCTGCCGGTTCATGTGCGAAAGGCCGCACCGCCACGAGATGCCGTGCGTGCGCTTGTCGCCGCTGTATTCGGAACGCGGGTAGCCGTTGTCGGGAATCAGCGCCAGCGTATTGCCCGTTTTTTCGGTCATGGACGTGATCATCGTGGTGACCGTATTGTCGTTGCATATGACCGGCAGGTGGGGCAGTCCCTGTCCGTACATGTAGGCGAGGTGGAATACGGGCTGGATGTAGTCGCCTTGGAAAAAGCCCGGAACGACGCTCCAGCCGAGCCGCTCTTCGGGAAGTACGGCCAGCGTGGGCGTGCTTACCGAATAGTACCCCTTGCGCGCCGGGTAGAACACGCTTTCGATGCGTATGTCCGCCGGATAATCCGGGTCGGGACTCCATGTCGTGCGCAGGCGGCCCAATTCGTTGCGGGCTTCGAAGCAGACGGTGCGCCCCTCTTTCCAGCCTTTTTCGGGGTAGAAGCGCAGCGCTTCGCCCGCGCGGTTCATCGGCACGGAGGAGACCGCCCTGTTGAAATCCTTGGCGATGTAGTGGAACCGCGCGATGTCGAAGTTCATGGTGTCGCCACCGCGGTTGGTGATCGTTTCCGGTTCCGCCGAGGGCTTTTCGCTGCTGAAGAGTATCGTATACGCTCCGTCGGGCACTCCCCAGCAGTGGCCTTTGCGGTCGGCGACCCGTGAGATTTTCCATCCTTCCGCGGTCTGCTCCCAGCGGATTTCCAGTTCTTTGTTTCTGACGGCCAGTTCGTCGGAGGGCGTGCAGGCGGTCGACAGCAGCAGGACGAATGCGGAGAATATTTTGAAGTGCGGTTTCATGGTTTCGGTTTCCGGTTCGAAGTTATGCAATTTATTCGACAATGATCCCCATCAGGGCCTTGTGCCTTTCGGGGGCGGAGTCTTCCGGCCAGAAGCGTATCGAGCGCAGTGTGTGCGGGGCGTCCAATGCAATCGTATTGCAGCTCTGGTGGTTGCCTTCCGTGCGGAACAAGAGGTTCCCGTCGCCGTCGGTAATGCGGTAGTTGCGGATGCACTGGGGCATCACCGAATCGAAATGCTCCATTTGCACGTTCTCCAATGCGTGGTCGAAATCGGTGTCGAAGAACAGCCTGATTTGCCGGACGGTCCGTTCTTCGCCCAAGTCGATGCGGACCGACGGCGTTCGGTCGTCGGGGGCCGGGATCCAGCCGTTGGGCTGTATGTAGGGCCGGAAGTAGCCGTTGAGGAGGTTTTCAGCCCCGAAGCAGGTCAGCGGCGCGGAGAATTCGAGCGCGATGTTTTTCCCTTCGGGACGGCGCTTTGGACACCAGAATTCGAACGTATCGACCCCGATGTCCTCCGGCGGAGTCTGCCTGCCGAAATTGGAGACCGCGGGATTGACGGTGTTGAATACCGAAGTCAGGCCGGAGACGATCTCCGAACTCATCGGAATGCTTACGTCGGGATTGGCCATGAAGCAGATGAAGACGTACTGCGGCGCTTCGTAGCGCATTCCGAAATCGACGGTCAGTCTGTTTTCTCCCTCCCGGAGGTCGAAAACGAGCCGCTTGTCGGTCGTGTCCGGGGTGTAGTTGCCCCTGCGCGACGAACTGCGCAGTTCGACCGTCAGCCGGGTCGCCTTGTCCGCTTGCACGGTGAGACCGACGGCCGGAACCGGGCCGCCGACCGGGATAAGCTCGGCGGCGGAGCAGTCCAGCCGGAAGCGGGTGCCGTCGGGGCGCAGCCGTTCGAGCGCAACCTCGCTGGATGCGCTGATCCGGGCCTTCGGGGGCAGCATGCCGCGGCCGAACCGTTCGCCCGGCAGGAAGTGTCCGGTGCGGAGCAGTGCGGACTGCAGCTGACCCATACGCTCCCTGCCGATAAGGTCGGCCGGTTTGAGGTGGTCGCGCAGGGCGATTGCGGCCGCCATGCCGATCGCCTGCCCGCCGTGTGCGGCGGTGCACATGACGCGCGTGGAGCCGTTGGCCACATGGCTGACGCTGATGATGCGCCCCCCGATGAAGAGGTTGTCCGCATCGGGCGTCACCAGACAGCGGTAGGGAATCTGGTAGATGCCCTTGCTGTGCCACTGGTTGCAGGCGCGCCCTGCGCCGTAAACGCCGTCGGCGGGGTGCAGGTCGATCGACCAGCCGCCGAACGAAACGGCGTCGTAGTGCTCGTGCTGTTCGATGATGTCCTGCTGGGTCAGCATGTAGTAGCCCTTGAACCGCCGGCTTTCGCGTTTGCCGGGGAAAAGCCCGACCCATTCGAGCGTGTAGTTCTCCGTCTCCGGGTACTTGCCCGAATTTTTGATGTGATTCCAGACGCCGTAGACGATTTTCCAGAGTTCGAATTTGATTATTTCGGTATCCCGGATCGTGTCCAGCCGTCCGCCGTACTCCAGCCACCAGTATTTGCAGCCGTGCTGCGAGGTGCTGAAATACTCCGGATTCCGGAGCCGGGGAATCAGCTCCTCGACCTCCTTCAGGGCGAATTCGGGAGCTTCGAAGCGTACGGGACGCCCCGTGTCCTTGATGTAGAACAGGATGCTGTGCCCCAGCAGCTCGCCGTATCGGGTCTTGTCGGGCGCGAACTTCTCGCCGTATTCTTCGCGGTCCTCGGCTCCCATGCGGTATTCGGCTCCCGCCATGTAGGCGAGTGCGCCGTCGCCCGAACAGTCGGCGAAAAGATCGCCTTCGATCGTGTGGTGCGTTCCGGTCTGCGGATTGAACGCCGTGACCGATCTGACGGTGCGGCCGGACATTTCGGCGTCGTATACGCACGTGTTGAGGTAAAGCGTGATGTTCGGTTCGGAGAGCACCTTGTCGATGAGCACCATGTCGAACAGCACGGGATTGCCTTCCCGGTTGCGGAAGGTGTTCTCGACCAGTATTTCGTCGATGACGCCCCCTTCGCGCGACCAGCGGTTGTTGTTGCCCATGTGCGAGGTCGCTCCCAGCGCCCACAGGCGGACTTCGCTCGAAGCGTTGCCGCCCAGCACGGGACGGTCCTGAATCAGCGCGACGTCGGCGCCCGCACGGGCCGCGGTAATGGCGCAGCATACGCCGGTAAGGCCTCCTCCCACGATCACCAGACTGTGACGGCTGTGTACTTTCGCCGGTTTGCGGCTTTTTTCGAATTCACCGATAAACATATGTTATTTGTTTTTTGTCGTGAGGAAAATCAGGCCGCCCAATACCGTCAGGACGATACCCGTCGTGAGGGGAACGAGGGTTTCCCCGCCGGACAGGAGCGCGATCAGGGAGATGAAACAGCCCGAAATCGCCGCTCCGGCGCCGATGATGCGGATGCTGTTGTTGTTATCCGTGCCGGCGTCCTCGGCGGCGGGCGCCGCTGCGTTCTCTGCCGCAGGCATCGGAACGCAGACGCGCGAGCCGGAGAGTTTGTGATAGATTTCATAGCCGGCCAGCAGCAGCGCGGGGAAGAGCACCCCGACCAGCATCTCTTCGGCCCGGCTGAGCGAGAAGCCGACGACCGCAGGTGTGATGAATTTGAGAACGGCGTTGACGGTCAGACTGGTGACGGTCGTGCTGAGGATCGCCCTGCCGTTCAGGTTCTTGGAGAAGAGGCTCCAGATCAGCGGCAGGTAGAGGGGCACTCCGGTGAGTGCCGCCACGCTGATGACGACGTTGACGATGCCGCCCATGTTGGGGATGAGCAGCGCCACGGCGATGGCCAGCACCCCGAAGCCGAGCGTGGAGATGCGGGCGACGTTCATCA
>ERZ773225.3848-NODE-3848-length-12859-cov-10.969697_pt1 | contig 12859 bp, 18 predicted proteins | sample MGYA00580993_ERZ773225 | MGnify/ENA primary metagenome ERZ773225 (study PRJEB29015, sample SAMEA2737748) | human gut metagenome | biome: human gut; feature: human-associated habitat; material: faeces | place: China | collected 2012 ... | reverse complement strand
TGAAATTGCCGCCCAGCTCGTCGCTGGTATATTCAACGTAATCAGCATCGTCGTCAAAGCTGACAGAAAGACGCAGATGCCCCATGGAAGCGGGTTCCGTAGGTGTCCGGGTCGTGCTTACGGTGGCCGGGGAAAGGGATTTCTCATTTGCGCAGCCGGCACACAGCAGTAAAACCGCGGCCAGAATCAGGCTGATTATGGATAGAATTTTTCGTGATTTCATAGGAATACCTCACGCATTTTTATTTGCAGTTGAACAGGCAGCGATCTCGTCCACAGCCGGCTGATCGACCACATCCAGATCAAACCACATATGATAAACAACCGCGTCTTTCTCAAAGAAAATATGGCGGAAATGGGCCTTTTCACCGGTATCATCCGCGATTTCCGTCAGATTGATGGTGACGGACGGGTTTTCTTTCCCGCCGTAAAGGGCAATGAACTCAACATTGTCTGTCTTATGGAACTCATTTTGCAGATATGTCATGATCTCGGTGGTGGAGTTTTCATTGCTTAACAGCTTGGGCTTCAGGCTCGTTACCGTGATTCCGCCGATGATCGCGCCGCCCTCATCGGAGACAATATTGCAGCTTTCATCGGTCATATCGGAAAGGGAATACCCTTCCGGCAGATTGAAGGAAAAGTCGGCCTGTTTGACTTCGGCAGCTTTTCCCGAACAGCCTGTCGGCAGGACAAGCAGCAGGGCAAGGAGAATACAGGCAAATTTGTTCAAGCGCATTTTATCACACCCTTTCAAAACAACGCGCTGCCTGAATGGTTTGACTTGCGGGTATTTAACCGATTGAGGTCATGCTTTCCTGAAAATGGTAACAACATGATAACACATAATAAAAAATTTGTCAACAACATTTTTGATATAAAGGTATTGCGAAAACAAAAATACTGTATTATAATATACCGTAAAGGGAGAGGGATGGCATGGCAGCAGATAACGGACAGATGAGCTTTCGCCGGGGCGTGATGTCACTGGTGATTTTGGGATTGCTGAAAAAAGAAGATATGTATGGCTATCAGCTTGTGCAGGAAACAGAGCGGCAAAGCGGCGGACGCATCGTTACGCAGGAAGGTTCGCTGTATCCTGTACTTTACAAGCTGGTAGACCAGGGGTTGATTTCTGATCGGAAGGTTCTGGTGGGCAGGCGCATGACGCGAGTGTATTACCATCTGGAACCCGCCGGGGAAAAGCGGCTGGAAGAATTGGTGCGGGAGTATGAGGAAGTCACCAAGGGCGTACTACAGATTATAGAAGGATGTGATATGGATGGTTTGGAATGTCCATCTTCTGCGGTATCTATGGGAAGTGCGCGAGGAACTGCCGGGCAACAGGAGGCAGAAGAAACAAATCCTGTCCAGGGTGGAGTCCTCCGTCCGGGATTTTGTTGCTGAGCATCCCGGCGCGGACTATGCCGCAATCGTTTCGCACTTCGGAACGCCGACGCAGATCGCGGAAAGCAATATCGAGGAAATGGACGCGTCAGAACTGCTGGGGAGCTTGCAGATTCAGCGGAAAGTCGTCGCAATCGTGCTTGCGGCGGCAACGTTGCTTGTCCTGATGCGGTTTGCTTTTCGTTTGGCGGCGTACATGGAATTCTACAAAGATATGAATGGATACGCGGTGGTGGAAGTGATCGAGATCGACAAGACAGAGACTGACAAGGGGGTCGATACCCGTGAAGAAAGGTAACATAGCGGCCTGGCGATACCTTTGGAAAGTCAGGGGGTGGCTCCTATGCTCCGGGAAACTGAAACGGGAAATCATGGCGCGCATTAAAACCGTGCTGAACGACTACCTGAACGATCACCCGGACGCTGACTTTGCTGAGCTGTCGCGCCGTTTCGGAACGCCGAAACAGGTTGCTTCCTCCTGTGTGGAGAATATGGACACCGAGGAATTGCTCCACAACCTGAGAATTCGGAGAAGAATTCTTGGGATCGTGGCAGGCACGGCACTGATTGTGCTTATGCTTTGGGTGGGAACAGTGACATATGCCATTATCCACAATGAAAGAATTGCTCATGGATATGGCGTCCTTGGAGAAATCGAGGTTATTGACTGGACAGAATACGAAACAGACCCGACGACCCTGCCGTTCCCTCTTGAATAAACATAAAACCCCCGGATGCGAAAGCATCCGGGGGTTTACCATATCAGCTTACAGATACTTGGAAGTGGAAACCTTCACGCCGGGGCCCATGGTGGAAACCACGGTGCAGGAGCGGATATACTGACCCTTCGCGGCGGCGGGCTTCGCCTTCACGACGGCCTTCAGCAGCGTGTCCATGTTCTCGGACAGCTTCTCGGTGCCGAAGGACACCTTGCCGATGGGGCAGTGGATGATGTTGGTCTTGTCCAGACGGTACTCGACCTTACCGGCTTTGATCTCCTTGACGGCAGCGGCCACATTGGGGGTCACGGTGCCGGCCTTGGGGGAGGGCATCAAGCCCTTGGGGCCCAGAACCTTACCGAGACGGCCAACAATGCCCATCATGTCGGGGGAAGCGACGACCACGTCAAACTCGAACCAGTTCTCCTTGGTGATCTTCTCCACCAGATCCATGCCGCCGACATAGTCGGCGCCGGCTTCCTTGGCTTCCTCAGCCTTGGCGTCCTTGGCGAAGACCAGAACACGGCGGGTCTTACCGGTGCCGTTGGGCAGAACCACGGCGCCGCGAACCTGCTGGTCGGCGTGACGGGAGTCAACGCCCAGCTTGATGTGCAGCTCAACGGTCTCGTCGAACTTGGCGGAAGCACCCTTCACGACCAGATCCAGGGCTTCGGTGGGATCATACTGAACAGAGCGGTCGATCAGTTTGGCGCTCTGCTGATACTTTTTACCTCTAAACAATGTAATTATCCTCCTTATAGTGGTGATGCGGAAAAATCCTCCCACATTTCCGGGTCAGACTGCCCGGACAAGCAAATATCAATCGACGACGGTAACGCCCATGGAGCGGCAGGTACCGGCAACCTGGCTTTCGGCAGCCTCAAGAGTGGGGCAGTTCAGGTCAGGCATCTTGGTCTTGGCGATCTCGGCGATCTGCGCCTTGGTAATCGTGCCAACCTTGGTCTTGTTGGGGACGCCGGAACCCTTCTCCAGACCGATGGCCTTCATGATCAGCATGGGGGTCGGAGGAGTTTTGGTGATAAAGGTAAAGCTGCGGTCAGCGTAAACAGTGATGACGACGGGAATCTTGTAGCCCTCCATATCCTTGGTGCGGGCGTTGAATTCCTTGATGAAAGCGGCGATATTGACGCCGTGCTGACCCAGAGCGGGGCCGACAGGGGGGGATGCGGTCGCCTTAGCGGCGTTGATCTGCAGTTTGATAATGCCAGTGACTTTCTGTGCCATAATAAGCACCTCCTGAATAAAATGTGGTAGTATGCGCTTGGGCGCATTTTTTGCGGGGCGCGTTCGCCCCTCCCACGTTCCGATCGAGAAATCGATCCGATGCGTTTACTGGGAAACGACCTCCACCTGGTCAAGCTCAAACTCGACGGAGGTCTCGCGGCCGAACATGGACACGACCACGTTCACCGCGTTGTTGTCAACGTCCACACTCTCGACCGTGCCGGTGAAGGAGGACAGGGGGCCGTCCAGGATCCGGACGGTATCGCCGACTGCGTAGTTCACGATAATCTCCTTCTTTTCCACGCCCATGGCGTAGACCTCTTCTTCGGTCAGAGGGGTGGGGTCGTTGCTGGAAGTGCCCACGAAGCCTGTTACTCCGCGGACGTTCCGGATGACATGCCAAGTGTCGTCACTGTAAACCATCTTCACCAGCACGTAGCCGGGGAAGACTTTGCGGTCATAGGTCTTGCTGGCGCCGGACTCGGTGATCTCGGTGACGGTCTCCAGAGGAATGGAGACGGCGAGAATCTGATCCTGCAATGAGCGGGACTCTACGGTCTTCTCGATGGTGGCCTTTACAGTGTTTTCATAACCGGAATAGGTATGCACAACATACCATTTTGCAGTCTCTGCCATAACTTCGTACCTTAGTGGAACAGTCCAATCAGGGCGTCAATGCCGACCTGGGCAACGAAGTCGAACAGCCAGATGAACACGCCGACTGCCACGACGCAGCAGGCGACGATGGCGGTGTTCTTCAGCACCTGCTGGGGGGTGGGCCAAACGACCTTCTTCAGCTCGCTGCGCAGCTCGCGGAAGTACTTCTTGACCTTGCCCCAGGTTCTTTTGAACCAGTTTTCCTTTTTGACTTCAGCCATGATTCGGGCCTCCTTACTTGGTCTCGTTGTGAACGGTGTGCTTCTTGCAGAATCTGCAATACTTCTTCATCTCGAGACGGTCAGGGTCGTTCTTCTTGTTCTTCATGGTGTTGTAGTTTCTCTGCTTGCACTCAGAGCATCTCAAAGTGACTTTTACGCGCATAACGGCACCTCCTTAAATACTGCCTCCCTGTATCACCCCGCCCAGAGAAAATTTAGGAAACGGTCAACTACAAATTACCGCCCGGGGCTGAAAAAGGCGCACAAAAAAAGCCCTTTTTCACAGGTAAGGACATTCTATCATGGGGGGAGGGCAAAGTCAACTATTTTTTCTTCCATTTTTGGGGAAATTGTAGTATGATAGAGGCAAAACAGTCAGGAGGAAATGAAAAATGAAAATTATGGGAATTGACTACGGCGACGCCCGCACCGGCGTTGCGATTTCTGACCTATTATGTACGCTGGTCGGTTCCGCCACAGTGGTGCCCAGCCGCAATACGGAGAAGGCCATCGCTGACATCGTCCGTCTGGCACAGGAAAATCAGGTGGGGGAGATCGTGGTCGGTCTGCCCAAGAACATGGACGGCACCGAGGGCGTCCGGGCGGAGCTGTGTCGGGAATTTGCGGACAAGCTCGCTCAGGCCACCGGCCTGCCCGTGAGCATGTGGGACGAACGCCGAACCACGGTGGAAGCCCACAATATCCTGTCCCAGCACAATTATCACGGGAAAAAGCGGAAGGACACGGTGGACGCCGTGGCGGCGTCGCTGATTCTGGAGGGGTATCTGGCATATAAAAAGCGGAATGGCTGAACTATGACTTTGGCCGGTAGCACAGTTCCCGGATTCCCGTCGCAAGGAGCAGAACGCCGAACAGTTCTTTGAGGATGTCCAAGTCCATCCGGGTGCTGATGAGGGAAAAGACCGCCGCGGCGGCACATCCGGTAAAAATGGCGGGCAGGACTTTTTTGAGCGTTACCGCCCCCTGCTTCCAGCGGAGATAACAGGCAATCATGGCGGAGGGCAGAAAAAACAGCAGATTGATACCCCGGGCAGCGGTCTGGGGCATTTCCAGCACCAGCGTCAGCCACAGGATCAGCAGACTTCCGCCGCCGACCCCCAATCCGGTGAGAAATCCCAGCACGGTGCCGACGATCAGCGCAACAGGCAGGCTTTCTAGCAACATAAATACCGGTATCCTCCCCACAAAATCAGAATGCCCAGCCCTCGGTGGAGCCATTTGACCGGGATTTTCCGCCCCCACATGCCTGCTGCCCAGCCCCCGGCGGCACTGCCGAACAGGTATGGAAGGGCGTCCTGCCATGGAACCGTCCCCACGGCGGCGGAGACTGCCAGCGTCACCAGACAGATGGGCAGAATGATGGTGATGGAGGAGGGGAACACCTCGGTTTCCTCCAGCGGCGTCAGAAGGGTCAGCAGGGGAACCAGCACCATGCCCCCGCCCGCACCGAACAGTCCGGCCACGGCGCCCGCCGCCAGACCGGAAAGCGCCATGCCCAGCCAGCTTTTCTTTTTCATAGCGAACACCACCCCTTGGAAGTTTTTCCATGGCGTGCGGTTTTATGCAGCTTCCGGAGAATGTGCGCTGGAGCGGCGAAAAAATGCCAATTTATAGTAGAAAAATTCATATCTTTCTGTTAGAATGATTTCAAGAGGTGAGATGAATGGCAACTGTTTTTGATTATCTGAAATGGCGCGGCGACCTGTCCTTCGCGCAGGACCCCCTGAACCCGGTGGACGGGCTGATCTTCTGCGCCCTCTCGTATATCCCCTTCGTCGGTCAGGCGGCGGAGACGCCCAATGAGCCAATCGCGCTGCGGGACGCCGCGGCGGATTTCCTGTCGCTGGACGACTATGAAAGCCGCGTCCGGGCAAAAAACGACGCGATGATGCTCCGCGCTGCCGCCGAGACGGCGCGGTTCGGCGGGTGCAAAATGGTGCTGTACCGGGATCAGTTCGTCCCGGAGGAGGAGACACAGTTTGCGGCCATGACATTTCTGCTTCCCGACGACACGGCCTTCGTGGCCTTCCGGGGAACGGACCGGTCGCTGGTGGGCTGGAAGGAAGATTTCAACATGGCCTTTCAGGAGGCCGTCCCCGCCCAGCTGCTGGCGCAGGACTACGTCCGGGAGGTGGCGGCGGAGTACGTGATGCCGCTGCGTCTGGGCGGCCACTCCAAGGGCGGGAATCTGGCGGTTTTTGCCGCCGCAAGAAGCACGCCGGACATTCAGCAGCGGATTCTGGAGGTTTACAACAATGACGGCCCCGGCTTCACCGATTATCTCATGGGTGACCCCGGGTATCTCGCCATGGTGCCGCGGATCAAGACCTACGTGCCCCAGTCCTCGGTGATCGGGATGCTGCTGGAGCATGAGGAACCCTATACCATTATCAAGAGCAATCAGGTGAGCGTATTGCAGCACGACCCATACTCGTGGGAAGTCATGGGGCCGAACTTTGTGCCGATGCAGTCCATCACGGCGGATTCCCAGTTCGTGAACCAGACCATCAAGGCGTGGATCGCCTCCATGGACACACAGGAGCGCAACCGTCTGGTGGACGCGCTGTTCGGGCTGCTGGGCACGGGTGGTATTGACAAGGCACTGGACATTTTCCATCCCCGGAACATCCGCACCTATATCAAGACGCTGGGCAACGACCCGGAGACCCGTCAGATTCTCTCCGCCGAATTCCAGAATCTGATGGAAGCGGCGAAGCGAACCCGGATGCAGCCGGGGGACGCAAAGACGCTCCAGGAGGGAAAATAAAGGAAATATTGCGGTTACAAAATCCGCCTTGGGCAAAAAGCCAAGGCGGATTTTGTTATGCTTCGCCAATAAGAACAGGGTAAAGCGCGGCGAGGACTGTTCAATTCGCCAAAAGTTCCGGAAATTGCAAAATAACACTTTACAACTTTAGCGTGATGAAGTATGATGCAGCCATCAGACATCAACCAGATGCCAATTCAGAAAGGAAGAAAAGAATATGAAAAAGAGCATTGCATGGATTTTGACCGTTATCATGATGCTGGCGCTTCTGGCCGGCTGCGGCAGCAAATCCGCGAAATCCGACACGGAGTACGTCAAGAAGAACGGAAAGCTTATCGTCGGCATTACCGACTATGAGCCGATGGACTACAAGGACGAAAACGGCGAGTGGACCGGCTTCGACGCCGAGTTTGCCCGGATGTTCGCCAAGGAGCTGGGCGTGGACTGCGAGTTCTTCGTCATCGCCGACTGGGGTCAGAAGTTCTTCGAGCTGGATTCCAAGAACATCGACGCCATCTGGAACGGCATGACCATCACCGACGAGGTGACCCTGAACACCAACTGCTCCAACCCCTACGTGGTCAACGCCCAGGTGGTCATCATGAAGGCCGACGTGGTTGGCAATTACACAAGCACCGACAGCCTGAAAGACCTGACATTCGCCGTGGAGAGCGGCTCCGCAGGTGAGGACGCCGTAAAGGGTCTGGGCATCACCGATTACGTGGCGGTGCAGGATCAGACCAAGGCCGTCATGGAGGTTTCCGCCGGTACTGCCGACGCCTGCGTCGTGGACATCACGCTGGCCAACGCCATGACCGGTGAAGGCACCAACTACGATGACCTCGCTTCCGGCATCAGCCTTAGCTCTGAGGAGTATGGAGTAGGCTTCCGCAAGGAGTCCGACCTGACCGACGCCTTCAACGAGTTTATGGAAAAGTGCCTCGCCGACGGTTCCCTTCAGGCGCTGGCCGATAAGTACAGCCTGACGCTGGTCGGCTGATAGAATCCAATTAAAGTAAAAAAACAGGCGCCGGTGGCATCACCGGCGCCCGTTGGAGAGAGGTAGCCATTATGTTCCTTCCGGTGACAATGGAGCTGCTCAGGGGCTTCTGGGAAACCGTAAAAATCTTTTTCTTGACGCTGGCATTCTCCCTGCCGCTGGGACTGGTGGTGGCCTTCGGCTCCATGAGCCGGTTCTGCCCGCTGAAACGGCTGACACAGGGGTTCGTCTGGATCATTCGCGGCACGCCGCTGATGCTCCAGCTGATCGCGATTTTCTACGGCCCCGGTCTGCTTTTCGACATTCACATACTGGGACGGTTTGAAGCTGTTATTGTGGCTTTCGTCATCAATTATGCCTGCTATTTTTCGGAAATTTACCGCGGCGGCATCGAGAGCGTTCCCCGGGGGCAGTATGAGGCCGGACAGGTGCTGGGCATGACCAAGAGCCAGATTTTCTTTAAGGTCGTGCTTTTGCAGGTGGTAAAGCGCATTCTCGCGCCCATGGGCAACGAGTTTATCACTCTGGTGAAGGACACCGCGCTGGCGCGGATCATTGCCATTTACGAGATCGTCTACGTGGGCGAATCTTACATTAAAAAGGGGCTGGCATGGCCTCTGTTCTACACCGCGGCGTTCTATCTGGTGTTCAACGGCGTCCTGACGGTGCTGTTTGCGAAGCTGGAAAAGAAACTGAACTATTTCAGGGGTTGAGAGTATGCCGATTCTGGAAGTAAAAAATATCAAAAAAGGCTTCGGCGACACCGATGTGCTCAAGGGTGTCAGCTTTTCCATGGAGCGGGGGCAGGTGCTTGCCATCATCGGCTCCTCGGGAAGCGGAAAAACCACGCTGCTGCGGTGCCTGAATTTTCTGGAGACCCCGGACGAGGGGGAGATCTGGGTAAACGGAAAGCTGCTGACGGGGGAGAACCTGTCTGACGATCAGATTCGTCAGAACAGGCTCCACTTTGGACTGGTTTTCCAGAATTTCAACCTGTTTCCCCAGTATACGGCGCTGGAAAATATCATGCTTGCGCCAAGTCTCCTGAAAAAGGGGACCCCGGCGCAGATTCGGGAGACTGCCATGTCCCTGCTGGGCCGGGTGGGACTGTCTCACAAGGCGGATTCTTACCCCTACCAGCTGTCCGGCGGTCAGCAGCAGCGGGTTGCCATTGCCCGTGCGCTGGCCTTGCAGCCGGAGGTGCTGTGCTTTGACGAGCCGACCAGCGCTCTCGACCCGGAGCTGACGGGCGAGGTATTGAAGGTCATCCGGAGTCTGAAGGGCAGGGACAACACCATGGTGGTAGTGACCCACGAAATGGAGTTCGCCCGTTCCGTGGCGGACGTGGTGATCTACATGGCCGACGGCGTGATCGAGGAATTCGGCACGCCGGAGGAGGTTTTCGGCAATCCCAGAAGCGAAAAAACCCAAAATTTCCTGCAAGGCGCCCAGAACGCCCGGGACGGTCTGGCATAGACGATTCCATTTTCTTCCTGCCATACAAAAGACGCACTCTGCCACAAGGGCAGAGTGCGTCTCATACTATTTCCTGATTAAAATCAAAAAAGCGGATTTTTCCCCGAATAAGCTCTTGCAAATACCCGAATTGTCTGGTAAAATTGCTGTGTATACGTAAAAGGAATCGAGGCGATCGATCAAAACAACAAAGGAGGCATTTGCACATGAAGGGAAGAATAATCGTATCAACGCTCCTTGCGCTGCTGCTTCTCGTCAGCATGCCCATGTCGGCGCTTGCGGCGACCTGGGACATCGGCAAGGGCGACATCACCGTAAACGCCGAGAGCGGCGGGCAGACGGTCAGGCAGGGAGGCGGAGCCGCTGTACCGGACAGCGCGCCCGTCATTACGGGAACCTCTAAGGAAAACAACGTCACCATCAACGCGGATAGCGGTCAGACCGCAAGCGTCACCCTCTCCGGTGTGAACATCGACGTGCGCGATAAGGGCAAGGCCGCCGTTTCCACCACCGGCGAGGGCAATGTCAGCATCGAGCTGAACGGCGAAAGCACGCTCAGGAGTGACTATGAGCATGCCGGCCTTGAAAAGAACAACGGCGGCAGCTTGACCATTGCGGACGAGGACAAGAACGGCAAGCTGACCGCCAGGGGCGGCCAACAAGGTGCGGGCATCGGCGGCGGAAGCGGAAAGGACGGCAGCAACATCTTCATCACCGGTGGCGGGGTCAACGCCATCGGCGGCCTCGCCGCCGCAGGCATCGGCGGCGGCCTCGGCGGCAACGGCAGCAACATCACCATTTCCGGCGGCAAGGTCGGGGCCACCAACGGCCTCAACGGCGCAGGCATCGGCGGCGGACAGCACGGCAGTGGCAGCAACATCACTATCTCCGGCGGCGAGGTCAACGCCATCGGCGGCAAGAGCGGTGCGGGCATCGGCGGCGGCCACACAGGAGATGGCAGCGACATCACCATCTCCGGCGGCGAGGTCAGTGCCAGCGGCGGCGAGCACGGTGCGGGCATCGGCGGCGGAGTATATGGCAAGGGAGAAGGCATCACCGTTTCCGGCAATGCACAGTTGAAGGTGCGGGGCGGCAGTGTCCACGGAGATTACGGAACGGGCGCAGGCATCGGCGGCGGCGGCAGCTATGGCACCGACGGCGCAGAGGTGGAGCCGGATATTTGCGCGCTGAACCCCGGCGGAAAAATCGAATATTACGCGCCCCGCAGTTCCATGTCGGGAACTCCCAACAAAACGGTCACCAACCCCACCGGAGACTTTGTATGGGACGGCGGCACGGTGACGACGCCCGCCACCTGCACGGGAAAGGGGGTCAGGACTTACACCTGCACCAGCTCCTCCCATACAAGAACCGAGGATATCCCCGCCCTGAACCACAGCTTTGCAGGGCAGGAGTATGTTTCCGACAACAACGCCACCTGCGAACAGGACGGCACCAAGACGGCAAAGTGCGCGCGCTACGGCACGGGCGGCTGCACGGAAACGGACACGGTAACGGACACGGGCAGCAAGCTCGGGCATCTATTTGAGGACTATGTTTCCAACAACGATGCGACCTGCGAGCAGGACGGAACAAAGACGGCAAGGTGCGTGCGCTACGGCACGGGCGGCTGTATGGCAACAGACACGGTAACGGACACGGACAGCAAGCTCGGGCATCTCTTTGAGGACTATGTTTCCAACAACGATGCGACCTATGCGCACGACGGCACCAAGACGGCAAAGTGCGTGCGGTATGACCAGTGCGGGGAGACCCACACCATGCCGGATGAGGGAAGCCGGTTAATAGCTCCTCCCCTCTACCGCGTGACCGATAAGGACGGCAGGGACATTGCCTACACGGCCGAGCAAAAGGGCGGCGTGCTGACCGTCACCGTTGACGAGGACCTCGCCATTCTCACGGGCAGACTCAGCGGCATCCGCACTCTCAAGGCGCAGGGCGTGGAGAAGATCGTCTTTGTCACCAAGGGCGCAACGTCAGCGTTCCTGCTCTCCGATTTGCTGGACAAGGGCGAGGGCGGCGAAGCCTACCGGCTCACCCACAACGGCAAGGCCGTCACGTTCACGCTCGGCGAAAGCATGGCGGATGTGAGCGCCATCCTCATCAAGCCGTAAGCGAAATCTCAGAATCCATGCAGGCGGGCAGGCACAAGCTGTGCTTGCCCGCCTTGTCTGCCGAAAAGCAAAACGGGCGGCGGCAGTCAATGGCGCGAAGCGTTCATCTTGACCATTGACGGCTGGCGGCTGCTGCGCTACTGCACTTGCCAATCTGCAAGCCACAGAACAATTTCGGTAGCCGCTGCCAAAATTACGCTGTCAGCCGCTCCATTCCCGTGGTATTGACGTGCAGCCCCATCGCTGCTATAATGAAAACACAATTTCAGACACAGGACACCATGCAGACGCAGACGGGCCGAAAGGCTTGACAGGCGGCTGCATTTTTATTTTCAGATAGGAAAGGGGACGGATGCGAAGGGAAGAAGAGCAGACGACAAAAGACGCTCAAGACGCCATTCCTCCGCCGCACGGGAGAAAGCTGCGGCAAAATACTTTTTCGGAGGTGCAACTTGAGCAGGCGGAAAAAGCTCACCAACAACAGCGGCATCCCGCAGCATGAGATCGAGAACATCGCCCGAATTCTGCTGCCGGATATCCTCGCCTTTTACGAGAGTGAGGAAGGGCAGCGGGAATTTGCCGAATGGAAGGCGGCGCGGGACGGGGCAAAAACGGACAAAGACAGCAACGGCGAGAACGTCGCCTGACGATAGATATAAGACAAATCCAAGGGATATATGCTCCTAAAACAGCATGGCAAAGGGGATGGCAGACCGCCATCCCCTTTTGTGCGTTTGTTCAGTTTTCATAGGGCTTGTACTCCGTGACGGCGTTCAGATATGCCTCAACGTCGCCGTTCAGAATGAGGTCTGCATAAGCCAGCGGGTCGTTGTAGATGAGGTAGTCCAGCTCCGACCGCTCATAAAGATTATCCGCCACTTCGTTTTCCACGGCGGTGCAGTCGATGGAGATCATGCTGCCGTCCTGAAACCGCAGCTCTACACAGCCAGTGTCCATGTTGAATTCACAGCTTTTGATGGTTTTCATAATTGTCCTCCTTATCCTTTGCCAGCTTTGGTTTTCTCGGCCCTCTGGGCTTGGATTCGGGACGCTTTGCCACGCCGTTTCTGAAATGCGTATCCTCGAACTTCTCGAAGAAAACAAATAATCCGAACCCATCTCCGATTAAGAAGATTTGGTTCGGATTATATTGGTTTGGTGCGCCCGACAGGACTTGAACCTGCACGCTTGCGCAATGGAACCTAAATCCA
>ERZ773225.3846-NODE-3846-length-12860-cov-2.718157_pt1 | contig 12860 bp, 8 predicted proteins | sample MGYA00580993_ERZ773225 | MGnify/ENA primary metagenome ERZ773225 (study PRJEB29015, sample SAMEA2737748) | human gut metagenome | biome: human gut; feature: human-associated habitat; material: faeces | place: China | collected 2012 ... | reverse complement strand
CAAGCGTGCGCTCTTCTTTTTCAATGCGTATCTGAATTTCTTCCATCAGATCATCGATTTGGTTAAGACTTGGACGTACCTCGATAATCGGATCGAGCAGACCGGTAGGACGTATCACTTGTTCTACAATGATGCCTTCTGAATGGATAAGCTCGTAATCGGCAGGAGTGGCACTTACGTATATTACTTGCTTGGCCATCTCTTCAAATTCTTCGAATTTTAACGGACGGTTATCCATCGCTGCGGGTAGACGGAAACCGTATTCTACCAAGTTTATTTTTCGTGCACGGTCGCCTCCATACATGGCACGTATTTGTGGAACACTCACATGGCTTTCGTCTATTACGATAAGAAAGTCATCGGGGAAGAAATCCAACAGGCAATAGGGACGTGTGCCAGCGGCGCGCCCATCGAAATAACGAGAATAATTTTCGATGCCGGAACAGTGTCCCAATTCACGGATCATTTCCATATCGTAGGTCACACGCTCATATAGTCGTTTGGCTTCGTATTCTTTTCCGATGGATTCAAAATAGGCGACCTGCTTGGTGAGATCCTCTTCTATTTCGTGAATAGCCCGTAAGGTTGCTTCTTTGGTGGTCATAAAAAGGTTGGCGGGGTATATTTTGTATGCCTCGAAAGGAGCGGTAGTAACACCGGTAATCGGGTCCACTTCTTCTATTCCGTCAATTTCATCTCCCCAAAAAGTAACCCGTAGGATGTTATCGGAATAGGCCAGATAGATATCCACCGTATCTCCTTTGACACGGAAATTACCTCGGTTTAAATCCAGGTCGTTACGTACATATAGGCTGTCGACGAGACGGCGCAGAAAGACGTTGCGATCCATCATACGCCCGCGCTCTATTTCTATTACGTTATTATAGAAATCCGAAGGGTTCCCCATACCATAGATACAAGAGACGGATGAAACCACTACCACATCTTTTCGTCCCGAAAGTAGAGAAGAAGTGGCGGCAAGGCGCAGTTTGTCTATTTCATCATTGATGGCAAGATCTTTTTCGATATACGTATCGGAACTGGGAAGATAGGCTTCCGGTTGGTAATAGTCATAATAAGATACGTAGTATTCAACGGCATTGTTTGGGAAAAATCCTTTGAACTCACTGTATAGTTGGGCTGCCAATGTCTTATTATGGCTCAATATCAGTGTGGGTTTATTGATATTGGCTATGACATTGGCAATCGTAAAAGTCTTTCCGGAGCCTGTAACTCCCAGCAGAGTTTGGCCCGGTAGTCCTTGTTTCACCCCTTCGGTGAGCTGTGCAATGGCTTCAGGTTGATCGCCTGTAGGTTTATAAGCGGATGTTAATTCAAAATTCATGTTCTGTTTTAAAAAGGAAGGCAATATTCGGGAAAATAGTTGAGATAAACAAGTCTTTTTTTCAAATAAATCCTTTACTTTGCAACAGTTTATTATAAAAAACAGAATAATACAAATAGAAATACAGCGAAAAACATGATTTGGAATGAAAGTATCGAATGCATGGACCGGGAGAGCCTTCGCAAGATTCAAAGTATACGGCTCAGGAAAATAGTAGAGCACGTTTATCACAACACACCTTTTTACCGGAAGAAAATGCAGGAGTTAGGCATTACTCCTGACGATATCAATAGTATTGACGATATAGGAAAACTGCCTTTTACTACAAAGTATGATTTACGGGATAATTATCCATTTGGACTTTGTGCCGTGCCGATGAGTCAGATTGTACGTATTCACGCCTCTTCGGGAACTACCGGAAAACCGACGGTGGTGGGGTATACTCGTAAAGATTTGTCTACGTGGTCGGAATGTTTGTCGCGTGCTTTTACAGCTTATGGAGCGGATAGTTCGGATATTTTTCAAATATCTTATGGTTACGGACTCTTTACCGGTGGGCTTGGTGCTCATGCGGGGGCTGAAAATATTGGGGCGTCCGTCATTCCTATGTCAAGCGGAAATACGGAAAAACAAATAACGTTGATGCATGATTTCGGTTCGACTATGCTGTGTTGCACTCCATCTTATGCGCTTTATCTGGCTGATGCTATTAAAGATTCCGGTTTACCTCGTGAAGAGTTTAAATTGAAAGCCGGTGCTTTTGGAGCCGAACCTTGGACGGAGAATATGCGTCGTGAAATAGAGGAGAAGTTGGGCATTAAAGCTTATGATATATACGGGTTGAGTGAAATAGCCGGTCCGGGTGTCGGATATGAGTGTGAATGCCAGCATGGTACACATTTGAACGAGGATCATTATTTCCCTGAAATCATCGATCCTCATACGCTGCAACCCGTTAAACCCGGACAGACAGGAGAGCTTGTCTTTACACATCTTACGAAAGAAGGAATGCCTTTATTGCGCTATCGTACTAAAGATCTTACTGCTTTACATTATGATACATGTTCTTGTGGACGAACGCTGGTGCGTATGGATCGTATTTTAGGACGTAGTGATGATATGCTGATTATTCGTGGCGTAAATGTATTCCCCACTCAGATTGAGTCCGTCATTCTTGAAATGCCGGAATTCGAGCCGCATTATCTGTTAACTATCGATCGTCAGAACAATACTGATACGATGGAGCTGAAAGTGGAAGTGCGTGAAGATTGTTATTCGGATGAGATTAACAAGATGCTCGCATTAAAGAAGAAGTTGACTTCTCGTTTACAAAGTGTGTTAGGGTTAGGTGTGAATGTAAAGCTGGTTGAACCACGTAGTATTGAACGCAGTGTGGGAAAAGCAAAGAGAGTAATTGATAACAGAAAACTTTAATTTGATTACAGATGTGTGAGTTGCAAACGATCAAATGTGTTTATTTTGCATGATTGGCAACTTTGTTATTTGTAAATCGTAACTTCAAATATTATGGTAGCAAAACAACTTTCTATCTTTTTGGAAAATAAGTCCGGCCGTTTGACGGAAGTGACTGAGGTACTGGCGAAAGAGAATATTAATCTTTCTGCTCTATGTATTGCCGAAAATGCTGATTTTGGTATTTTGCGTGGTATTGTGTCCGATCCCGATAGAGCTTATAAGGCTTTGAAAGAAAATCATTTTGCAGTTAATGTGACAGATGTAGTAGGGATTAGTTGCCCGAATGTGGCCGGGGCATTGGCTAAGGTGCTGAGATATCTGTCTGATGAAGGGGTATTTATTGAATATATGTATTCGTTTGCCAACAATCAAACAGCTAATGTTGTGATCCGTCCCAACGATATGGAAAACTGTATCCGTGTATTGACGGAGAAAAAGGTAGATTTATTGGCAGCGAGCGATTTGTATAAGCTGTGATTTTAATAGATGAATAGATGAGTAGTAAGTAGTCAAGTAGTTAAGTAGTAAGTAGCTGATAGTTCTTGTTGGATAATTGTGGAGTGGAAATTTAGTTTTGTAGTTATTGATAGGGGAATTGGACTATCATAACTCATAAGGAGTCTAATCATTTGCTATTGACTAACTTACTGCTACTTGACTACTTACTACTTGACTACTTACTACTAACCTACTTATCTGCTTACCACCTCCCAACTCCTATTTTATATTAAAAAACATTGATTAATTGGTTAATTCGGTACGATTCTGTAACTTTGCGCATTATTTGAAATAGAATGAAGAAAAATATCGTTATAACTCTGCTTGCAGCTGCTACGCTTTCCTCGTGTGGAGAGTATAATAAATTGCTGAAAAGTACTGATTACGAATATAAGTATGAGGCAGCTAAAAACTACTTTGCCAAAGGGCAGTATGGGCGTTCGGCTACATTGTTGAACGAGTTGATTACCATTCTGAAAGGTACGGATAAAGCGGAGGAATCCCTTTACATGTTGGGTATGAGTTATTATAATCAAAAAGACTACTCTACCGCAGCCCAGACGTTTATAACTTATACAAATACTTATCCGCGTGGTACATTTGCCGAATTGGCCAGTTATCATGCCGGTAAAGCTTTATTTTTAGATACGCCGGAAGCACGGTTGGATCAGTCGGGTACGGCTATTCAGCAATTACAGACATTCCTTGAATATTATCCGGCAAGTTCTAAAAAGCAGGAAGCACAAGACATGGTTTTTGCTCTTCAGGATAAACTTGTGTTGAAAGAGTTTATGTCAGCTAAGTTATACTATAATTTGGGTAATTATATGGGGAATAATTATGAGTCGTGTGTAATCACTGCTCAGAATGCACTGAAAGATTATCCTTATACTGACTATCGCGAAGATCTTTCCATTCTTATTCTTCGGGCTAAATACGAAATGGCGGTTAATAGTATAGAAGAAAAAAAGATAGACCGTTACCGTGAAACGATTGATGAATACTATGCTTTTAAGAATGAGTTTCCGGAAAGTAAATATTTGAGAGAAGCTGAGAAGATATTTAATGCATCAACCAAAGTAATAAAAGATTAAATTATAAATAGATTTATGGATTACAAAAAAACGAATGCTCCGTCTAATACTGTAACGCGTGACATGATGGAACTGTGCGCAGATACAGGTAATGTTTATGAGACTGTGGCTATCATTGGTAAGCGTGCCAATCAGATTAGTGTGGAAATCAAAAATGACCTTTCTAAGAAGTTGGCAGAGTTTGCTTCTTATAATGATAATTTGGAAGAGGTTTTTGAAAACCGGGAGCAGATTGAGATTTCCCGTTATTATGAGAAATTGCCGAAACCGACATTGATTGCTACTCAAGAGTATATCGAAGGTAAAATTTATTATAGAAATCCGGCTAAAGAGAAAGAAAAATTGCAGTAAAAGAAAACTGTAAATAAGGAATAGATAAGAATAAAATAGTCAGGTAGTAAGTAGGAATTATATTCTTATTATTACTTGGCTATTTTTTTAGTCACTAATTTTTTATTGACTATCGACCGTCTGACTACTAACTTCTAATTACTAAAATAATTATGATTCAACGAATTCAGAGTGTTTATTTACTGCTTGTTACCGGTTTGTTGATAGCAAGTATGTGTTTGCCTGTGGGCTCTATAATCGACTTTAACGGAGCAGCGAATGTGTTTAAACCGTTAGGACTTATGATAGGTGAGACGTTTCAGTCTACATGGGGACTTTTTGGGATATTGATGTTGGCTGCTATTATTGCATTTGCCACTATTTTCTTGTTTAAGAATCGTATTTTGCAGATTCGTATGGTTATATTCAATAGTCTTTTACTGGTAGGATATTATCTGGCTTTTTTAGCTTTCTACTTTGTGCTTCGTAGTGACGATACATCTTTTCAGTTCCATTGGGCATTGTGCTTTCCATTGATAGCTATTATACTGAATTATCTTGCTATGCGTGCAATTGGCCGTGATGAGGCTATGATACATGCGGCTGACAGATTACGGTAAAATAAACGGTAAGTTACGTGTATTTATAGTTTTTTAGTTTTATTTGAAAATACAGAAAGTCCGCCATATCTCTTAGAGATAACAGCGGACTTTCTGTATTATATATAAATTCTTTTGGACTTCTTCTTTGTGTCAGCTATTTGGTTATATCAAACAAATAGGTAAGTTTTATCGATATAGTGTTATGGGCAGCGCGGGAAAAATCATCTTTCTTTCTGGTCTTATAAAAATCGGCTAACCCGAAATAGTATCTGCCTTCTAACAGGAAATTGCCGGCTCTTTTGGTTCTGATCTCGAGTCCGCCACCACCTGCAATTCCATAGTCGAATTTATTTTCTATCTTTTTTCCGTATTCTGGTCTTATGGCTATTTGCTCAGCAGTCCAGCCGTCTGCTTTTTCCGATTCGTTGATTAGGAAAGCTACCTGTGGCCCCAAATTGATAAAAAACTGTACGCCCCTGTCTTTGCCAAAAGCCAAATGAGCAAGAAATGGAATTTCTAAATATGTCATCTCCCGGCTATAACTACGGCTTAAATCTTTTTGTCCGTCAGCTGTTTCAAATAGGGCTTCCCAACCACGCTGTGATATGTTTAATTCAACTTGCGCACCACAGATCATTGCAAAATATTTTTCGGAAATATAACGTCCTGTCAGACCGGCTGTGATGCCCATAGGCATGTTTTGTTTGATCTTTGGTTCGAAAGTCACTTTATTGAGGTTAACGCCACCGTTGACGCCAATAGAGAAATTATGTCGCAATTCGCCTATTTGTGCCATTGACGGAAAGGCAATGCCTGACAATAATAATATGATAACTGCTATTATTGATTTTTTTTTATTAATCATCTTATTCAAAATCAAGTTTTACTAATTCAAAATTCTTGGTAAAACGGACGAAGAATACTTTCTTATTAATGAAACCGCCCCAGTTGTTAACTCTTTGGAATTTAAACCCGGTTTGTATAGGAGTCAAATCCATTTTAGGCAGATTTTTTTCCAGTTCGGAGCCGTATTTAGCCAGTCCCTTCAAGAAGAAAAAACCGGTATCAAACCCAAGCATACCGTACTGCGGATAGTTTACGGTCATGTCTTTACTGTACCATTTATGGTAAGAGTTGATAAAGTTGATAGCTGCTGGAAGCATATTGTTCGTGTAGAACGAGGAATAAAAATAAGTGTCCAGTTCAAAGAAACTGTCTAAATGGTTTTTGGTATAAGTTTGCCATTCGGGATAGCCGAAAAGGTGAATGTTGACGTCCGGGTTTTCCCTTACCAGCATGGTTAATTGGGGGATGATTTTGATAAGTGTCACATCACTGCCGGAAGTGGGAATAAAGATATTCTCTTTATCATTTCGGAGAACCTCTTTCATGTTTTGTGCCGTTGCTGATTCGGACAGCGTTTTAACGGAGATTCCTTTGTTGCTTAATTCCTGTTTCAACCCTTTGATAAATTCGGTTTTATCTTTTTCTACTGCCGTAGCTTCCAATATTATTATATTGGCGTCCGGAAATTGGCGTGTAAAATGTTCGTATACTTCAGAGTACAGATAAGACTGTGGAGTATTGATTTGATAAATAAAGGGGTTGTTGAATACCTCCTCTTCTTTGGAAGAGAAAGGGATAACCATGCGGATATCGTGTTTTTTGGCAAAGGTTGCCAGCGTTTTCACATGTTGTGATTGTGATGGTCCGAAAATGATATTCATGTTTTTCATTTCCTCCTTGGCGAGGATTGTGTTCAGTGAAGCCTTGTCGTCTCCACAGTTATAAACATAAAGATCGACAGAAGTGCCTGTACGTTTCAGGCTATCCACGGCGATAAGAAATCCTTCGTAGTATTCGATCATCCGTTTGTCCTGCAAAAAAGGAAGTAAGATCGCTGCTTTTACAGTACTTATTTTTTCCGGAGTTTCTTTATTGGCAAGGAATAATTCTCTATCGGTAGGGGGAATGGGGTTTCTGTTTCCTGGCGATGTCACCGGCTTTTCCGATGGATAAGGAATACATAAGAATTGTCCCTTTTTCATTCCTTGTTTTAATTCCGGATTGGCGTTGATAAGTTCTTGTTCACTGATTCCGTATTCACGGCTGACACTAAAGATCGTTTCACGACGCTTTACTTTGTGCATCTCTTTGCATCTGGACTGAACAGGGCCTTGAATCGTATTGGTTGTTTTCTCTGTGTCTGCATTATTTGGCTCTTGTGAGTCGGCAGTTGCTTGTGCGGCTTCTTCGGCAGAAGGAATACGGATCACTTGACCGATGCGAAAGTTTTCCGCACTCAGTCCGGGGTTGGCTTCACAAATAGCCTTAGCCGATATATTGTATACAATTGTCAGTTTGTATAAAGTCTCTCCAGCTTGGATTGTATGGAATATTTCGCTTTGTTGGGCAGTTTTCTTTTGAGGAATTTTGATCGTTTGACCTGCGTATATTTTTTCATCACATCCGGGGTTTAATCTGATGATGTCGGCTTGGCTTACTCCATACATACTGGATATGGAATATAGACTTTGTCCCTTTTCAATAGTGTGAAGGAAGTAGGATTGATTCTCTTGAGCATAAAGGCTCATACAAGAGATACTTATAAAAAACAGAAAAAAGAGTATACGACTGATTATCGGTTTCATCAATTTTTAAACTATTGGTTCTTAAAATCAGGCAACAAAGGTACGAATTCTGCTATATATCTGCCTAATAATTGCGTTAAGAAAATAATATTGTGTTTCTTTAATACCATAATTCGAGCGGAAACATTAATTTTGCAGATGTTATGTCACTACGTATATTATCTTATATCGTGCTATTATGCATCGCCCTTCCTTTCTCAGAAAGCAAGGCGCAGATCAGCTTGAATCCTGTAGGCATAGTGCTGAAGGAGAATGGAGTTGAACCGGAAGAGACCAAAACGCTTGAAGCGGGTGGAGAAACCTACCAGGGAGCTGCCCCGCTTGAAATTCGCTTTATGGCTAATATAGAGTCACCTTCTGCTACATTGCGTTATGAATGGAATTTTGCATACGATGCAGAATTTACGGATAATTACCTGCCACCGCGTTATGATGAAGAGACCACTGTACCCTTTGATACTTCAGGAACATTTTATGTCCGGTTGCAGGTGAGTGATACGAGTGTGGAGGACGGTCCGACTTCGACTTCGGACATTTTTGTAATCCAGGTACCCGAATCGGAGCTGAAGATTCCGAATGCTTTCTCACCCAACGGAGACGGTATTAATGACATTTTTAAGGTGAAGCATAATTCATTGGTCAGTTTCAATGCGGTAGTGTTTAATCGCTGGGGACAAAAAATGTATCAGTGGGGATTTCCGGATATTGATAAAGGATGGGATGGGACATCGAATGGGCATCAGGTTCCTGCCGGTGTCTATTTCATTGTCATAGAAGCCCGTGGATCGGATGGAGTAGTGTACAAACATAAAGGAGATATAAATATACTTAGGTAAAAAGAATATGCAGGAAACAGAATATATAAATGTATACGGTGCGCGTGTACATAATTTGAAAGATATTGATGCTGAAATTCCCCGTAACAGTATGACGGTGATTACCGGACTGAGCGGAAGTGGTAAATCCTCGTTAGCATTTGATACGATATTTGCCGAAGGACAGCGACGGTATATTGAAACATTTTCGGCTTATGCCCGTAACTTCTTGGGTAACTTGGAACGCCCTGATGTAGATAAAATCACCGGATTAAGTCCGGTAATTTCCATAGAACAGAAAACAACGAATAAAAATCCCCGATCTACGGTGGGAACGACAACGGAGATATATGATTACCTCCGTTTGCTTTATGCCCGCGCGGGAACAGCTTATTCTTATCTTTCGGGAGAAGAGATGGTGAAGTATACTGAAGAACAAATACTCGATCTTATTCTGAAAGATTATAAGGGAAAGAAGATTTATATGCTGGCACCGTTGGTTCGTTCACGCAAAGGACATTATAAGGAATTATTCGAACAGGTGCGTAAGAAGGGATATCTATATGTACGTGTAGATGGAGAGGTGCGCGAAGTGACGCACGGCATGAAACTGGATCGTTACAAAAATCATGATATCGAAGTAGTGATCGATAAGATGGTGGTAACTGATAAAGATGACAAACGTTTGAAACAAAGTGTTGCCACTGCTATGAGGCAAGGAGATGGTTTATTACTGATTCTGGATGTGGCGACTGAAAGTATCCGTCATTATAGTAAGCGGCTCATGTGTCCTGTCACCGGATTGTCTTATCGGGAACCGGCGCCGCACAACTTTTCGTTTAATTCTCCGCAAGGAGCCTGTCCGAAGTGTAAAGGGCTCGGAGTAGTAAGCCAGATTGATGTGGACAAGGTAGTTCCCGATCGCAGTATGTCTATCTATGAGGGTGCTATCGCCCCATTGGGCAAGTATAAGAATGCGATGATATTCTGGCAGATAGGAGCATTGCTTGAAAAGTATGAGGCTACGTTGAAGACTCCTGTTAAGGATTTGCCGGATGATGCCATTGATGAAATCTTATATGGTTCGGATGAAAGAATCAAAATAAAAAGTTCTCTGATCGGAACTTCTTCCGATTATTTTGTGACTTATGAAGGCGTGGTTAAATATATTCAGATGCTGCAGGAGAAAGATGCTTCGGCCACTGCCCAGAAATGGGCGGAGCAGTTTGCACGTACTACCGTTTGTCCGGAATGTAAGGGAGCACGATTGAATAAAGAAGCATTGCATTTCCGCATTCACGATAAGAATATCAATGAACTCTCCAATATGGATATCAACGAGCTTTATGACTGGTTGATGAAAGTAGATGAATTCTTGTCGGATAAACAAAAGAAAATCGCTGCTGAAATATTAAAAGAAATACGTACGCGCCTGAAGTTTTTGTTGGATGTAGGACTCGATTATCTGGCGTTGAACCGTAGTTCGGTAAGTTTATCGGGAGGGGAAAGTCAGCGTATACGTTTGGCTACGCAGATAGGTTCGCAGTTGGTGAATGTACTTTATATTCTTGATGAACCGAGTATCGGGCTCCATCAGCGGGACAATCTGCGACTCATCAATTCGTTAAAGGAATTGCGCGATATGGGGAATTCTGTTATTGTGGTCGAACATGATAAAGATATGATGCTTGCAGCCGACTATGTGATCGATATGGGGCCGAAGGCCGGCCGGTTGGGAGGTGAAGTCGTGTTTGCCGGTACACCGCAGGAAATGTTGCAAACCAATACGCTGACTTCCCAATACCTCAACGGGCAACAAAGGATTGAGATTCCTGCCAAGCGCCGTCCCGGTAACGGTAAGTCGTTATGGCTTCGCGGGGCGAAAGGGAACAATCTGAAAAATGTCGATGTGGAGTTTCCATTGGGTAAGTTGATTTGTGTAACCGGTGTCTCCGGCAGTGGTAAATCCACTTTGATTAATGAGACCTTGCAACCGATTCTTTCACAAAAGTTCTATCGGTCTTTGCAGGATCCGTTGGAATACGATTCTATCGAAGGGTTGGAGAATATAGATAAAGTGGTGAACGTAGACCAGTCACCATTGGGCCGTACCCCGCGTTCCAATCCGGCAACGTATACCGGTGTCTTTTCTGATATTCGTAATCTTTTTGTCGGCTTACCTGAAGCGAAGATACGCGGTTATAAACCCGGCCGTTTCTCTTTTAATGTATCCGGCGGGCGTTGTGAGGCATGTTCCGGAAATGGCTATAAGACGATTGAAATGAATTTTCTGCCGGATGTGTATGTACCTTGCGAAGTATGTCATGGTAAGCGTTATAACCGTGAAACCTTAGAAGTACGTTTTAAAGGAAAATCCATTGCTGATGTGCTCGATATGACGATCAACCGTGCTGTGGAATTCTTTGAAAACGTGCCGCAGATTCTGAATAAAATCAAGGTGATACAGGATGTCGGACTGGGATATATAAAGTTAGGACAATCGTCAACAACCCTTTCCGGTGGTGAAAGCCAGCGTGTGAAATTGGCTACCGAGCTCTCGAAACGCGATACGGGCAAAACCCTTTATATTCTCGACGAACCCACTACCGGGTTGCATTTTGAAGATATCCGCGTACTGATGAATGTGCTGAATAAACTGGTAGACAAGGGAAATACGGTTATTGTGATTGAACATAATTTGGATGTAATCAAAATGGCTGATTATATTATCGATATGGGACCGGATGGGGGTAAAGGCGGCGGTGAGTTATTGAGCTTCGGTACTCCGGAGGAAGTTGCGAAGAGCAAGAAAGGATATACTCCGAAGTTTCTTCGCGAGGAACTGGCCCTTTGATCGGATTCCCAAAGAACACATACCCTGAAGATGAAGAATTATTTATTTGTTTTATCGTTATTATTGGTTTGTTTTCCGGTATCTGCCAACGATGATGCCTTGTTGGACAGTCTGCGTTTGAACTTGGAAACGGCTGAGGGAAAAACAGGGAATGCCTTGGCCGAAGCCTATTCGGATTTGGGGGATTATTACATGTATAAGCAGCCCGATTCGGCTTATTATTATTTTCAGAAAGGCATAGATCATCTTCACAATCATACCGATTTCTGTTATTCCGGATTGTTGAGTAATATGGCTACCTATTATTACTCTATAGGGGATATAGATAAGGCACTTTCTTCTTATCTTTTTGCTTTGCAAGAGGCCGTGAGATTAGGGCATGATGAGATTTCCACTTTAGTATCTTCGTCACTCGGAGTGATTTATCGTAGAAAGGAAATGCCGGATTCTGCTCTTTATTATTATAATAGAGCGCTGGAGTTTGCGGAACATCAGAATGACTTTGCAACTATTGCCAATTTATACACTAATATTGCGGTGTTGTATAGTGCTACTTCCCGTTTGTCGGAGGCGATTCCTTATGCAGAAAAGGCAGTAGGATTTTCTCTGAAAGGAAATGATCCTGTTCAGACGGTGTATAGCTACTCTGTTTATGGTTCTTTGCTGATAAAGAATAAGGAGTGGGAAAAAGCTTCGCAGATATTGAGAAGCGGGGTGGCGGAGTCGAAAAAGATGCAGTCATCACAACTTGTAGTGAAGTGTATTACTCCTTTGCTGTCTGTCTTTGATTGTTTGGGGCAGGCCGATTCTGTAAAATATTACATGGATATAGCAGAGAAAGAACTTCCTGAGTTATCTCCCAATGCGATAGAAGTACTCGGGTTTTATGAAGTAAAAGGAGAACTGTTTAACAGATACGGGCAATATCGTGAGAGTTTGGAAGTTCTGAAAAAGATCGAAAATCTGCGCGGAAAGAATCTGCATACACCGCTCGATCTGCTTTATTTCCGGTTTGCAAGCAATTATTATGGCTTGAAGGATTTTACTTCTGCATATGTGTATATGAAAAAGGCTTATCTGGCAAAAGATTCCCTGTTTGCCGGTGAGGTGCAAAAGCAATTGTCTGACATGACTGTAAAATATCAGACGAAAGAGAAAGAACTTGAGATAGCGCAATTAAAGCAGATTCAAACCG
>ERZ773225.3844-NODE-3844-length-12864-cov-6.386837_pt1 | contig 12864 bp, 8 predicted proteins | sample MGYA00580993_ERZ773225 | MGnify/ENA primary metagenome ERZ773225 (study PRJEB29015, sample SAMEA2737748) | human gut metagenome | biome: human gut; feature: human-associated habitat; material: faeces | place: China | collected 2012 ... | reverse complement strand
GACCGATGTGATCGAGATCGACGCATTGATCGAGGATACGGAAAACTGGACGCCGCATGCAGAAAATAAGGCAGGAAAGCCTACCTTTACTGGAGGCAAGCTGACTCTGACCGCGGCTTCCGCCTACCAGACGGCCTGCTACACCGGCAAGGCGTATACCAATAAGACCTTCCGCTTTACCTATCAGCAGTCCGGCAGTGGCTGGGGCGGCTTCTACTTCAACATGGGCGACGCAGAGGCACTGCCGTTCAATCAGACAACAAAGGGTGTTCTTGTCGTGACTAAGACGACCGGTACGGAACTTCAGATCCGCGACGGCGTCAACGAGGCGCTTCAACTGGACAGCAACTTTGTATTTGAGAGCGGCAAAACGTATCGCGTTGACTTCGGCGTATACGATCTCAACAGCACCGATGTGCGCTTTATCCTGACCGTGGATGGGACTGCGGTATTCAGCCACGAGATGGACAATCAATATCTGCATACTGCTGAGGGGCACTTCGGCGTGCTGACTGCGCCGATAAGCGGGTACAGTCTGGTGCTCGGCAGCGTCGGTACAAAGCTTGTAATCGACAGCCTGATTGAAGACGAAGAACACTGGCAGAAGTCCGATGGCTCCGCAGAGCCGAAGTTCATCGCAGGCAAGATGATCCTTGAAGGCAGCAGCCACACGCAGGCAGGATACGCAGGTGAAGCATATACCAACCGCGTGCTGCACTTCACCTACAAGCAGGAGCTCTCCGCAACGGTTGGCGAGTCGGATAAATGGGGCGGCCTGTTCTTCAATACCCAGAGCGCGGGCACGATTCCATGGCAAAATCCCAGCCTGCTGGTCTGCATCAAGTCGAACGTGATCGAATTGCAGATCCGCGACGGCAGCAGTACAACGGTTCTGGAGAACAAGACGAACCTGATCGAAAACGGCAAGACCTATCGGATGACGTTCGGTATGTATGACGTGAATTCGACGGATGTGCGGATCGTCCTGACGGCAGACGATGTGACGCTGTTCGATGAGACGGTCACGAATCCCAAGCTTCTTGGTATGCAGGGCTATTACGGCGCGGTTGCCAGCGGTGAGGGCGTCCATGTGGAACTCGGCAGCCTCGGCAACAAGATTAACGTAGCAACGCTTATCCGCGACGAAAGCAGCTGGAAGACCTACACGGGAAATGCTCCGGAATTCAAGGACGGGAGCCTTTCCATCACGAGCAGCGACGCAGGCTATGAGTTGGCCGCTTACACCGGAGAAAAATTCTCCGGCAAGGTGTTCAACTTCAAGTACAAGCAGGTGATCCCGGAGAAAACCGACAACTGGGGCGGCTTCTACTTCAACAAGAGCGACCCGGTCGCCATGCCGTGGGCAGACAAGGGCGTTCTGGTCGTCATTAAGCCCAATCAGGTCGAGCTTCAGCGCTATGGCGACGAGGGCGGCATTCTGAAGACCGTTACCGGCGAGATCTTCCGCTCTGACATGATCTATGACGTAAGCTTCGGCATTGTGGACGTGAACTCCACCGATGTGCGCATTTTCGTGACCGTGGACGGCAAGACGCTGTTTGACGAGACAATCACCGACGCAACGCTCCACGGTGCAGGCGGATATTTCGGCGCGATTGCCTGCCCCGGCGGTGTGCAGGTCACGCTGAACGACCTGTCCGGCAACGACAAGCACTATAACAAGACAACGGCGCTTCCGCTGGACACGCTGATCGCAGACACGGCAAACTGGACGGACTTCTCGTGGGCCGGGTTTAAGACTGCTCCGACGTTCGGCGACGGCACGGTCTCCATTGCCGGTACGACCGAGACGGCCTATGCGCTGGCCGGATACAAGAAGGAAAAATACCGCAACACGGAATTCCAACTCAAATACACCCAAACGACGGGCGAGGGCAACGACTACGGCGCGATCATTTGGAGCTTTGAAAACAGTGTCACAAATCTTCCATGGAACAGCGGCGGCGTGATGATTGCCTTTGAAAATGGAAAAGCTACGCTTTATGCGCGCGGCGATGCGGGATTGATTGCAAAGACAACAAGCGGTCTGTCGCTGGACAATGGCAAAACGTATGACATTTCGCTCAGCGTCTGCCAGATCGCGGCAAACCAGCTTCGCGTTATCGTCAAGGTAGACGGCGCGGAATGGTTCAATGAGGTCTACACCGACTCCAAGCTGGCGAATACTGCGGGCTACTTCTGCTTCGGCGGCATCAACACCGCGTCCGTGACCATTGAAAAGACCGGCAAGGCCGTCGTTCCGGATCCCGAGCCCGAACCCACATACGACGTGGTCGATGTGACGGAACTGCTGTCGGATACGAAGAATTGGACGACCGGCTGGAATAAGGCGCTTACATTTGAGAATGGCAGTGTCACAGCAGATGGTGATCTAAGCTCTACCTACTCTGTCGGCGGCTACAACGGAAAGACCTACAAAAACACGATTTTCCGCTTCAAATATACGCGGACGCGCTATGCCGACGACGGTTATGACGGATTCACACTCGGCTCTGGACCGGACAATGTGTATTGGGGTGCCGGAGGCATTTATGTGGATTTCAACAAAGACAGTGCCGTTCTGCGCTGCATCGGCAAGGATAAACAGGCGGTTTTTGTAACGTCCGAAGTACCAAGTCTGAACGATGGACAGTCATACAATATCGAATTTGGCATCATTGATGTGAATGAGAGTACCGTCAAGGTACTTCTGAAAATCAATGACAAGGCCTATTTTGAGAAAGAACTCACAAGCAGCGACTTTGTGGGCGAGGAATTCTATTTCGGTATTATCGCAGTTAAATCGAAAGCCACTATCAGCAAACCGGACGCTAAATAAGTCCGAACACCCAACATACACAAAGGCCGGGTGCGTGCACCCGGCCTTTGATGGTTCAACCGAATCAAAGAAAGGACTCTATGAAGAAAACCTATCAATATGCCATTGCGTGCCCGACGAGCATGGGTGTGCGCATCACGCCGCCGGAGCGGATGGCGGTACAGAACAGCAACCTGTTTTATATGCAGGCGACCAGCGCGGAGACGAACGTGCTGAACGTTGCGTCTAGCCTTGGCCACGAGTGCCTCGCGCTCACGAAATTCGTCAAGGGCAGCCCCATCGCGGACTTCATCAAGCGCCAGCTCCGCGCGCGGAACATCCGCTTTGAGGGGCTGAATATCGAACAGGGCGGGCCGTGGGGCTATCGGCACCAGTTCAACATTGCGGATTCCGGCTTTGGGCTGCGCGCACCGCGTCTCTGGAATGACCGTGCTGGTGAAGTTGGTCGGACACTTTCTATCGAAGATTTTGATATCGAGCGTATCTTCGGGCAGGAGGGTGTCGGCATTCTCCACCTGTCCGGCCTGATTGCAGCCATGAGCCACGAGACGACGGAATGCAGCCTTGCGCTGGCAAAGGCCGCGAAGCAGTACGGTACGCTCGTTTCGTTCGATCTCAATTACCGCGCGACGTTCTGGAAAGGCCGCGAGGATGCGCTTTCCGAGGCATTCGGCGAGATCGCGTCGCTGGCCGACGTGCTCATCGGCAACGAAGAAGATTTCCAACTCTGCCTTGGTTTTAAAGGCCCCGAAGCGGGCGGTAAAGATCTTGCTTCCAAAATTAAGTCCTTCAAGGCCATGATCTCACAGGTACAGGAAAAGTATCCGAACGCGAGGATGTTTGCCACGACGCTGCGGCAGGTCATCTCTGCCAACGAGCACCTCTGGGGCGCGATTTTGCTGGCGGACGGCAAGTGGTATGTCGAGGAGCCGCGCGAGATTCAGGTGCTCGACCGCATCGGCGGCGGCGACGGCTTCTCCGGCGGGCTTCTCTATGGCGTGCTGAACGGCTGGGAAGCGGAAAAATGCCTGCAATTCGGCTGGGCAAGCGGCGTGATGGCGGCTTCGAGTCTCAACGACTATGCCGAACCTGCGGATGAAAAGCAGGTCTGGGATATTTACAAGGGAAACGCGAGGGTGCAGCGATGACGTCAAAACAACGCTGTGAGGTCATGTGGCCGCCCAAGGTCGGCCGCATCGACCGCCAGCATTGTTTTTCCTTTCCAAATCGAACCCGCTTGCGCTGGGCTTCGATTTGGTTTGAATAATAGGAGGTATGATTTTGAAGAAAGCAGATATTGGCCTCATCGGCCTTGCCGTTATGGGTGAAAACCTGGTCATGAACATGGAGTCCAAGGGCTTCACCGTGGCCGTGTTCAACCGCACAACGGAAAAAGTGGACAAATTCGTAAACGGCAGAGCCGCCGGAAAAAACATCATCGGCTGCCACAGCCTTGAAGAACTGGTTGCGAGTCTCGAAAAACCGCGCAAGGTGTTCATGATGGTCAAGGCAGGACAGGCTGTGGATGATATGATCGAGCTGCTTCTTCCGCTCCTCGACGACGGCGATATTTTAATTGACGGCGGCAACTCCCACTTTCCGGACACCATCCGCAGAACCGCATATGTCGAGTCCAAGGGCAAGCTCTACATCGGCACCGGCGTCTCCGGCGGCGAGGAGGGTGCGCTGAAAGGCCCCAGCATGATGCCGGGCGGGAGCCCTGCCGCATGGCCGTATGTGAAGCCCATTTTTCAGTCGATCTGCGCGAAGGTCGAGGACGGCTCGCCGTGCTGCGACTGGGTCGGCGAGAATGGCGCAGGGCACTTCGTCAAGATGGTGCACAACGGCATTGAGTACGGCGATATGCAGCTCATCTGCGAAGCCTACCAGCTCATGCGTGATCTTCTTGGGATGTCCGACGATGAGATGCACGAGGTTTTCGCCGCGTGGAACAAGACGGAACTGGATTCTTACTTAATTGAAATTACTCGCGATATCCTTGCCTACAAGGATACCGACGGGCAGCCCATCGTCGAGAAAATTCTCGACACCGCCGGGCAGAAAGGCACCGGCAAATGGACGGGCATCGCCGCGCTCGACGAGGGCGTGCCGCTGACGCTCATCGGCGAAGCGGTCTTTGCAAGATGCCTGTCTGCGATGAAGACTGAGCGCGTCGAAGCATCCAAGGAATATGCCCGCACCATCCCGGCGTTCACTGGCGACAAGGCGGAAATGGTCGAAGCCATCCGGCAGGCGCTTTACGCCTCGAAGATCATCTCCTACGCGCAGGGCTACACGCTCATGCGCACGGCGGCGAAAACCTACAACTGGAACCTCAACTATGGCGGCATTGCCCTCATGTGGCGCGGCGGCTGCATTATCCGGTCCGTCTTCCTCGGCAAGATCAAGGAAGCGTATGACAAAAATCCGGAGCTGTCAAACCTCCTGCTTGACCCGTATTTCAAGAGCACGATGGAAAAACTCATTCCTGCGTGGCGCAAGGTCGCAGCTGCGGCTGTCTCTTACGGCGTTCCGGCTCCGGCCATGACTGCGGCGCTGAGTTACTTCGACGGCTACACCACCGACCGCCTGCCCGCAAATCTCTTGCAGGCGCAGCGCGATTATTTCGGCGCGCACACCTATGAGCGGCTGGACAGACCGCGCGGCCAATTCTTCCACACCAACTGGACAGGCCACGGCGGCAACACCGCCGCGTCCACCTACAACGCATAAGGAGGCAGCATAATGAATCTTCCTTTGAACACGGATTTGACTGGAAAAGTCGCGGTCGTGACCGGCGCAGCGGGAACGCTTTGCAGCGTCTTTTCCAAGGCACTGGCTGCCAGCGGCGCGAAGGTCGCGCTGCTGGGACGTACATACGCCAACGTTCAGAAGCTGGCAGACGAGATCACCGCCGAGGGCGGCACTGCGAAAGCCTATGAATGCAACGTGCTGGACAAGGCCGCAGTTATGGCCTGCCATGAACAGGTGCTGGCCGACTTCGGCCCCTGCGATATTCTCATCAACGGCGCGGGCGGCAACCACCCCAGCGCCACCACCGACAAGGAGTATTACGAGCCGGGCGATCTGGACGCCGACACCAAGAGCTTTTTCGATCTGGACGAGACGGGCGTTGCTTCCGTTTTCAATCTCAACTTCATGGGGATTTTAATTCCCACGCAGGCGTTCGCCCGCGATATGGTCGCGCGCGAGGGCTGCAATATTATCAACATTTCATCGATGAACGCCTACACGCCGCTCACCAAAATTCCGGCGTACTCCGGCGCAAAGTCTGCCGTGTCGAACTTTACGCAGTGGCTGGCGGTGCATTTTTCCAAGGTCGGCATCCGCGTGAACGCCATCGCGCCGGGCTTCTTCTCCGGCAAGCAGAATGCGGCGCTTTTGTGGAATCCGGACGGCACGCCGACCGCGCGGACGAAGAAAATTCTTGCCGCGACCCCAATGGGCCGCTTCGGACAAGCGGAAGAACTGCTTGGAGCGCTGCTGTTCCTGCTCAACAATGAGGCTGCATCGTTTGTGACCGGCGTGGTCATCCCCGTGGACGGCGGCTTTTCGGCCTACAGCGGTGTCTGACATGGAAGATATCTATAAAATTGCCGCAAACGGCGGCATTTCGGACGCAGAGCTGAAAGACGCATTGAAAGCGTCTCTGACAGGCAGAACACTGAAAAAAGTGCTCATCATCCCGCCGGATTTCACGCGGTTTCATTCTCAGGCAGGGAGAATTACAAGCATCTATTATCATCTGCTGACCGAGCGCGGCGCACAGGTCGACATCATGCCCGCGCTCGGAACACATGAGCCGGTTTCCAAAGTGCAGTGGGAGATCATGTTCAAGGGCATTCCCTATGAAAGCATGATCGTCCATGACTGGCGGCATGACGTGGTCAAGATCGGCGAGGTTCCGGCTTCCTATCTCGAAGAAATCACAGAAGGGCTCTGGCACGAGCCCGTCAGCGTGGAGATCAACCGCCGCGTGATGGACGAGAGCTATGACCTCATCATTTCCCCCGGTCAGGTCGTGCCGCACGAGGTCATCGGCATGGCGAACCACTCCAAAAACCTCTTTGTCGGCGTGGGCGGCAGCGATATGATCAACAAATCGCACATGGTCGGCGCAGTATACGGCATGGAACGCATGATGGGAAAAGACCATACGCCCGTGCGAAAAATCTTTGACTACGGCATGGAACACTTCTTAAACAAGCGCCCGATCCTCTTTGTCCTGACCGTCTGCACGGCTCCGGAGGGCGAGAGCGTCATGCACGGCCTGTTTATCGGCGAGGGAAGAAGCTGTCTGACGGAAGCAGTCAAGCTGGCGCAGGAAAAGAATATTGACTTCGTCGAGCACGGCATCCAGAAATGCGTGGTCTATCTCGATCCCAGCGAGTTCAAGTCTACATGGCTCGGCAACAAGGCGGTCTACCGCACCCGCATGGCGATCGCCGACGGCGGAGAGCTCATCATTTTAGCGCCCGGCGTGACAAAATTCGGCGAGGACGTGCAGGTAGACAAGCTGATCCGCAAATACGGCTATAAGGGTAGGCTGCACACGCTGGATGAATTCAACAGGCCGGAAAATACCGATCTGCGCGAGGATATGGGCGCTGCCGCTCATCTGATTCACGGCTCGTCCGATGGACGCTTCTCCATTACCTACGCCGTGAAAGAAATTTCCCAACAGGAGATCAAAAGCGTCGGCTTCCTGAGCGCAAGCTATGACGAGCTGGCAAAGAAATATGACCCTGAAAAGCTGCACTACGGCTATAACACCGTGGACGGCGAAGAAATCTATTATATCCCCACCCCCGCGCTGGGGCTGTGGATCAACCGCGAGAAATTTGAGGGCTGACTATGAAAGCATTTATGGACAAAGATTTCCTGCTGGAAAATGAGACGGCGCGGACGCTGTTTCACAAGTACGCGGAAAACCAGCCGATTTACGACTATCACAACCATCTGCCGCCGCGCGAGATTGCCGAGCGGAAGCAGTACGAAAATCTGACGCAGCTCTGGCTGGCGGCAGATCACTACAAATGGCGCGCCATGCGTGCCTGCGGCGTGGACGAGCAGTATATTACCGGTGATGCGCCGGAGTACGAGAAATTCCAGAAATGGGCGGAGGTCGTGCCGCAGCTTGTCGGCTGCCCGCTGTACCATTGGGCGCATCTGGAATTGCAGCGGTATTTTGAGATATACGCACCGCTGACGCCGGAGACTGCGCCTGCTATCTGGGAGGAAACAAAAGAAAAGTTGAAAGCCTACGATGCGGTTTCGCTCCTTGAAAAAATGAACGTCCGCGTCCTGTGCACGACGGACGACCCGGCGGACGCGCTGCAATGGCACCGGAAAATCGCGGCTGATCCGACGATTTCGTTTCAGGTTCTGCCATCGTTCCGGCCGGACAAGTATCTCGGCGGCAATCCGGACGCGGAGCGCGCGCTATGCGAAAAATTCGGCACAGACAATCTGCCGGAAGCGCTGGAAAAAGCCCTCGATTATTTTTGCGCAAACGGCTGTAAGGTTGCCGACCACGGATTTATCCGCTTTTCCTATCTCCCCGGCACGCAGCAGGCAAGGCTGATGCATCTTCTTGGCAGGGCATATCATGCGCGCGGTGTTGCCATGCAGCTGCATCTTGGCCCCATCCGCAATCAGAATCCGCGCCTGCTTGCGGAGGTCGGTCCGGATGCGGGCGGCGACAGCGTCGGCCTTACGACCGACCCGTTCCAGCTCGGCGCATTTTTGGGCGACCTGGCACGCGAAAACAGCCTGCCGAATACGATCCTTTACAATTTGAATCCGGCCGACAACGCTGTTCTCTCCACCATGGCCGTCAATTTCGCGCCCAAGGTGCAGTTCGGCGCGGCCTGGTGGTTCAACGACACCATCCGCGGCATGCGCCGCCAGCTGGGCGAGTTGATGGAAAACGGTCTGCTTGCGAAGTCCGTCGGTATGCTGACCGACTCACGCTCGTTCAGCTCGTTCCCACGCCATGAATATTACCGTCGCATTCTCTGCAACCGTCTCGGCGAGTTGGTCGAAAGCGGCCAGTACCCGGCGGATGAACGGACGCTGGGGCAGATCGTGGAAAATATCTGTGGGAAGAATGCGGCCGCATTTTTGTACTTATAACCGTATAATGGCCGACCCACACGCGGAACGATACAGAGTGAGACGGGAAGAATGCTCATGTCATTCTTCCTGTCTCGTTCTGTTCGTAAGCGTCAAACCACCCCGCGCATAGACAGGCATGAGACAGTTGATGATGCAGTGTGAATGAATGTGTTCACGGTCGGTGTGGGTGCAGACAAGGATTTCACAGCCCTCAAAGTATCCGGCAAGCCGCCGCGCCGCTTCATGGGCTGCGCGCGGGTCAATGTCCGCGCCTTTTGGAAAGCTCTGCACCATGTGGTAAAACTGGACACCGCCGTCCTTGTGGTGCAGCAGCTTCGTACTCAGGAATTCATCGAATGCTGTTTCTGGCTGGCAGCCAATACCGCTGATGAGTTGCTGCCCGCCCCAGAGTGTCTTGCTGAGTTGGGAAACATAGCGCATGACACTTTTCATGCAGCCGCGTGTCTGTGTGCCTTTTTTGTAATTCACGAAATGGACGATTGCGATTTTCCACGCCCTCCTTCCTGCATCTGCCGCAGGGTGACGTTGATTTTTGCGAATTCCTGCGCAGCCGTGTCCAGATTGGCGAGCTGCACCTTGCCCATGTTCGCCAGCACCGCGAGTTGATTGAGATTAGGTATCTGCCAGAATCCCGTTTTCCCTTAGAGCCGCAACGCTTTCCCGCACCAGCCGGGTGATCTTTTTCGGCGTGATGCCAAAGCTGCCGTCAGGGTCGATCTTTGCGGACAGTGCCGATGGTGAGCCGAGATATGTAGAATCGGCACGGAGCAATTCAGAGAGAAGTTTTGTGAGTTGAAGCGTTGAAATCTTAGAAGCACTGCTGCAAGTTTTGCTGTCCTCAAGCAGTTTCCAGACGTGATCTTCCTCGCCAAATTCGAGTTTTAATGTGCGATCTGCGATGTCCCGACCCGTGCAATGCAGGGACGCAATGTTGGCAAGGCGTGAACTTTTTTGCAGGACGAAGGTTGAATCTGCCGCGCCGCTTAAGCCCGTCGAGCCAGAGATCATGTTCATCGGATCGTCATCGTGGAGCTTCCGCAGATGGTGAATCAAGAGGATTGCAATGTGCCGCTTGTCCGCAAGTTTCTTGAGCAAGCCAATATCCTGATAGTCATTTGCATACAGATTACTGTCGCTGCTCACGCTACGAACGCGCTGTAATGTATCGATCACAACAAGCTTTGTGGTCGGATGCTCCGCTAGAAATTGCTCAATCTGCTGTTCCAGCCCATGCTTGAGCGTGTCGGCAATGATTGAAAAATGCAGCGTCGGCGGCGCATCTTCCGTCAGATCGAAGAGCCGTGTCTGGATGCGTTGAAACGAATCTTCGAGACTGAGATACAGGACCTCGCCCTGCGTTGTTGCAAAATTCCAGAGAGGCTGCCCCTGTGAAACGCATAAGCAGAGACACAAGGCCAGCCACGATTTGCCGATTTTCGGCGCACCCGCGAGGATGTGTAAGCCCTCCGGGATGAGTTCGTCGACGAGAAACGGCGTTGGATCATATAAACCGTGTGCGGATTGCGCTTCATGACGGCTCTGAGCCGCTGTCTGAGCGCAAGCGCGTCAGCAGGGCTGATCGGATATTTCAGTTTGTGCCGGTAGCTTCCGGTAAATTCCATTGTGATGTGCCTTTCCGTTTTGTTGTAACGTATGGACACCGTTTTACAGAGGCATCCTAAAATGTACTTGAAAAACACAGCGTTCCATGAAAAAGACCGAACAGCGCGCAGCTGTTCGATCTTTTTTATAAGAACACCGCTGGGCGGTGATTGTTGTTCGTCTGCCGCTTTCAGCACCATTGCTCCGGTGGACAGTAACCGTCAGCACGCGTTCTTTTGCTATACTTCCCGCGGCCTCGTCATATGCTCCAAGTAGCAGATGTACATATGAAATGGTGGTACGCCTGCATTTCTGCTGAACACCTGAGCCATAAACAATCGGATAAAATTCAAAAGGCCGGGGGCGTTTGCCCCCGGTCGTTTTGCGCTTGGTGATTTGGACTTACTTTGCGTCCGGCTTGCTGATAGTGGCTTCCGAGCCTCTCGCGAAAATGCCGAAATAGAGCGGCGTGGTCACGAATACGGAATTCTTGACCTCAACATCCGCAAAATACGGCGTACCGTTGATCGTCAGGTGTACCTTGACCGTATCATCGCCAGCCTTCAGCAGACCAAACTCGATCTCGTACTCCTTCCCGGATTCGATGCTGGGGCTCTGCGCTTTCTGATGCACCATTTCATTGCCATTATAGAAGTGTATTGCCGTGCTGTCGTCATTGAAGTCCACCTGAACGCCGCCGTCGCCCCAGTAGATATTCGCCGGCTTGAAGCCGAGATAGAAGCCATCGTACCAGCCGGTCGCCCGCACGTTCTTGTACTTGAAGCGGTATACCGTACCAAGCTCCACTGGCGTATTGTAGCCGCCGATTGAGAAGCCGTCCGCTGTTTTTGCCGTGATGCTGCCCTCTGCAAACGTCGGGGCGTCGTAGCCCAGCGTCCAGTTGCTCGTATCCGCCAGCATCTTCGTCACATCGACCAGCATATAATGCGGGCCATCCTCCATCGTGCTGATGGTAGCCTCCGAGCCTCTCGAGAAAATGCCGAAATAGAGCGGCGTGGTCACGAATACAGAGTTCTTGACCTCAACATCCGCAAAATACGGCGTGCCGTTGATCTTCAAGTGTACCTTGACCGTATCGTCGCCGGCCTTCAGCAGGCCAAATTCGATCTCGTACTCTTTTCCGGACTCGATGCTGGGACTCTGTGTCGTTTCCAGCACAGCCTGACTGCCGTTGAAGCAGTGCAGGACCGTGCTGTCGTCGTTGAAGTCCACCTGAACGCCGCCATCGCCCCAGTAGATATTTGCCGGTTTGAATCCAAGATAGAATCCGTCATACCAGCCGGTCGCACGCACGTTCTTGTACTTGAAGCGATACACCGTACCAAGCTCCACTGGCGTATTGTAGCCGCCGACTGAGAAGCCGTCCGCAGTTTTCGCCGTGATGCTGCCGGGCGCAAACGTCGGGGCGTCGTAGCCCAGCGTCCAGTTCGCCGTATCCGCCAGCATGTCTGTCACATCGACCACTTTATAGCCGGGTTCGGGATCGGGCTCCGGAACGACGACCTTGCCGGTCTTTTCAATGGTCGCGGATGTGTTATCGCGTGTACCAAAGTTGAAGTAGCCCGCGGAGTTTGCCAGCATGGCATCGGTATAGACCTCATTGAACCATTCCTTGCCGTCTACCTTGAGCACCACGCGCAGCTGGTTGGCCGAAATCTGGCAGAAGCTGAACGTCATGTCATAGGTCTTGCCGTTTTCCAGCGTGAGATCACTCTTGGAAACTGCGCCGTTGTCCGCGTCACCCTTTGCATAGAGCACCGTCTTGTCAGGCTCAAAGGTAACCATCACGCCGCCGGCCTTGTTCCATGAAAGGTTGGTGACGCTGCTGTCAAAGCTCCAGCTGAGGACGCCGTAGTTGGCAGTCTTGCTGTCATTTTCAGCTGCTGTCTGGCGATACTTGAACTGGAATTCCGTATTGCGGAACCTTTGCTTTTTGTAGCCTGCAAGCGCCCATTTTGTTTCGGTTGTAGAGGCAATGGAAACCGTACCGTCGCCAAATTCCGGCTTTGGCGTGTAGTGCGCCCACGAGAAGTCCGTCCAGTTCGCCTTGTCGGCGATCATCGCGTCCAGAGGCAGCTCGGTCAGATTGTTGTAGTGCTTGTCGTTGCCGGACAGGTCGTTCAGCGTGACCTGCACGCCGCCTGCGGGCGCGATGGCGCCGAAGTAGCCGCTTGCGCCATGGAGCGTCGCGTCGGTGATTGTCTCGTCAAACAGCGTCTTGCCGTCCACGGTCACGAAAATGC